>Ga0134095_1000736_pt1 | contig 28544 bp, 24 predicted proteins | sample 6_2taG_FD_94449 | JGI IMG/M metagenome (GOLD analysis project Ga0134095, IMG submission 94449) | Switchgrass degrading microbial communities from high solid loading bioreactors in New Hampshire, USA - 6_20_20_110_A2 metaG | ecosystem: Engineered > Bioreactor > Semi-continuous > Anaerobic >... | reverse complement strand
GGCTGCGGAAAGCGTCGTCGGCGATCTGAACGAGCCGAATAATGGCGTGGTGGCTGCGTGGCAGCTTGACATTACCAAAGGGATCCCAAGCACGGGCCGTACCGATGGAGACGAGGCATGATCTGGCTTGAATTTCTGGCAAGCACAGTCGTGCTGGTGGTCGCCGCGCGCTATCTGGCCCGCTATGGCGACGTCATCTCGCTGCGGACCGGTCTGGGTGGCGTGTTTATCGGCACGCTGTTGATGGCAGGCGCGACCTCGCTTCCCGAGCTACTCACCGCGATCAACGCCCTGAATCAGGACGCGCCAGATTTAACCGCAGGCAACATCTTCGGCAGCAACATGTTCAACATGTTCCTGCTGGCCGTGGTGGATCTGATGTTTTATCGGGTCCACATCCTGCGACGCGTCACGATCAACCATGCCGTAAGTGCTACCCTCGCCGTCTTGCTGATGAGCGTGGCGCTATTCTTCATCCTCGCGCAGATCGACGTGTCGCTCGGTTGGGTCGGTGTGGACAGCCTGATCCTGATCGCGCTCTATGTGTTGGGCGCGCGGCTGCTGTCTGGCGGTGGGGACTCGGGCGAGGGCGACGAAGAGGAAATCCCGGACGACACGCCCTCGCTTCGCACGGCGCTGATCGGCTTCGGCGTGGCGACGGTGGCGCTGGTGCTGATCACGCCAGTGCTGGTCCGCAGTTCGATCGGGATTGCCGAGCAGACGGGCCTGGGAACCGGCTTCATCGGCGTGACGCTGGTCGGGATCGTCACCTCGCTGCCCGAAGTCATGACGACGATCGCCGCAGCGCGGATCGGGGCGTACGATCTCGCCATTGGCAACCTGTTCGGCAGCAATATGTTCAACATCTTCGCGCTGGGGCTGGTGGACTTTTTCTACACCGACGGGCGCTTCCTGGCGGAAGTCAGCTCCACCATGACCATCGCCGGGATGCTGGCGCTGCTCGTGACGACCCTGGCGCTACTCGGCAACCTGGCGCGCAACCTGACGCGCGGCGGCATGCGGCGCCTGCTGATCGACGCCGACGCCCTGATGATCGCGATCATCTACGTGCTGGGGATGGTGCTGCTCTACAATCGCGGCCTGATCGGCTGAGCCGCGCAAGAAGTGTGTTGGAAAACCGCCGGGCGCGCATCCCCGGCGACGCTTGTGCGTATTGATAGCTAGGGCGCGGCCTGAGAAAGCTGCGCCCGCAAAACCCGTTGGAATAGGGACCTGCTGAGGATCGCAAGCAATGCGAATTATCGTGCATACTGGAAAAGGCGGCGTCGGCAAAACCAGCATTTCCGCCGCGACCGCGCTGCGCTGCGCCGAGATGGGGCTGCGCACCATCGTGATCTCGACCGACACCGCGCACTCCCTGGCCGACTCGCTCGACGTAAAAATCGGGCCGGAGCCGGTGCTGCTCGCCGACAATCTGTGGGCGCAGGAAGTCGACGCGCGCTACTCCATGGATAAATACTGGGGCCGCATTCAGAACTACATGCTGGAAGTCCTCAGTTCGCGCGGCGGCGTTCAGAACATCGTCGCCGAGGAAGTGACGATCCTGCCGGGTCTGGAAGAGGGCGCTCACCTGCTGTGGATCAACAAATACGCCAACGAGGGCGAGTTCGACGTCCTGATCGTCGACGCCGCGCCTACCGCCGAGACGCTCCGCCTGCTGAGCCTGCCGGATACGTCGCGCTGGTGGTTCCAGCGGGTGATGTCGCTGATGCGCGGCGCGGGAAAGATTCTGCGCCCGCTTTCCAAGCCGCTGATCGGCGCGGACCTGCCCGACTCCGACACGCTGAACAGCATCGACGGGCTGTTCAACACGCTCGATAAGGTGCGCCTGCTGCTCTCCGACCCGGAAAACAGCAGCCTGCGCCTGGTGGTCAATCCTGAGCGGATGGTCATCAAGGAGACGCAGCGCACCTACACCTACCTGAACCTCTACGGCTATGCCGTCGACGCCGTGCTGGTGAACCGCGTCATTCCGCCGGAAGTCACCGATCCGTACTTCGACGCCTGGAAACAGCAACAGGCGGAAAACCTGAGCTTCATCAGCGAGGCGTTCGGCGTGCTGCCGGTGATGAAAGCGCCGCTGTTCGAGCAGGAGATGGGTGGCTTCGACAACCTGCGGCGACTGGCGGACGCGCTCTATGGCGAGCGCAACCCCGCCGAGATGATGACGCGAGGCCACTCGCACCAAATTGAAAGCGACGGGCAGGATGGGTACTATCTGATTGTCCCACTTCCGTTTGCCGAGAAGGGCGATCTCGATCTCTACCGCTCGGCGGATGAGCTTACTCTGCGCGTGGGGCCCTACCGGCGCAACATCGTGCTGCCGTACGCGCTGTGGAATCTGGACATCGAAAATGCCCGTTTCGAACAATCCCGGCTCCGTATCCACTTCGTCCGAGGAAGCGGAGCCGCGCGCAGCGACAACCACGGCGCCGCCGCCCGAACCGCATCCCGCTAACATCTGGGACCAGCTCGCCGCCTATCCTATCCACTGGCGCCGCTACCAGCGCACGCTCTGGTTTGCGGCGTGGTTGTTTGCGCGCGTCATCTGGTGGGAGATCGTGCTGCGCGCGCTGCTGGGCGAGGGCGTCGTCCGGCGCGGGCGAATGCGGCGGGTTACCCGCTGGGCGCGCGAGTTCCGCGATATGGCGACCAGCATGGGCGGCGTGATGATCAAGCTGGGGCAGTTCATCTCCAGCCGCGTCGACATCCTGCCGCCCGAAGTGCTAGCCGTGCTGGCGACGCTGCAAGACGAGGTGCCGACCGTCCCGTTCTCGGTGATCCGCGAGCGCCTGGTGGACGAACTCGGTCCGCCGGAGACGTGCTTCTCGGAGTTTGACGAAACGCCGGTCGCCGCGGCGTCGCTGGGGCAGGCGCACCGCGCGCGGTTGCTCAACGGCGATCGCGTGATCGTGAAGGTGCAGCGCCCGAAGATCCGTCCACTGGTGGCGACCGATCTCAAGGCGCTGTCGGTTGTCGCGGGCTGGGCGATGAAGCTGCCGTTTATCGCACGCCGGGCGGACGTTCCCTCGCTGCTGGACGAGTTCAGCGTCGTGCTGTGGGACGAGCTGGATTACCGGCTCGAAGCGCGCAACGCCGAGCGCTTCCACGAAATGTTCGCCTCGGATGGCGGCGTGTACATCCCGCGCATCTACCCCGACTGCTCGACGGGCAGCGTCCTGACGCTCGAAGACGTCAGCGCGATCAAGATCACCGATTACGCGGCGATCACCGCCGCCGGAGTGGACCGGCGCGACGTTGCCCGGCGGCTGGTGAACACCTACCTGCATATGGTGTTCGTCGAGCGCTTCTTCCACGCAGACCCGCATCCGGGCAATCTATTCGTCTACCCGCTGCCGCCCGACGCGCCGCCCAGTAACGGTCAGCACCGTGACGGGACCCCGCTGCTGGGCCGCCCGTTTTACCTGATCTTCGTCGACTTCGGCATGGTTGGCCGCCTGACGCCGCAGATCGCGGACGGGTTGCGCGAAACGCTGCTCGCGCTCACCACACGCGACCCGAAGCGGCTGGTGAAGTCGTACCAGCGGCTTGGCGTGCTGCTGCCCGGCGCGGACCTCGACCGGATCGAGGCGGCGACGCGCGCCGCGTTTGACCGCGTGTGGGGCCTGAGCATCGGCGAGATCAGCAGCATGCCGGTGTCGGAAGTCACCGGCCTGGCGCGCGAGTTCAGCGACCTGCTGCTCTCGCTGCCGTTCCAGGTCCCGCAAGATTTCCTGTATCTGACCCGCGCGGTCGGGATTCTGACGGGAATGGCCACCGGGCTCGATCCTGATTACGATCCCTGGCATGAGATCCTGCCGTTCGCGACGCGCGTGCTCAGCCCGCAATCCGACGACGCGTCACACGAGCCGGTCTCGCTGCGCGAAACGGGGCTGGATGTTGTCCGGCGGATGGTGCAGATTCCCCTGGTGGCCGAAGACCTGCTGCGCCAGGCCGGCCGGGGCGAGCTTACAGTCCGCACGCGCCCCACGCCAGAGCTTGAGCAGCGCCTCGCCGCAATCGAACGCGGGCAGCAGCGATTGTTCGGCGGAGTGATGTTCGCGGCGTTCCTGATCTCGACCTCAGTGCTGTATGCAGCAGGCGAGACGTTGCCGAGCGTCGTGGGCCTGGGTCTGAGCGGAATAACCTTCTTGCGTCTTATCTTATCGAAAAACTCACACTGACCTAACTGACTAGTCAAAAGGTACTCTGGGGAACTGGTTGACACGAGAGAGAGGTCCATTTACAATTGAATTAAGTGGACAGGTTGTTGGCATTACCGGCACGAACGCAACGCACCCGGTGGTCTGCACCAACATTCCCGGGTGCGTGTTCATTTCGGGGCCAAACCCGCGCCACAAGCTCTCAGTTTCAAGACAAAAGGAGTACCATCAACATGTCAGAACGTCTCACCGGCGTGGTCAAGTGGTTCAACGCTCAGAAGGGCTACGGTTTCATCCAGCCCGAGAACGGCCCCGACGTGTTCGTTCACTACAGCGCGATCGCTGGCTCCGGCTACCGCAACCTCGAAGAGGGTGAGCGGGTCGAGTTCTCGATCACTGAGGGCCCGAAGGGCCCGCAGGCGGCGGACGTGCAGCGGATCGGCAACTACTAATCCCAACCGTACACACCTACCAAGCTTGAGAAAGCAAACGCCCTGTGCATGCACAGGGCGTCGTTTATGTGTGGCAGGCGATCGGCGCGCTATTCGACGTCGACCTTGACCTTGCCCTGCCCCGCTGAACCGGACTCGCCACGCGGGCGCAGCTTCTCCAGGCCGGTCTCGATCGTTTCGATGATCCCATCCCACAGCACTTCCATGCTGGCGCGGTTTTCGTCCATTGCGCGCTGGGCATGGTCGCGGAACTCCCGCGGGAACAGCGAGGCGATGGCCTTGCCCGTCTCTTCGAGCGCGGCCCGCTGGTGCTTCAGGAAAGCGTCGAAGCTCGACCGCTTCTCCTGAGCCTGAGGGGTCTCCGGCTGCATATCACCGTTTGTCATTGGATGCTTCTCCCAAATTCCTGCTTTTCCGATAAGTCGCTACGATGCGCGATTTCGACGTGATATCTCATACCATACTACGCGAACCGTCGCCCCAGAGTTGCGCGACACGCGCCGGACGCCCGTCGACTGTCCGTAGGCGCTAAACTGATTCTAGCGCTTCTTCGCCGCGGCGCTCAATACCCATACTCGCGGTGAACCACGTTCAGCAGGTCGCGGCGCGACACATAGCGCGACAGATTCTCGACAAACAGCGCCGCCGCCTTCTCGTTGTAATGCACCGATATCCCCGCAATGTGCGGCGTAATGATCAGGTTTGGCAGGCGCCAGAGCGGGCTGTCTTCCGGCAGCGGCTCGGCGTCGAACACGTCCAGCGCAGCGCCCGCGATCGCCCCGGTCTGGAGCGCCTTGCGCAGCGCGTCCTCGTCCACCACGCCGCCGCGCCCGATATTGATCAGGTAAGCGGTCTGCTTCATCGAAGCGAACGCCTCTTCGCCGAACATGTTGCGCGTGGATTCGGTCAAAGGTGTGACGACAACCACGAAATCGCAGTCGCGGACCATCGTGCACAGCGCTTCCGGCGGATAGAGGCGGCTGAAATACGCCCCGGCCGGATCGCCCGTGCCCGGCAGCGTGTAGCCGGAATCCTCAGCCGGTTCGAGCACGTTCCGCTTCATCGCCAGCACGTTCATCCCAAACGCGTTCGCCAGCCGCGCGATCTCACGGCCAATCGCACCGTAGCCCACAATGCCGAGCGTGCTACCGCGCAACTCCTGGGGGACCAGCAACGCGCGCTTGCTGCCACTCGCCCATTCCGCTTCAGACTGCAGGCGGATCGCAGTCAGCAGGCGGTGGCCGAGCGCAAGCATCATCATGAACGCGTACTCGGCCATCGTCGTCGCGTGGATGCCGCTGGCGCTGGTGACAGTAACGTTCTCAGAGCGAATAATCGGCTGGTCGATGAGGTGATCCACCCCGGCGGAGTGCGTCTGGATCCAGCGCAGCCGGGGCGCCTCTTCCGGGTCGGGCACCACCGACGAAGTGTAGAGCACTTCCGCCTGCGCCCAGACATCCGCAGGAACGTCCTCGACCGACCGCGCCGGATAGTAGTGCAATGCGATACGCTCCGACACGGCCCGGAAGGAATCGAGCAGCTCATCGGTGAATTCGGTTGTAACCAGCACCGGGATTCGATCGGACATACCATTCTCTTTCCGTGGATGAACACCATCGCGCCGGGGCATGCCCGGCAAGTGCAGAGTCTACCCCACCCGGCGCGCATCTGTCACATACGAGCAGGGCGGCAGTTTCTTGTCGGATTGCAGCCGCCCATCCATAATAAGCGCGGAACAGGGGGAGTGCCGCCGCTCACACACCGCATCGAAAGATCGGACTTATGAGCCATATTGTCGTCGTGTCCTGCCCGGAAGACGCGACCTTCGCCTCACAATTGATCGTCCAGCTTCAGCAGCGCGGGCTGGTGGTCGCTCCGGTTCCGGATCCTTCCGATCCGAACGACACGCTGCCCCCCGCCGACGAGCAGATGCTTGAGGGCGCGTCGCATGTGGTGCTGCTCGTCTCCCCGGAATCCGTCAACTCTGCCGAAACCGTCGCGCTGTGGGAGCGTGCACTGAGCAGCAGCGGCAAAACCGTGATCGCCGCGCAGCACCAGATCGGCGCGCTTCCGGCGGCGCTTCAGGGTGTGCAGTTGGTCGATTTCCGGCAGCCTTTCTTGCTGGCGGTCGAGGAGCTGGTGCAGCAATTGAAGGCGAGCGGCGCCCCGCTGCGCCCGCTGACGTACGAGCACCCGATGTTCAAGCCGGACCTGCTACCGTCGTGGCTGCCGTCCGAGCGTTGCTGGCGCGACGACCGCCTGCGCGTCCATTACGTCCTGCCGATGGTGCTGGACGAGAGCGAGCTCTCCGAAATGCTGCCCGCGTTCTTTTCGGCTGCCGGATTCACGTCGCGGCCGGGCGATCCGTCCGGGCTGAGCGGGCAGCGGGGCAAGACGTATCCCTGGTTCGACCCCCGGCGCGCGCAGCAAACGCTGACGGTGATGCCGTACGAAGGCGCGGTGCTGGCGCGTTACCAGATGACGCGCATGGCCGTGCAGTTCTGGTTCCCCGCGCACTACCACACGCTCGACCGCGAGGCGGCGGCGCTGTTCCGCTATCTGGCGACCGGCACGCTCGACGACGCTCTGGAGCCAGTGGATACGCAGGCCCGCATCGCGCGGATGCTGTCGTGGCTGAGCGTCGTCCTCGTCATTCTGATCCTGCTCACGCTGACGTATCTGGTGCTGTGGCAGGTGTTTGACGTGCGATTTAGCTAAGAGCAGTTAGCGGTTAGCTAAAGCGTTATCGTGTCTGCGACCCGCTGACGTTGCACGGCGTCTAGGTCACAACCACCGCGAGCCAGGCCAGCACACCCGTCAGCAGCACGAGAATCGCCCCATAGCCCAGCAGGCGGCGGATGACCGCCCCTTCCGGCGCACGGACCGTGCTCGCTCCCACGGCGACCTTCGCGGGCGACATCACGCTGATCACCGCGCCTGCGGCGGTCTGCGCGGCGAGGATCGTCAGCACGGGCAGATCGAGCAACTCCGCCGTGCTGCGCTGGAGCATCCCGAAGACCGCGTTGCTGCTCACGTTGCTTCCCGTGACGAACGCGCCGAGCGCGCCAATCACCGGCGCGGCGAACGCGTACAGCGCTCCGTCGATCACGCGGCCCAGCCCTTCCGCCAGCACGGCGATCATTCCGGCGCGCGTCATGGTGGCGCCCAGCGCGACCATCAGGAAGATGCCCGGCACCACACGCAGCACCTGACGCGTCGAGGCGCGCACAATCGCACGCCCTGCGCCGTCCGCGTAATAGCCGCGCCGCCGGTACAGCAAGAAGACGATCGCGCTGCTGTAGGCGATCAGCAGGCCGGGATGTGCTGGGATACCGAAGCCTTCATCCTCGACGGGGTGTTCATGCCAGCCGCGATCCGTGGTCGTCGCGGGCAGATCCACCGCCAGCGCCCAGCGATCGACCGCTGCACGCAACGGTTCGATCCCGCGCAAGGGCAGCGCCAGCGCGATCAGGATGACGTACCCCGCCAGGGCGAGCGCGATCGTCGGACGCGGGCGCTCTGACGGCTGAACAGGCGTCGGGACGTACGCCTGAGCCGGTCCACGTGCGCGCTGCCAGCGAAGCCAGCCCGCCGCCACAACGAACCCCGCCAGCCCCGCGCCGACCGCGCCAAGCGTCCATAAGCCATTCGCCGCCAGCGCAAGCTGCGCCGCGCCCATCGCGGTCCCGACAACCGCCACAAACGGCAGCGCGCGGCGCATTCCCGCCCGGCCTTCGAGCGCGTGCGCCGCCATCAGTGCGACCGCGTAGCCGAGCGCGCCGAGCAGCAGCGCGGACGGCCCCGCCAGCCGCTCCCCCGGCAAATCGACCGTCTTCACCAGGACGACGAACGGCACGCCGAGCGATCCGAACGTGACCGCCCAACTGTGTCCAAGCGCGGGGATGACCACGGCCCGATCGCGCGACACGCCCAGGCCGATCAGCAGCGGCGCGACGATCGCCACCGGCACGCCAAAGCCGCCAATCCCCTGCAAAAAGCTGGCGAACACCCAGCCGAGCAGCAGTGTCTGGATCAGACGGTCCGCGCTGAGCCGGGCGAGCGCTTCCGCCACCACCGCCAGCGCCCCGGCGCGCTCGACTGTCTGGTAGAGCAGCAGCGCCGCCCACACGATCAGCGAGACGTCCGCCGCCAGGATCAGCGCTTCGGCCTGCGCCACGCCGAGCACCTGCGCGCCTGCGCCGAAGCGCCCCACCGCGATGACCGCCGCCGCCAGCCAGCCCGCGACGCCCGCCCGGCTGGAATCCCAGCCGAGCACGACCATCAGGCCGAGCACCACCACCGGCGGCGCCAGCGCCAGCAGCCAATCGAGCGTGTTGAAGTCCATCCCGCCTCGCAGAAGTCGTCCGATGCCGTTCCGCGCACCCGCGCCAGTCTACTCCCAAGCCGCGTGCCCCGGCAACCCGGCGCGTATCCCACAGCGGACGCTTTGCGGTACAATCCGCCGCCGGTTGGATCGCTGCCAGGAGTCGAGAATGCCCGAATACCCCCTTGCGCTGCTACTGGTCGGCGTGGTAGCAGGCGTGCTATCCGGCATGTTTGGGATCGGCGGCGGGATTGTGATCGTCCCGGCGCTGACGATCCTCTTCGCATACGAGCTTCCGAACGCCGTCGGGACGTCCCTCGTCGTGCTGATCTGGCCGCTGAGCATCTTCGCGGTGGTGGCCTACTATCGCGCCGGGCTGCTGGACCTCGTCGCCGCGGTGGTGCTGGCGATTGGCATCGTGCTGGGCTCGTGGTTCGGCGCGGAGCTCGCGCTCAACCTGCCCGAAGCGACCATGCAGCGTATCTACGGCGCGTTCTTGATTTACGTCGGCTGGCGCTTTCTGGAGCTGCGCAAGCTGCTCGCGGAGCGCCGGGGCGAGATCGCTCCCCCGCGCGACGAGTCTGGCGATCACACGAAAGCACCACGGCTGCCTCTCCTGGTGATCGGCATAGTGGCGGGCGTCGCGTCAGGACTGTTCGGGATCGGCGGCGGGCTGGTGATCGTCCCGGCGATGGTGGAGCTGTTGCATTACAGCCAGAAGCGCGCGGTCGGCACGTCGCTGGCGGCGCTGATGCCGCCGGTCAGCATCGGCGCGGTGATCTCGTACTACAACGCCGGGGCGGTGTCATTGGCCGGTTCGACGCTGATCGCGCTCGGGCTGATCGCCGGGGCGTTCTTCGGCGCGCGGATCGCGCTCAGCCTGCCGTCAAGCACCGTCCGGCGGCTGTACGGGCTGTTCTTGCTGGTAGTGGCAGCGCGGTTTATTTTGCAGCTATGAAACGGCGAAAGGGAGTAGGGAGTAGGGAGTGGGGAGTAGGGAATAGGGTATATCTTGTCTGCTCCCATTCGCTGAGCGCGCGGCCGCTTGTTTGAACCGTGCGGGCTGTTTTACAATCGAGCTACTCGCGTGCTGCCGCAGCCACCTCGACGCAGGAGTGCCACCGTGAAACGATCAGGCGTCTGGTTAGGAGTCACGATCGCCGTCCCGCTGCTGCTTATGGTGCTCATCAGCGCCGGAACTCCCGACACCCGCCCGCGTGCCGCAATCGCCCAGGCGCAAATCACCGCCACACCCGAACTCAACCCGATCGCGCAGACGAACACCGCGATCGCGCCCTTCCGCCCGACCGCGCAACCTTCGCCCACGCCGGTCACGCCGACGCCTTCCCCTGCGCCGCCGACCGCCACGCCCACCCCGCCGCCCCCGCCGATCGTCTTCTACAGCGACCGGCGCGGCCAGGAAGACATCTTCCTGCTGCAGCCGGATGGTTCCGCCCGCGCGCTGACCGCTTCCGCCGCAAACGAGCGAGAGCCATCCTGCTCGCCGGACGGGCAGACGGTCATCTACGCCTCGGACGCGAGCGGGAGCTTCCAGATCGTCGCGCAGCGGCTGGCGACGGGCGAGACGGTCGCCTTGACCGCTTCCGAAGGGATGAACTTCGCGCCGGTCTTCAGCCCGGACGGCAGCATGATCGCGTTCGTTTCCACGCGGAACGGCGGCGTCCCGGCCATCTGGGTGATGAGCGCGGACGGTAGCCGCCAGCGGCAGCTTACGTCCGGCGCGGGGCGCGCGACCTCGCCCGCGTGGGGGCCGGACAGCCGCCAGCTCGTCTACGCGGGGGAACTAGGCGGGCGCTGGCGTCTGATGTTCACCGTCGCCGAAGGCGCCGAGGAAGCAATTGGGGAAGTCGAATTGCTGCCGCCCGAGATCGATCCGGGCAACCAGGTCTGGCCGGTGTTTGACGACGAGGGCGTGCGGATTGCGTTCAGCGTGTGGGGCGATCTGGCCGACCCGCAGACCGCCGACCTCTACCTGCTGGATTTCGAGCTGCCGCAGCCGCTGACGCTGCGCGCCGAAGCAGAAGCCGAGATCGCGTGGTCGTGGCTGGACAATGACCGCCTGCTGGTGTCCATCGGCGGCGAGGGCGACGTGCGGATCGCAGCGCTTGACGTGAACACCGGCGAGATTACGCCACTCGCCGAGGGCGGCACGTTCAATGGCGGCGCGCGGCCATGCCCGGTCGATCCGGCGATTCTGCCGCCTGAGCCACCGCCGCCACCTACGGCGACCCCAACACCCACCGTCACGCCGACGCCCACGCCCAACCCGGCGGCGTACATTCCGCCCGCGCTGCTCGAAGCGGCAGGGCGGGCACACTACGTCCAGCCCGGCGAGAACCTGCTCGGGATCAGCTACGTCTACGGCATCCCCCTGCCCACGCTCGCCGCGATCAATCGCCTGCCCAACCCGGACGTGATCACAGTCGGGCAGCGGCTGACGGTTCCCGTCATGCGAACAGGACACCGCGTCAGCGGCTACCAGCTTCCGGATACGAACGATACCGGCGTGGCGGGCGCGCGCAGCAAGGAGATCGTCGTGCGAGTCGAAGCGCAGGAAGTCGACGTGTACGAGGACGGGCGCCTGCTGCGGACGTTCGTCGCATCGACCGGCCTGCCGCAAACGCCGACGGTCTACGGCAACTTCCGCATTTACCACAAGCTCCCGTCGCAGACGATGGCAGGGCCGGACTATTACCTGCCGGACGTGCCCTGGGTGATGTACTTTTACCAGGGGTACGGGCTGCACGGGACATACTGGCACAACAATTTCGGGCAACCCATGTCGCACGGCTGCGTCAACCTGCGCACGCCCGACGCGCGCTGGCTGTACGAGTGGGCCGAGATCGGCACGCCGGTGATCGTCCGGCCTTGATACGGTATACTCGCGCGCATCCTGTGGCCTTCAGCGCGAGGCGCGATTCCGGCTCACCCGCAACAGATCGCGGTCTGGCGTGTTTCACCATGCAATCACACAAGGAGAGGCGAACAAAATGGGACTTCTCGAAGGTAAGAATGCGCTAATTTTCGGCGTGGCAAATAAACGCTCGATTGCGTGGGGGATCACCGAGGCATTTTTGCGAGAAGGCGCCACCGTCGGCTTGAGCTATGCGGGCGAGGTGCTCGAGAAGCGCGTGTTCCCGCTGGCCGAGGAAGCGGGGATCGACTTTGTGGAGCAGTGCGACGTCACCTCAGACGAGCAGATCGAGACGGTGTTCGCCAAAGCGAAAGAGCGCTACGGCACGCTCGACGTGCTGGTCCACGCGATCGCGTATGCGCCCGGTGAGGACCTGGGCGGTCGCTTCCGCGACGTCAGCCGCGAGGGGTTCAAGACCGCGATGGAGATCTCGGCCTACAGCCTGATCCCGCTGGCCCGCCACGCCGCCGAGTTGATGCCCAACGGCGGCAGCATCATGGCGCTGACGTATTACGCGGCGGAGAAAGTCGTCCCGCGCTACAACGTGATGGCGATCGCCAAAGCCGCACTAGAGAACACCGTCCGCTATCTGGCCGCCGACCTGGGCCCTCAAGGCGTCCGCGTCAACGCGCTCAGCCCTGGCCCGATCAAGACGCTGGCAGCGGCGGGCGTGCCCGGCTTCCGCCTGATGCTGCGCTACGCCGAGAAGATCGCCCCGATGCGCGAGGGGATCGGGCAGGACGACGTCGGCAACGTCGCGGCCTTCCTGGCGAGCGACTGGGGCAAGATGATCACCGGCGAGACGATCTACATCGACGGCGGCTATCACGTTCTGGGGCTGACGATCCCCGAAGACGAAATACCGGAATAGAAGCGGTAAAAAGCAGGGAGTGGGGAGTAGGCAGTCGGGAGTGCGGGAAAAACCCTGCTCCCTATTCCCTATTCCCCATTCCCTCTCAGAACTTCTCGACCGGGCGTTCCAGCGGCGCGACGCGTGCTTCGATGTACTGAAACTCGACGCCCAGCCGCCGCTGCCAGGGCGGGCCGCCATACTCGCGCTGATTGAGCGTGTCGATGTCCGACTTCTCGACCAGCGTCACTTCCACGCCCAGGTTCGGCAGCAGCCAGAGGGTGTGATACTCATCCCAATAGGAATTGCGGAAATACTTCAGCACGGCGTCCCGGTCGATTTTGCGCATCTCCCGGTGCGCCGCTTGAAAGGATAAGCCGCTCAGCCGGTCGGCCAGTTGCTGGCGCTCAGCGTCATCCATATGCCGTATACTCCTGAGGTCCGGTTGTGTTGTTACACCCGCGCAAACCGGGCTGTGTCGTTCCCGGCTGTGAGAAGGAATTGCCGGTCATTTTAGCACATTCTGTGCGCACCCGTCCTACAATAGCCGGTAAGCGCGCGTTACGGTACAATTCGTGTAATGATTTTTCACCGCCGGAGCCAATAGACCCATCATGCCCGATGCGTTCAGCGTGCATCAAATTACGATCTACATCCGCGACCTGATCGACCAGGATCCGCGCCTGGCCGATGTGTGGGTCGAGGGTGAGATCAGCAATTTTACGCGCGCGTCGTCCGGCCATCTGTACTTCACGCTGAAGGACGACTCGGCGGAGCTTCGCTGCGTGATGTGGCGCTCGCAGGCGGCGTGGCTTGGCTTCGAGCCGCAGCACGGAGATGCGGTTCTGGCGCACGGGCAAATCTCAGTCTACGAGCAGCGCGGGCAGTACCAGTTGATGTGCGACATGCTCCAACCGGCCGGACTGGGCGAGCTAAACCGCCAGTTCGAGCTGTTGAAAGCGCGCCTCAACGCGGAAGGGCTGTTCGACGAGGCACGCAAGCGGCCGCTGCCGGCCTTCCCGCGTGCGGTAGGTGTCGTCACATCGCCGACGACGGCGGCCTTTCAGGACGTGCTGAACGTCATCCGGCGGCGCTATCCGCTGCTGCCGGTCGTGCTGAGTCCGACGCTGGTGCAGGGCAAGGAAGCGCCCCCGCAGATCATCGCGGCGCTGGACCGGCTCAACCAGCGCGACGACATCGACCTGATCCTGCTGGTGCGCGGCGGCGGCAGCCTGGAAGATCTGTGGTGCTTCAACGACGAGGCGGTGGTCCGCGCGGTTGCGGCGTCGCGTCTGCCGGTGGTGACGGGCGTCGGGCACGAGATCGACTTCACGCTGGTCGATTTCGCCGCCGACCGCCGCGCGCCGACACCGTCCGCCGCCGCCGAGCTGATCACGCCGGACGGGGCGCTGCTGGCGCAGCAGGTACGTGCGCTGCAGGCGCGGATGGACTCGTTGCTGAGCAGCCAGCTTGAGCAGTTACGCCAGAACCTGAACGCCACCCAACGCTGGCTGGCGCGGCTTTCCCCGACCTATCAGGTGCAGAACGCGCGCCAGCGGATTGATGATTTAACCGGGCGGATGGATACGCACATCCGCCACAGGCTGAGCCGCGATCGCCAGCGACTCGACGCGCAGACCCGCGCGCTCCACGCGGCGAGCCCGCTCGGCCTGCTGGAACGCGGATATGCCATTGTCACCCGGACCGCCGACGGAGCGCGCGTCAGCAGCACGCACGACGCGGCAGAGGGCACGACCATCACGGTGACGCTGCGTGACGGTCATTTGATTGCCAGTGTTCGCCAGCGCCAGCAAGGCAGCCAGACGGCACGAGCGAGCCAAATATGAGCGAACCAACTATTATTGGCGGACGCTACCAGCAGGGAGAGTTGATCGGCCGGGGCGGCATGGGCGACGTGTTCATCGGCGCCGACACCGTGACGGGCGATCCGGTCGCGATCAAGCGCCTGCACCCGCACATCGTGCAGGAAAACCAGAGCATCCTCGACCGCTTCCAGCGCGAGGGGCAGGCGCTGCGCCAGCTTAATCACCCGAACATCGTGAAGATGCTGGCGACCATCCAGGAAAACGACTATCACTACCTGGTGATGGAGTACATCGGCGGCGGGTCGCTGCGCGAGATGATCGATCGCGAGAAGAAGATGCCGATCAAGCGCGTGCTGAACATCGCGCTCGACCTGGCCGACGCGCTGACCCGCGCGCACCGTTTGAACATCATTCACCGCGACATCAAGCCCGACAACGTTCTGATGAAGGACGACGGCACGCCCTGCCTGACCGACTTCGGCGTGGCGCACATGGGCAACCTCACCCGCCTGACGCAGACCGGCTCGGTCATCGGCACGTACGCTTACCTCAGCCCGGAAGCGTGCAACGGCATGGAGCTCGACGAGCGCGCCGACATCTGGTCGTTTGGCGTGATGCTGTTCGAGATGATCGCCGGGCGCCCGCCATTCCTCGAGAACAGCACGCCCGCCGTGCTGACCGCGATCCTGACCAAGCCCACGCCGGACCTCACCCGCCTGCGCGACGACGTGCCGCCCGCGCTGTCCGCGCTAATCAGGCACATGCTGGAAAAAGACCGCGAGAAGCGGATCAGCAGCGTGCGAGTGGTCGGCGCAGAGCTTGAGGCGCTCATCCGCGGGCTCGACACGCCGCTGCAAGGCTTGCTCGCCGTGAATTCGGGGCGCTTCGCCACGCCGTTCGAGGAGCAGCACGGCCAGCACGGGCAACAGGCGCAACAGGGGCAGGAACAGCCGAAGGTCCAGACGCACGGCCTGCCGCAGATCTACCCGCAGCCGGGCACGCCTATCACGCCGATGCAGTACCCGCCCGGCACGCCGATCACGCCCGGCATGATGACGCCGCCGGAATACCTGGCGCCGCGCTCGAACAAGTGGCAGTGGATAACCGTGCTGATCGCCGTGTTCATCCTCTCGGCCACCGCGATCGCGATCACCAGCATCGTCACGTTTTTCAACAACGACACGCCCGATTCGCCACCCGTGTCGAGGGACGATGCCACCGAGTCACCGGAAGCGACCACCGTCGCAGCGGTTCCGCTGGTGGAACCAGTCGGACCGGGCGAGTACATGGTGCTCGTCGCGCCGTTTGAGCAGATCGGCGGGATTGAGCAGGTCGCCGGGGTGCGCCGCCCGCAGGTGATGCGCTTCATCGTGGACAACCTGCGCGAGAATCTGGAGCTGGTTGCGCCGTTCTCGCGCGTCCGCGTGCGTGACTATCCTGAGGTGATCACCAACCGCGAGCAAGCCATGGCAGCCGCCCAGGCGAACGGCGCGACGATCGTGATCTGGGGAACCTACTCCGCCAGCGAGATCGAAGCCCAGATTCAGATCGGCTTGCTAGATGCCTTCCCGAACATGACCTTTGATCGCACCTCGCTGGAGCGCACGATCAATGTGACGGTGACGATGCTCGACGAGCGCCGGGACTCTCTGGCGCCGTTCGTGCTGAACGCGCTCGCGCTGCTGCAAAACGCCGACGGCGCGACCTTCGAGACGATGCGCACGCTCGCCATCAGCGACATGATCAACGTCCGTCCGGCGCAAGTGCTGGGCACGTCGGAGTCAGCGCTGATCCATCAAGCGATGCTGAACCAGTTTGACGAGCCAGAGCTGGCGATCGATGGGCTGGACGATGCGCTCGAAGTCGATCCCGGCAATGCGCTGTTGTACGTGATGCGCTCAACGCTTCAGCAGCGGGTAGGCAACCCGGAAGAAGCGCGGCGTGACGTCGAGACGGCCAGCCGCATCGGTCCGGACGGCTGGACGATGCCGCTGATGGTGATCGCGAACGTCAGCGACGACTTTAACGAGATCGTCGGCGCATTCGACCGCGTGATCGAGCAGCGGCCCGATGACTGGCTGGCGCTGTTCTTCCGTGGATCGCTCTACTATCAGGCGGGGCGGTTCGACATGGCGCAGGCCGACTTTGAGGCGGCGATCGCGCTGGAGCCGGACGCCAACTTCCCGTACGTCTATCAGGCGTTGCTGGCGCTGCGCCAGGGGCGCGTCGCGGACGCGATCGCCGCGGTCGACGTCATTCTGCGCGAATATCCCGACGCGACCTTCATGAACCGGCTGGTGACCGCCACCTTCGGCGAAAACGCGCAAAACCCGTATGGGGTCAGCGTGGCGGCGTTCAGCAGCCTGGCGCTCGGACGCTATCAGGATGCGGTCGAATCGACGCGCGCCGGGCTGGTGTACTTCACGACCAGCTCGGACCTCTACTTCGTGCAGGGGATGGCGTCGTGCGCGCTGGGCAGCAACTTGAGCGCCGAGCGCGCGTATTCGCAGACGATCGCGCGCGCACCGGACCATGTGATCGCCTACTTGCTGCGCGCCGAAACACGCCTGCGCCGCCGCGAGACGGAGAACGCCGAAGCGGACTTCGCGCAGGTGCGCGCGCTCGACACAACCGGCAAGCTGGAACCGCTGATCGCAGCGGTGCAGTCGCGCCAACTCGGCTGCCAGAATTTCTTCACGGATGCGAATCCGCTGGCGGCGGATTGACGCGCCATGTCCGGCCCGAACAAGCGGCCAATGCTGGAGAAGGTATAGCGTGAGCCAAGAGATCACCCTGAGCTTTGAGGAAGCGTACGCCCGGTTGGAAGACATCGTCGCCCGGCTGGAGTCTGGCGAGCTATCGCTGGACGACTCGGTTGCGCTGTACGAAGAAGGGCAGCGCCTCGCCCGGCACTGCGGCGCGCTGCTCGACGCGGCGGAGTTGCGCGTCCAGCAGTTGAACGAAGACGGAACGCTTAGTCCGTTTGGGGAATAGGGAATAGGGAGTAGGGAATAGCGGAGCATCCGCTCTTGCCTACTCCCTGTTTTTCGCTAACCGCTTACTTCAACAACCCTTCCAACGACCCGATCATGATCTGCTCCGGATCGTGGCGCTGATCGACGTCGTCCGGCGAGCGCAGCGCGTGCCGGTTCTGGCGCACCAGCCGCCGGAGCTGCTCCCCCTTGATCATCAGGTAGTCGTCCAGTAGATCGAAGCGGTCCGGCTCGACCACGCGATCCAGCAACACCTGGAAGCGGCGCAGGTCGATCCCGCGATACTGCGCCAGCAGGTTGCGCGTCGTCTCGCGGATCGTGTCGTCCACAAACAGATCGGTCGCGCGGATAGCCCAGTCCAGCGCCCACCAGTCGCGCGGCGTGCCATACTCCTTCTCGTAGACCTCGGTCGGCGGAAAGCCCGTCCCGAACGAGTAGAGCGTCACGTCCGCCGGATCGTAGCCACGCCCCAGGCCAAGCGGCTCGCACATTTCCCACGCGACGACCAGCGCCGGGTTGCCGAAGTTCCCCACCCCGCCATCGACCAGCCAGCGCGTCGGGCGACCACCGTTCGCGGGCGGGATCGGGATCGGGTCAAAGTAGGTCGGAATGGCGGACGAGGCGAGCAATGCGTCGACCAGCGTCATCCGGCCATACGTTTCGCTAGGCGTGGTCTTCAGAAAACGCGTCTGCCGCGCGCCAACCTCAACCGCCGTGATGATCAGTTCCGGCTGGTTGGGCTTGGCGCGCAGGTACTCGCCGACCTCGGCCAGCGTCGGGTTCTGGCCCAGCGGGTGATCGGCCAGCGCCTCGCGGATGATCTCGCGCAGCGGGTCGAACGAATAGCGCGCGGGCATCAGCGTATATAGCAGCACCTCGCCAATCGACAGCGGGGCTTTCTCCAGCGCGCGCACGACGCGGATCGGCAGGCGAGCGCGGCTGAGCAGCGGGATCCGCACGCCAAACGGGCGCAGCGTCCCGGCTTTGGAGAATGCGCGCTCTCCTAACTGCGTGTAGAGCGTGAGGATCTGCTCGCCCGTCAGCCCGAGCGCCAGACTCGCCGCGATCAGCGAGCCAGTGCTCGTCCCCGCCAGCACCTTCACGCGCGGATCGTCGATCAGCGGGCGCGTGCCGAGGATGTTCTCGAGTTCGATGATGCCATGCGCGACGATCGCGCCACGGACGCCGCCGCCATCGATTGCGATGCCGATGTGCTTCCGCAGCCCGTAATCCGGTCTCGCTGCCATGTCATAGAACCGCCGCCGCGAACGCTTCCAGGCGGCTCAAATCGTCGTAGTCGAGGTATTGGAGCATCACACGCTGCACGCCGACCTCGGCCAGCGCGGCAAGCTGATCCCGCACCTCGCTCGCCGTGCCGACGATCCGCCCGGCGGCGCGCGCCTCGTCCGGGCTGTGGCCGTTCAACTGGCGGCGCACGTCCGCGTCGTCGTGGCCGAACGTTAGCCCGGTCATGATCGAGCGGCGCACGCTTTCGGGCCCGCGCCCGTGCTCGCGCAGTAGCTCGTCAATCCGCTGGCTGCGCTCGGCGAAACGCTCCGGCGTCAGGTAGATACCGTTCCACTCGTCGGCGAAACGCGCCACCAGCTCCGGCGTGCGCTTCAAGCCGTTGCCGCCGATCAGGATCGGGATGCGCTGCTCTGGCCGGGGCAACAGGATCGCGTCGTTGAACTGGTAATGCTCTCCGGAGAAGGTCACACGCTCCCCTGCCAGCAGGCGCGTAATGACGATCAGCGCTTCCTCAAAACGCTTGAGGCGGCCCGGAATGTCGAGCAGGCTGTAGCTGTAATTCTCGTGCTCGCGCTCCATCCAGCCCGCGCCCAGACCGAGCGTCAGACGGCCGCCGCTGAGGTCCTGCACCGCCGCCGCCATGCGAACCAGCATCGCCGGATGCCGGAACGAAACGGGCGACACCAGCGGGCCAAACTCGATCCGCTCGGTGTTGTCGGCCAGCCAGACGAGCGAGGTCCACGCCTCAAGCGAGTCTTCGTCGGGCGGCTGGGGGTTGGTGAAATGGTCAGAGCGATATAGCCCCACAAAGCCCAGGTTCTCGACCGCGCGCGCCATTCGCTTCCAGCGCGGCCAGTCGAGGCCCATCTGCCCTTCTACCATAATGGCGATCTCAGGGATTGCGGTCTTAGGCTGCATGATCGGCTCCTTTCGAGTGCTTCACTGCGCGCCACGGCGATGAGGGTCCGCCGCCGTACCGATCATCGCACAGCAACGGGCCGCAGACCACCCGTCAACCCCGGTGCAACCGCGCGAGAACCATCCGGGGGACCGCTTCGGCCTCGTCCACGCCGAGCAACAGCGCCGCGCTCCAAAATGCCGCCGCGCCCGCGCCCGCCGCGCCGACCGCTCGCACCAGCGCGTGCAGGTCGGGCAGCGCAGCCAGGAACGCCCACGCCACCAGCGCCATCGCACCCGCCGATGCGAGCGTCCGCGCCGCGCCGCTCAGCACGCGCCGCTCGTCCAGCCCGCCGATCCGGCCGCGCAGGATGATCCACAGCACCGTGCTCTCGATAGCAGTTGCGATCGACATCGCCAGCGCCAGCCCGCCGATCGGCCCGCGCGCAAAGTCTGTGCTGTCCGGATAGCCAAAGACGCGGATCAAGACCAGCGCCAGCGCGATATTGAGCAGCATGGTCAGCGTGCCGACCTTCACCGGTGTCAGCGTGTCGTGCAGGGCGTAGAAAGCGCGCACCAGAATTTCGAGAACGGTGTGCCCCGCCAGCCCGATGCTGAAGAAGGCCAGCGCCCAGGCAGTGCCCGCCGTATCAGTTGCGGTCCACTCGCCGCGCTGGTACACCAGCGCCACCACTGGCTCGCTGATCACGGCCAGCCCGATCCCGGCGGGGATGGAAAGGAACAACACGCTGCTGAGCGCGCGCGCTAGCGTGCGGCGTAGTTCGTCGGTGTTGTGCTGCGCGCTGAGCGTCGAAAGCGTCGGGAAGACCGCCGTGCCGACACTCTGCCCCAGCACGCCGATCACGGTGAACATCAGGATGAACGCGTTGTTCAGCGCGGCGACGCTGCCCGCCATCATCCCCGAAGCGAGCGCCGTGCTCACCCAGAAATTGACCTGCACGATGCCCAGCCCCAGCACGCGCGGGCCCATCAGCCGCAACACTTCGCCCACGCCCGGCACGCGCCAGTTTGGCAGCAGCCGCCAGCGGAAGCCGATCCGCGCCAGCGCCGGGACCTGCACCAGCAGATGCAGCGCCGAGCCAATCACCGCGCCCCACGCCAGCCCGTGAACGTTCCCGCCGCGCGCCAGCACCAGCGCGCCGAAGATCAGCCCCAGGTTGTAGGCACTCGGCGCGAGGGCCGGGCTCAGAAAATGCTGGTGCGCGTTGAGCAGCCCCATGAACAGGCCGCTGATCGAGAAGATCACCACGGTGATCAGCATGATCCGCATCAGCTCGATCGCCAGCTCTTGGGTCGCGGGGTCCGCGCCGCGCAGCAACGCCAGACGCATGATCGGCCCTGCAAAAATCGCCGCGCCGAGCGCCAGCATGCCGGACACAATCACCAGCAGCGTGATTACGGCGTCCGTCAGGCGGCGCGCGCTCACCTCGTCAGACTTCGCCAGAAAGCTCGCCAGCACCGGGATGAACGCTGACCCGAGCGCCCCGCCCGCGACCAGCACGAACAGCGTCTCAGGGACGCGCTGCGCCGCGACGAACGCGTCTAGCTCGACGTCCGCGCCGAACGCCGCGCCGATCGCCGCCTGGCGCACAAGTCCGAGCACACCGCTGGCGACGAACGCCAGCATCACGATCCCGGCGGCCTGGGCCAACTGCCGCGCGTTGAGCGCCCGCGCTCCGGCAGGCGATCCATCTGACATAGCGAGTCCTTTGGGCAAACATCTGCGCAGGGGCTGGTAGCTGCTCCGAACTTCGCAGACTGGCACGCGGAGAAATCCGCCGCTGAATGTAGGGGCGGAGCTTGCTCCGCCCGTAGATGTCTACCGCTGTTCTAGCAGCGGGCGCAGCTTGCTGCGCCCCTACGAGAGAAACCGACTCCGGCGCTCCCGTTCAGCCCGTCAAGTCCGTAACACGCCCTAGAGTATAATCCGCGCGGCGGGGAAACAAAAAGGGCGAGCCGCTCGCGGCCCGCCCGTGTCGGTTCAGGTGTGGGGTGTTACTGCGTGAAGGTCAGCCTGTATTGCGCCGAAGCCAGATCAAAGTTCCAGTCCCACTGCGACTGCGCCAGTTGGATCACGTAGAAATCGACCGCCCGCTCCGGGTCCGGCTCGACTTCAAGCGTCAGCTTGCGGACCGTCTGGCCGTACGCTGTGCCGATCACCTCAAACTCGCCGAACTCGCCCATGATGTTGATCGTCAGCTCCGGCGCGAAATCGCCCGACACACGCTCGAACTCCAGCGTGAACGGCGCGTCCGCCGGAACCGCGTACAGCACAACATCCTGGTTCGTCATCTCGCCCTCGACCGGCTCGCCGACCCGGATGCCGCTCAGCAGGTCGAGCGTCAGGGTGAAGTTCCCGGTATCGGTCCCAGTGCGGCCGCCAACGCGGCTCGCCAGCAGCGTGTATTCCCCATCGGCTGGCAGTGCCGCGAGCAGGGTCGCTTCATACCAGCCGTCGTACGACGCCACCACCGAATTATCGGCATCCAGCAGGATCAGGCTCGGCTCGTAGAATTCGCCCGAGTCGTCCACCACCATCCGCGCGTGAATGACATCGCCTTCCGAGCCCGTGAACACAAACGGGACTTCGAACTGGCTGTCCGTCACCTCGCCCTCGACTGTCTCGCCATACGCGATCGACGTGTCGCCCTGCGCGAGCACCGTTCCGGCCATCGCCAGGGTGAGCACAATCGCCGCAAGCATCCACCAGCGTTTCATTGTCTGCTCCTTGTAGGCATTAACTCAAACACTGCTTGGCCTGAAGCCAGGGAAGGCAAGGCTCCATCTTACTCTATCAGCGCGGCGGGAACTATTCGGATTCTGTAAAAAATGACGCCCGCTCACTGTGGCGCGGCGCTGCCGCTGGCGATCGCGGCGGCCGTCGCGGCGACCAGCTCCGCCACCTGCTCAACCTGCGCCGGTTTGACCGCCTCGTACACGTCGGCGCGCGTGTGCATAACGTCCCCTTCCGGTGTCTCCTGGCCCCACCAGGGATCGACGTCGCCATCCCACAGCCACGCCTCGAAATAGGCGACCGGCACGCCCGCCTCGACGAATGGATAGTGATCGCTCCAGTCGCCGATGTAGCCGTTCCAGGGGTGGCTCGGCGTGGTGAACACGTCCATGTTCATCTCCGCCGCAAGGTCCAGCGCCAGATCGCGCACCCACACCGGGCCGCCATCGATCTCCGGCTCGGAGTCGTCGTGCGGCCAGGTGATCACCGCGCCCGCATAGACGTACAGCGTCGTGCCGACGCCGACCGAGTCGATGTTCAGCATAGCGAGGATGTCGCTCGCTTCGTCGCCCAACTGGTCAACGTACGCATCGGAGCCGAACAGGCCGCCTTCTTCCGCCCCAAACGCGACGAACACCACCGGATGCACCAGCTCGACGTCGCGCAGAGCTTCCGCCACAGCGAGCATCACCGCCACGCCGGACGCGTTATCGCCCGCGCCAGCGCCCACATCCGCCGAGTCGAAGTGCGCGCCGATCACCACCGGGGAGCCGTCGCCGGGCCGCGTCGCGATCACGTTGCGCGAGGTGGCAACGCTCCCTCCCGAGTCGAACTCGAAGGTCTGCATCTCGACTTCATAGCCCCAGTCACGCAGCGCAGCGGCGATGTACTCCGCCGCGCGCGCCTCGGCCTCGCTGCCCATCGGCCGCGCGCCGATCGCGACCGAGAGCGCGCGCACGTGCGCCATAACGTCTTCCGTGTCGATGATCGCGGTGAAGTCGGGCAAGTCCTGTGCGAGCGTTGCCGTTCCCGGCAAAAGCAGCAACACCGCCAGCAGAATAGCGCTCAGAGTCCGTCGCATCCTTGCGGCATCCCCTTTCACGCTTCGCGCGAGGCAAGCTGCTTGAAGCGCACGTCACGCTCCACCATCTGCTGCAAGCCCTCGCGCAGAAACACCTTCGGTTCGTAGCCCAGCAGCTCGCGCGCCAGCGTCAGATCGGCGCGCATCCGGCTGACACCGCCGCTCTGCCCGGTGACGTCGAGCAGATGCACGTCCCGCCCGGTCACCTCGCCGACCGCTAGCGCCAGATCGCGAATGCTGGTCTCGGTCCCACTGCCGACGTTGATGATCCGCCGGTCCACGTCCGGCGCCGTAGCGGCAGCAACCAGCGCATCGACCACATCATCCAGGTACACGAAATCGCGCGTCTGCGTGCCGCCGTTGTGCAACACCAGCGACCCGCCGCCGAGCGCCTGCCGGATGAACTGCGGGATGACAGGCGGATGCGCGTTAGGAAGCTGCTGGAAGGGCCCATAGGCGTTGAAAATCCGCAGGCTGACCGTCTCGACGTTCCACAGGCGGCCAATGGTGCGGATATAGTGCTCTGCGGCGAGCTTGCTGACGGCGTAGGGAGAGCGCGGGTCGGGGGGAAGCGTCTCGACGAGCGGCTGCTGAGACTGCTCCCCGTAGATCGCGCCGGACGAGGCGAATACCAGGCGCTTGACACCCACATCGCGCATCGCCTCAAGCACGCTGACCGTCCCGCCGACATTCACCGTGTTGTACTCACGCGGATAGCGGATGCTCTCGGAAACGCTTACTCGCGCGGCGAGGTGGTAGACGCAATCCACGCCCTGGAGCAGCGTCCACAGGCGCGGCACGTCGTTGACGTCCCCGCGCGCGAAGATCGCGTCTTCGGGCAGGCGGCCCGGATCGCCCGCGCTCAGATCGTCCACCACGCGGACGCTATGTCCCTCGTCCAGCAAGCGCCGCGCCAGCGCATGCCCGATAAATCCTGCCCCGCCCGTGATCAGAAACTGCATGCATCCCTCCGTCGCGGCTTGCCGCCGGACTGCTTGTACGCTACGTTAGAAGTCAGCAATTAGCAGTTAGCCAAAGCGGCCTTACTGGACGCAGCTCGTGATTCCAGTTAGCGGATCGCAGCATCCAACACGACCGCTATCTGGTTCTTGCTAATCGCTAACGGCTAACAGCTAACCGCTACTTTCGCATTATAGCGCGGCAAAGACCCTGCCGTCAGTGGAACGCCTGGGAAAGCGCCCGACCGATGACCACCCCTGAGAACTCCGAGCCGTCGCTCACGTATCCCCGCGCGCTGACCGGCGGGCTACTGGTCACCACGGCGCTGATCGGGCTGGCGTGGCTGACCGCGACGCCGCCCGGCGTGCTCGGCAAGGCGACCGCCATTGGCTACGCCGTCTGCCACCGCATTGCGGAACGGTCGTTTCACGTGCATGGGGAGCAATTGCCGCTCTGCGCCCGGTGCACCGGCATCTACCTGGGCGTGATGATCGGGATTGCGTTCTTCGCGGCGCGCGGGCGCGTGCGGGCGAACCGCTTTCCCGCGCTACGCTGGCTGCTGCCGCTGCTGGCGCTCGGCGGAACCATCGCCATCGACGGGATCAACAGCTACCTCTCGCTGTTCGAGTTCTACACGCCGATCTACCAGCCGCACAACACGCTGCGCCTGTTCACGGGATTGGTCGCAGGCGCGGCGATGATCACGGTCGTTCTGCCGGTCTTCAACGCGACCGTCTGGCGCGCGCCCCGGCGAGACGCGCCGATTACGGGCTGGCGCGATCTGGCGGCGCTGCTGGTCGCGCTGGCGCTCGCCGGACTGCTCGTTCTGACGCGGCTGTCGGTCGTGCTGTGGATCGCAGGCGTGATCAGCGCGCTTGGCGTGGCGCTGATGTTCGGGATCGTCGGCGCGGCGCTGTTTGTCAGCTTCACGCACCGGGAAGCCACCGCCCGCCGCTGGCGGGACCTCGCGATCCCGGCCCTCGCGGGATTGCTGGTGGCGCTGGCGATCATCGGCGGGATCGACGCAGTCCGCTTCGCGCTGACCGGCACGTGGGACGGCTTCAACCTGTCCGGCTAGGTGACGCGATCGCCTCGAAGGGCGTCTCGCGCCGGGCAACCATCTCCCCCAGCTCGTCCAGCGCCGCGCGCGCCGCCTGCCGCGTCGCCGGGTCGAGCGGCAGCGCCTCGAACTCGTCCTCGTCCAGCACGGTCAGCGTCCCATCGGGGCTCACGAACAGGTCCAGCGCCAGGTCGTCCGCCGCGATGGTGCCGTTGGCGAACACTGCCGGGCGGCTGATGTTGCAATACCAGCCCTTCAGGCGGCCATCATCCACATCGTACATCTGAAAGATGCTGTACCAGCGATCGGAGTAGAACCACTCCACGAAATGATCGCCGTGGCGGAAGGTGTGGTATTCGGTCACGCGATCAGGGCTGGTATACGTCGCTTCGAGTTTGATCCACGTGGGGCCGCGCTCGACGATCGTGCCGCCATAGCGCCACACTTCTTCCCCACGATGGTTGTTCTTCACGATAATAACGTCAGTCATTCAGTGGGCTCCTGCGGCGAGCGCATCACTGGTGCAGTTCTCCGCGCAATCGTCGCACAGCGGCAACAACACGTTGAACACTGTTCCGCGATCCACCGCGCTCTCAACCGTAATCTGCCCGGTGTGAAGCTGCACGATCTGGCGCGCGAGCGTCAGGCCGAGGCTCACCCCGTTTCCGCCGCTGCCCTCGGTCGCCCGGTAGAACGGGTCGAAGATGTGCGCAAGCTGGTCCGGCGGCAAGCCCGAGCCGTTGTCGCGCACGCGGATCACCGCCCAGCCGCCATTCGCATCATACGACACCGTCAGCGCAACTTCGACCAGCCCGCCAGCGCCAGCGGCGTGCAACGAGTTCGTCACCAGGCGAACCAGCGCCTGCTGCAAGCGGAACCCGTCGCCACAGACGTACACCGGCGCGTCGCCTACGACCACGCGTAGCTCCGCCTGCTGCTCGGAAACCTCAGTCGCCACGAGTGTGCTCAAATCTCGCACCAGTACGGCGAGGTCGAGCGGTTCTAGCTGAAGCTCGCTGGCGTCGCGTTGCAGCCGGAAGATGTCGAGCAGGTCTTCCACCAACTGGTTGATCTCGTTGGTCACACGCTCCATCACCGCCAGGTGGCTGAACAACCGCTCCGGTTGGCGGCGCAGCAGGTAAAGCCGCGTCTTGAAGTTCGAGAGCGGCGTGCGCAGCTCGTGGGCGGCATGACGCAGGAAACGCTCGCGCTGCTCTTGCAGGTTCTTCTCTTGGCTGATATCGCGCAGCACGCTCACGCGGCCCAGCACCTCGCCGGATGTGCTCTTGACCCGCGCTGTGACGACCGCAACGTCAACCGGCGTGCCATCGAACCGCGCCAGCTTGAGCTCACCGCTCCACGTCAGGTCGCGATTAATCACCTCGTCCATCTCGGCGCGCAGCCGGTTATAGGGCAGGCCAGAGCGCACCACCCGCCGGTACAACTCTGAAATATCCTCACCGATCAGGGTGCCGGGCGACATGCCCAGAATTTCCGCCAGCGCGCGGTTGCCGTAAATAATGGTCGTCCCCTCGACATACATTACGCCTTCGCCCATCGCGTCGAGGATGGCGCGCATCAACGCCCGCTCGCGATCGAGGTCGGCGGTGCGCATCTCCACCCGGCGCTCAAGCTCGTCCGCATGGGCGCGCAGAGCGTCCTCGACAGCTTTGCGCGCGGTGATGTCTTCTTTGAGGGAGATGTAATGCGTGATCCGCCCGTCCGCATCCTTGATCGGCGCCATCAGAGCGGATTCCCAGTAATGTTCTCCGTTCTTCTTGACGTTGTATAGTTCGCCGCGCCACTCTCCGCCTTCGCTGATCGCCTTCCACATGCGGGCGTATTCTTCGGGCGGCGTGTGGCCGGATTTCAGAAAGCGGGGGTTGCGACCGCGGACCTCATCGAGCGTGTAGCCGGTTAGCTCTGTGAACTTCGGATTCACATACTCGATGTTGCCTTGCAGGTCGGTGATCATCACCGTGCTGGGGCTTTGCTCGACAGCGCGCTTAAACTTTCTTAGCTCCGCCTCGAGTTCATGGACGCGTCTTGCTTGCGGGCAGAACAGGCAGCCGATCGCCTCGCCTAGACGCGACAGAACGCGACGCGCGGCAGTCAAGTTTGGTGCAGGGATGATTGGCATAATGAAGCATTCTTGCGACGGCGCGCTTGAGCATACGACACCCTTATGTGTGGATTATAGAACAAAGTGGCGTGTGATGTCGCACTAAGATTGTAGAAATCTACCAGTGGCGGAGCGCGATCACGATCTTACCGCCAGCGGGACCGGCCCGCCCAACGCGTGGAATTGCGCGCTGCGTGGCGTTGGAAGCTCCGCGACCGGCACCTCGAAGAACACGCCACCCAGCAGCGTATCGCCGTGCAAGACCTCGATCCGCACGCGGACCGATTGCCCATCGAACGGCGTCACGCGGAACTGCACAGGTCCGGCGGCGCGGTGGGGGGGAAGATCGAGCGTGTGCTCGCGCGGCTCGACCTCGCAGCCACGCGCCTTCACACGCAGCGTCAAATGCAGCGGCGCGGGCGGTGTGTGATCGGGTGCAGCGTCGAAGCCGACCATTAGCTTCGCGGGAAGATGGCGCACCCACTCCTGCGCGACCAGCGCCGACAACCGGCGTTCCGGCCTGGCAGGCGCGGCATCGGCTTGCGGGACCGGCTCAGGTGCAGGTGTAGACTCGGGTGTAGGAACGGGCGCTTCCGCAGGCGCAGACTGTGCGACCGGTTCCAGCGCGGCCAGCGCCTCGCGCCCGCGCGCCGACAGCCGGTAGACGCCGGGCGACGCCATCTCGGCGAAGCGGCGCGTGACCAGCGCGCGAATCGCCTTGCCAAACGCGCGCGCGCTGAGGCCGGTTTCCTGCGCGATCTCTCCGGCGGCGGCGTTCTCGCGCTCAGAGAGAAAGCGGATCACGGGTATGGCTTGCGGGGGCAGTTTTTGGAATTCGTCTATCACGGGGCACCGTT
>Ga0134095_1000733_pt1 | contig 28593 bp, 31 predicted proteins | sample 6_2taG_FD_94449 | JGI IMG/M metagenome (GOLD analysis project Ga0134095, IMG submission 94449) | Switchgrass degrading microbial communities from high solid loading bioreactors in New Hampshire, USA - 6_20_20_110_A2 metaG | ecosystem: Engineered > Bioreactor > Semi-continuous > Anaerobic >... | reverse complement strand
TCTCCCACGCCTGAAATGCGTTTTTTGCTTTAACTAGGGCTTTATTTTTCCAAATCGAATCGTCGTCTTTGCAATAGTAAGTAATGAGATAGATTTTCATAGTTTCCCTCCTTTCATGCTACATCAGAAGTCGTTATCATCTTCGATAACCTCCTTTTCCGTGCCTATACGCCTGAATAGTTCTTCCACAAGTATAATCTTCGATATAATCTTCTATATTCGTTCAAACCTGGCAGAAGGCCTTCGTCCCAGTTCTCGACGTAACGCCGGCAGACTTCGGAAACCTCTGTTTTTCCATGCCCACCGTAGGCAGAAAAGATAATACTTTAACACTTACAACCCCCCCTATCTTCCGAACACTTCGGAAAAAACAACCTGGTTTTCCGCCCTGCCGTCTCTTACTGTCTGGACCGGCAGGCATCTTCCGTCCGCCTGTATCCGCTGCCTGGCCCTCCGGATCGTCTCGAAGCTTGGTACATCATCCCTGGGCGGTATCTCGTCAAGCCTTGTTATGCCGTGATATTTCTTAAAGTACCTTGCGATCAGCAGGGCGTCGCTGTTTCGTGTCTCCGGCTCTTCCTGCAGAAGTTTTTCGGTTAAATCAAAAACGTTGAGTAGTTCTTTTTCCTTTTCTCTTCTCCCTCTTTTCATGATCTGTTTTCCCCCCTTTGTTGAGCGCTGCCTATTTCTTTTCTGCTAAAGCTAAAATGGAATGTTGTCCTCGTCGTCCTTTATCTCCTGGAAACCGTCGAGCGGATCATTTGGGTCGTATCTGTTTTCGCCGGTCCTCGATCCTGCCTTGTCGCCCCATTCAAGAAATTCCACTCTGTCAGCAACAACGTCGGTGGTATATACTGTGTCCCCATCTCTGTTTTCATAGCTACCGGTCTGTATGCGACCCTGGACCGCAGCCAGCTTGCCTTTTGACAAAAACCTTTCGCAGTTCTCCGCAGTTTTCCCGAAAACCTTGATCCTGATAAAGTCTGCTGTCTTTTCCTTCGCATACGGCCTGTCCACCGCCAAAGTGAATGTGGCGACAGCCTTTTGCGATTCCGGTATGTATCTGACCTCTGGATCTTTTGTCAGACGGCCAATCAAAACTACACTATTCATTTTCTTTCGCCGCCTTTCTCGCAGCCTGCCTTTTTAGGAGTTCTTCGATTTCCATGTCCCGCCGCTTCCGTTCACGTTCCTCTTTGATTGTTTCAATTATCTGCCATACGAGAGCGGCAACAGCGGCAAAAGCCAGCAGTACATAGATATGAACGTCAAGTGAATTCGCCACAATTAAAAACGTCAACACCGTCAATACGGCAACGACGATTGTCAACACGACAAAAATCATTTTTTCTATTAGTCCTGAAATAAATTCTTTCATCTTCTTTCCCTTTCCCCCCGAATTTACCGTTTGCCCTGTCAAGTTCCTCGCTAACCAACTGCTGTATCTGCTCTCTCAGTTCCTTCATTGCCTTTTATCTCCTCTTCCTCGATGATTGCCGATATCCCCCATCTCTTCGGGATCTCTCTTTCGCCTACTTTCTGAACTTTTCCCGATGCGATCCGATATACAGGGACCTTGATCGTGAATCGTTCCTCGTCTATCCGTTCTTCGATTTCCTTTTTGAACTTGCAACAGAACCAATGAATTGTGTTATGGATTTCCTGGATGTCGTTTGCGACTTCTTTAAGTGACTGCGCCTGGGATATGCTGATCTTGACTTTCCGCTCCACTAGCTTGTCCAAGAGCCTTTGAAGGGTCACAGGATAGCAAACCTCGACATAATACTTTTCTCCCTTTCTCTTTTCGGATTGGTTTATCTTTTCCTGCGCCAACACATAGTTGAGTGGATCGGCGGTTAAATAATAATCTTCTGCTATATGTATCACTTTTCCTCTCCCCCTATTGCCCGTTCGGCCTCTTCCTGTGTGAGAAACACTTTTTTGCCGACCAACCTGAGCATGGATTTCCGGTGTAGATACATTCTAAGTTCATAAATTTAGTGCAACATGTTTTTAATTCGCCCTGCACGGATACGGCAAGTTTCGTCAGTCTTTCCATTACTTTTCTCCCTCTTTCAGAATGTCGAGGTATGTAACTGCCAATGCGTAAGCTTGCCAAACGTCCGCTGTGAACCCATAAAACCACCCAGGGGCCTTTTTTGTGCCCTTCCCGTGATTTGGTACCCCATATGCAAAACGGTCTATAAGGGCCTGTATCACATTGCTATCTTTTGCTTTTGGATTTCCGCAGATATTTGTCACAACCGTTTTCCTCGGTATCAGCGCTGGATCGCTGCCAAGTATTTCCGTGAATCTGCCGATCCATATGCAGGTATCGTAAACTGTCCTGCCCGCCGCCATCCCTGTCCCATAATGGCTTATCATTTCGATTGCCGATTTTATTGCACCTTCTGACCGATTCCCGTAATTTCGTAATTCTATGTCAGAAATGGTTTTTCGCATTACTTCGTTTGGAAGCTTGCCAAATCGTATCGGCCTATATTCTTCGTCAATCAGCGCATAGGCCGATTGTTCGTTGCCCGGATCAATCCCAAGTATTAACACTGCTCTTCCCCCTTTTTGAAATAGTCGATAAATTCTTTTGCCTGATCTTCATTTTCGAACTTTATTACGACCTGCAGCGGACGGGTATCCATAATACCTGTTCCTATCAACATTTCAAGCCCGTAACTCATTCCGGCCCGAAACCCTGCATGATATCCCATTTGAAAAAAGGCTTCATTCAGGGTGTCGCGTTTCTGTTTTTCTGATTGTTCTCCCATATTCCGTTCCTTTCTCTGTGGTTTTCGGTTAAATAAAACTAAGTGTTCAATTCTTTTATTGGTTTTCCGTATGTGCATCCGAAATCCGATGAAGTGACCCTTCCCCTACATGGAGAAAGTGTATAATCGCATCGATAAGCACATGGAACGGTTTTGCTATTCTTTGCGAATCTGCACTCACCACAGAATACAACTACTCTTAATTGCTCTATCACTTCTTTATCCAACATCTGCTTTCCCTCTTTACCTCCAACTACTTTGCGCCATAATACAAGTGATCTGCTATCCTGCCCCTGAACGCCTTGCCTCGGCTCCAAGAAGGAGAAACATAGTCTGCGTGGAAATGCGTTGTCGGCTCTGAGAAAACTCTGTAGCCGTCGAGATAGACAAGATCGAATGCGAGTTTTATTTTGTCGGGGATCGGGCCTTGATATGGGCTTGCGTATTGCCCCGGCTGATTTACGACCTGGATTCCGGATATTCCCCATTCCCTCGAACGGTCTAATACGGTCTGTGTGGCTGCTACTGCGTCCAAAAGCGAGCTCCCCCTAGTTTCGCTTGCTATTACCCTTTCGATGCGCTCTACAGACTCACTAGAGATTGTCAGCAGCCTTTCAAGCTTTTCTTCCAACTCGATATTTTTCTGCTCCAAATCCTTGATCTTTTGGCGGTAGTAGTCGTTCTCAACAAGGATCTTTTCATATTCCGCCTGCAGCTCGAAGTTGATCTTCTCCTGCATCCGGATTTCCTTATCCCGATCTTGAACGCCTTTCAAACCGATGGCCATACATATGGCAAGAATCACGATCAAAGCAAGAATTATCTTCCTTTGGAGCCTAATCTTTTGAATCATCATCTTTTCTCCCTTCTGCTTCAGTTCTTCTCTTCCCGGTTAAACCAAGCTGCCAGTCTATTTTAAGGAACGCTGTTTTCCAATGTCCTTTTCCGCTGATCTTTTCGCAGACGAAATATGTATCATAAATCTTGACAACCTGATAGGTGTTCACCGTATCCCGTGAAACCTCTGTCTCAATATCCTTAATAAAATCGCCAACATTCAAAGTGAATGGCTTAATTGACGGCGGTTTAAGACGAGTAGCGCCCCTGGTCTCTTGCAGGGTTTTCTTTTCCTTTGGTTTCTTTGCCTTGTAATTGGGGTCATTCTTCGATTCCAGGCGTCTCTTACGTTTTAAAACCGTCATTAAGCTGAGATCATATTTTTCAGCGATATCTTTTAGCGACATGCCTGCATCAAGATCTGCCTGTATCGCTTCATCCGGAACCTTTGGTTCCACCATGCCGCAACCTCCCCTCGCAAGTATTTTTATTTAAGAGAGGGCGGGTTTGCCGCCGCTCTCTCTTAATAGCCATCAGGCAAGAGGGTCGTCGTCGTCCGGAGCGGCCTGCGCAGGCGCATTATAAGAATCATCCAAAATGTTCGTCTGTTCCGCTACGGGCGCCGCTTCTTCCGTGGCGGTTTTCCCTCTCCTGCTTCTGCCGGATACTTGCTTTTGGGACTGCGGTGTTTCCTGCTCCGTCGCAACCTCTTCCGCCACATTCTCCACAACAGCATTGCCCTCTATGAAGTCGTCATTCTCCACAAACACGGCGTTGCCTTTGTCGTCGAAGATCGCCATATCCTTTTCGATTGCCTGCTGCATTTCGATTGACATGATTCCCCATTGGCTGATAAGGTGCCGGATCATTGTTTTTTGTGCCATTTGGTCGAAATTCTTGTACCAAAAACTTGAATACTTCCACATATCGCTCTCGGGGATCTCTCCACGTTGGAGTTTCCGGTAATCCTCAAGGTTGAACGCCCGGGAATATGTATCGGCATGTTTCTCCATCTTTTCTTTGCTCCAATAAACCCTTTTGAAGAATCCATTGAGCAGTTCAAACCATGCCGCATATCCGACAACTTCTGCGGATTCCCTTGTCTCGTCGTCTTCGATAAACTCGATAATGTGTCTGCCGGTATACTTGTCACGGCCTTTGTATTCGCCTTGCCTGATCTCAATAACGTCAATGTCCTTGTACTGCCCGCTCCGCATCGCAAGCTGTTTATAGCCTTTCGCCCCGATCTGAAATTGGGCCACTTTACAGCCCTTATTCTTATCGTTGTACGGAACGAGATAATACTGCCCCAATACAGGGCTTGGAGATAAGCCCAATGCCTCACCCTGCAATGCTGCGGAAACGATTGACATGGTATCGCACTCCTGCAGAGCGGGATTGAGTGCAACGGCGCTCGAAATTGTCGTGATAAACCTCTGAGCAACTTTGGGATCCCCAAGGACGTTGTTAATCATTTTTTTGTATCCATCGCTTTGAATCACGACGGAAAACTTCGGCTTCTTTTCGCGCTGAACCAATGAATTATTTACTGCCATTTCTATATCCCCTTTCTTTTACTGCGATTTTGGTACGGCTGCATACTTTATACCGTTGTCCAGACAGAATTGTTTTAATAGCTTTTTCTGACTATTGGTAAGCCAGAACCTTAAATCAATCTGCTGAACCGGCTCCGCCTCTTGCGCCACGGGCTTATACTCTACGTCAATGACATTTTGTTCAGCCGGCGGCGCCTGTACCGTTTTCTGTCCGATCGATGCTTCGTATGCCTCTTTTTTCTGTTTTGCTTCAAGCAGCCTGGTATTCTCTTTGAGGGCGGACGATAGATCCAGGTCCTGCAAATACCTGTCCTGAACCTGCAACTCGAATTCTGTTTTCAGTTCTTTAATGACGGCCAGGTCGTTTGTAACTTTTTTAAAGGTTTCCTCGATCTCCGTCTTGATATCTTTCATCTTGTAGGTCGTGTTCAGCCAGCGATCATTCCAGATTGTACGAAGAGGAACCAGATCCCTCAGTTTATACTTGTCAGCCACTTCGGCGTAAAAGTCAGAAATCTCTTCCCTCTTGAGTTGCTTTTGTTCTTCCTCGAATTCCTTAATCTGGCTGTCGATCAACGCTATCGGCTGATCTATCAACGCAACAAGTTCTTTGATCTGTGCCTCAAAAGCCTCGTATGGCTTCATGTACTCTCTCTTGATGGCTTTTCTCCGGTCCTCCAGGGCGTCTTTGAATTTGTTCAAGGCCGCCCTGTCCGCCTTGGCTTCTGCGATTTTATCCTCGCTGTAGACAATACCTTGGTACTTCTTTACCGCCTCGCTGATTTCTTTTTTGAGTTGTTCATTGTTGAACTGGATCATCATTTTTGATAGGTCCTGTTCCTGCGCTGGATTCATGAGTTTAAACTCCAATCTCTATTCCCCCTTTTTACAATGCCGGTAGTATGAGATCCGGCTTCTTGTCTCCCAGGACATTCTTTGTCCAGAATTTAACTTCTTTTTCTTCAAGATACTCTAAATCTTCCTCAACCTCGGACCGCTCAATGCGATAATGTTTTATCTGCAGGAACACTTCTCCATCGAAATCGTATTTCAACTGTGCTTTCAAAATCACAAAGTCCCAACCGGTAGCCAGTAGCTGGTGTAATACCTGTACATAGTAGTTGTCCGGGATTTTGTCTTTCCAGTTTTCTTTCTGCATAGATTTGAGTATCTCAGTCGTTTTGATTTCTAGGACACCTTTTCGCCCTGTCGCTTTTTCGACAAGCCTGCCGTCAAGAGTAGCGAAGATAAATGGGTGCTGCGAATTCCGGAAAAGGTCATATTCCCTATAGCTGACTTCATACTGTGGAAAATCCAGGGCGAACAGGGCTCGAAGGTGCGGCTCTGACTCAATCCCGTACTTGACGTAAGGCTTTTGGCTGATATCTTCAGGTTCGATCCGGCCCGTTTTTATCTGCCAAAGTTCGATATTGGACATATACGGGTTTAGGCCGAGGACCGCCGACGCTTCTGATGCGCCGATGCCCTTTCTTCGCTCCTTGAGCCATTGCTCACGGGTCTTAATCATCTTTCAACGCCTCAAACTCTTCATTAACCTTTTTTATGGCTTCGGCCAGCTTCGCTTCCACAATACATAGAACGGTTTTGCCAAGCTCTCCCGACGGGTCTATTTCTTTCAGTTGCATAAAGTTAACGCCGTCATACAAACGCAGATATTCACTATCCTTAGCATAATCGAGATATCTTTTCTGCCTTTCAAGCTCACTTGCCCGCTCCAAAAGTTTTTTGGCTTTTTCATATGTTTCGTATTTCATTTCTCTTCCTCCAAATTCTTCAACACTTCATCCAGGGCGGCAAGCGTAGCGGCCTTTGTGGTCTTGTCCATGCTGTCGTCGCCGGCGATGTTGTTTCGTATTGGCCTGATTTGATCCGCATAACTACAGGCCGGATTATACTTTCGGAGAACGACAGCGTTCTTCTCGGTGAAAATCTCTACCGGGTCGCCCACCGCCATGCCGAATTTCCTTCTCAGTTCTATAGGAAGAACTATCCGACCGAGCCCGTCAATCTTCCTCACAATTCCTGTAGCTTTCATATCTAAATCCCCCTTTGAATTCAATCTTCGCCTGCCTCTTCCGGCATCTCGTTTATGTAGTAGCTGCCACATGAAGGGCAGGCGATATAGTGATGTTTGTGCGTAATGTTTGCTCCCCAATATTCGTAATGCTCTATTTCGGCTGCAATTTCGGGTTCGGAGAACATGTCCCCGCAATCCTCACAGATAAACATTGGCTCGTTCTACTTCTTATCGCCGCTCGGAATTTTAAGGCCAAAGAATCTGCCGATCCGTTCAAGCAAGCTGATTTTTGTTTTTGCATTTTGCAAGCTGGCGTTCTTCCGTTTCGCCGTTTGGTCGAAATGCCCAAGTATTGCCATGGTGTTGCCGTATGAATATCTGCTCCGGCGCTTATGTTTAATTGCGCTTGTCATAGTTCTGCCACCTCCAGCCTTGTAAGGCTCACTTTTTCCATATTATGCCTCCTTTTGAATTATTTATATTTCCGTTCTTTGTGACAGTAAAACCGTTGAAATTTATTGGTTTGACACCCTATATACCCTATCTACCCTAGACACCCCCTATACCTCTGTACTGTACTGTACTGTACTGTACTGTACTGTATATTTAACTAAATACTTCTTTCTTACTATCTAAAGCCATGAGGAAGAAGTATTATTATTTAAGATAGTAATTAATATAAGTCTCGATCTTTTTGTGTCTCGCTGATCCATCGTTCTGAAAAGTTTGCTTTACGTAATTCTTGAATCCGTCCTCCATATAGTCGATGCAGTTGGGGCAATAGGTACACAGCGCATAAAAGAAGTCGATGTCCAGAGGGTTCCGGGTGATTAACCTTGTCTGAGAAGCAACCGACGTGAACTGCGGGCGTCCTTTAACGGTGTTGTATTTCAGGTAGTTCTTTATCAGAACTATGTCCCGTTCCCTGTCGTATCCGATTAGCCCCTCATTCGCAATCGCAGCGAGTTGCTTTTCGGTTTCCTTGCCAGATTTTCCAAGGTCCGCAATAATGTTGTTTTTCGGAAGGATATAGTACCCTGACAAGTTAGTGCAGTTATTGGTGAGTAAATATGTCCAAAAAAGCTTTCCGAGGTCAGATAGATTTTGCACTCTGCTGTCGCCCCAAATGCTGGAATAGACGTTTGTGTATCGTGCCATTACTCACCCCTTCCCCTCTATGTGCTTTTTTCCGTACATTGCATCCCCCTACATAATCTCTAAGTGATCCCCTTCGTATACCAGTTGTAGAACGTCAGCTTCGGGATCTTTATAAACCTGTTCCCGCCAGGTCTTTGTCCGCCGAGTGCGAAAGGACAGGTCCCCCTAACACATGCCTCTCGTAAACACTCAATATCCATCCCTATAAGCTTTGCGACGTCCGCCGGATTGATATACGGGCTTGAGTCCTTGTTGATGACCCCCAACAATTCCTCTTCAAGCTGCCTGATGATTTCTGGCTTGTCCATAATTCCTCCTCACTACAGCTCGGCCAGTATTCCCCTTAAAATGGAATCAAAAATAACAGCCCGATCTTGTATTGACTCAACCATGCCATTAATACCGAAACCGTCATTAGTTTCCGGCATTGGCGGCATGGAGCAATCAACACCCAGCTTGCTGCATATGGTGTTTAACATATCGAGATCGTAGTCCTGCGTTTGCAAGATTGAGCCCAGCTTGCCGCTGATCGTGGGCTTTTCCTGTAAGCCGCATGCTTTGCCAGATTCGCTATTTTTCAGTATATTCCCTGACATTTCTTTTCCTCCTTTCTTAATCAGTGTCGATGTGCAGATACTTGCAAATCTTTTCCTTCGCGGTCTTGCTGTACTTTCCGGACATAATCTGTCTGATAGTTCCTTCAGCAAAGCCGACCCTTTTGCCAAGTTCCTTGTAGCCGATCCCCATGGATTCAAGCTTTTTACGGACCTCAATCATCCAGGGTTCTTTTGGTTTCTTCATTCGCACCACCCTTCTTTTGCGATTTATTTATTACAATTTATTCCAAAGCGGTTGACATTTGCGATATTTCAAATATAATTTGTAGTGACCGAACAAATTAATTGATATATCGCAAAGCGGCTGTTTTTAAGCCCGGGAGGCTACCAACAACCTGTCAACCCGCTTCATGCCTCCTATTATAATCGCATTTGCGACATATTTCAACACATTTTTGTCGGAAATTCGATTTTTTTTATTGGAGGCGATCTTATGGGAGAAATAAATAAAAGAGTCTTTGATATGCTCAAACAAAAAAAGAAAAAAATTGTTGCCCTATCAAAAAAAATTGATGTGCCACCAAACACTATAAGCACATGGAAAATAAGAGGAACAGACCCGCCGGCAGATCTTATACCGGATATAGCCGAATTTCTAGGGACAACTACACAGTATTTGCTCACAGGAGTTGAAGAAGGCTCGTTTTATAAAGACCATGATACAGACACATATATGAACAGATTATTTAACAATCCGAGTTTAAGGATGCTGTTTGACGCAACTGATAATCTTAGCAAAGAAGATATAGATTTGTTGGTACAATTCGCCAAGAAGATGAAAGGAACAAAGGAAGAGTAACAAGGGGACCCTATATGAACGATGTATTTATACATGAAGTCAGGATGCCATACAGCGTAAGGGCTATGGTTATGTTAGATCAGGAAAACGGCGACTACGTTATTTATGTGAACGATTATCTTTCTGAAGAGGCAAGGCTTAGGGCGATAGAACATGAAATAATGCACATTATGAGGGGCGATCTTCACTCTCAGGAAACTGTTATCAACATTGAAAAGGCAATGAAAAAATAAATCTGTATGATACCAAGGAGGGAAAAAAGAAATGAAAAGAACGCTTATTATCACGCTTATTATCGTTCTCTGTGCAAGCAGCATAGTATTCTCGGCGCAGGCCGCAAGAAATATTACAGTATACCCGAACACCGCAACGATCACAGTAAACGGGGAAAAAATCACATCAGACAATTTCAATTACAATGGGACAATCTATGTGCCGCTCCGTGGCGTATTTGAAAAGGCCGGCTTTACTGTTGGATGGGACCAGGAGACCAGGACGGCGGCAATAGCCGAGCCGGACAATTCAAGGTTTACGCAGTATGCAATACTACTAAATGAATTCAGAAACATTACCTATCTTCATTCACAAATTGCGACTGCTGCAGATAATTTGTCGGGCAATTCATTAAAGGCGCTCAGAGATTTAAAGTCTGCCATTCAAGAATTTCAACGTGTTTTCATTTTTAATAACGCTGACACAATGTATTATAGCGACGACTCCTACATAAAGGGAACATATGAAAAAGCTTATGAACTTTATGAAACCATGATTGCGCTTACAGATGCCGTAATTGAAGCAAAAGCCACTTCTGCGAAATTTACTAAATATTTTGCGGAAGATATGGACAAGGTTGAGCACGAAGCGTTGCAATACGGCGACTCTGTTTTTTCTGTCTACATGGCGGAAATTAATTATTAGGAGGCCATATGAGATTTTCAAAAGCATTAAGGGAATTAAGGCATGAGATAGGCATATCTTCTACTGAAATGGCCGAAAGACTCAAAGTAAGTCCACAAAGATATTCTGCCTGGGAAACCGGTAAAACCTTGCCGGACTTATATATGATCGAGCATATCTGTAATACGCTGAACGTACCGCCGGACATATTTTTCGATTTAAGCATCGAAAGGCCGTCCGTGGTAGAAGATGTCATATATGAGGCAAAAAGACTGTCTGAGGACGATCTACGACTTGTTTTAGGCATAATAAAAAGGCTAAGGGAGTGATTTCTATGCCAAGAAAGAAAGAAATTAAAACAAGGAAAGACGGCCTGATTGAGAGGAAGGTTTCCCTTAGAGACTCAAACGGGAACGTTGTTAAGGACGTAAACGGGAAAACAATAACAAAACACTTCTATGGTAAAACAGAACGAGATATAAAAAAGCAGATTGATAAATGGCAATACGACTACTGGACAGAGCAGGCCCAATTATCAACTATACCATTTTCCGCATTTGCCGATAAGTGGCTTAAAGGAAAAGAAGGCAGCATTACACATTCAACATACAGAAGCTACCGAACAAAAGTTGAGGACGCCAAGAAATACTTTGGTGACACTCCGATAAGCACTATTCGGCAATTCGATGTACAGGAATTTATAAGCTCACTGAAAGGAATGTCCGAAAGCACTTTATTAAAATATAAAATTGTTTTGAAATCAATCTTTAAATTAGCCATAACAAATGATCTGATCTATAAAAGCCCATACGACGAGATCAAAATGCCGCTGACAGATAAAACCGTTGAGCGGCGCTTTTACACAAAAGATCAGGCCAGAGCAGTGATCGACATAGCAAAGAAAAGCAAGTACGGCCTCGGACCGTTCATACAGCTTAAAACAGGTGTTAGACCCGGAGAACTGCTTGCATTGGATTATGAAAGGGATTTTGACTTAAAAAACAACATTGTAAATATCAGCAGAGCCATAAAAGAAGGGGAAGGATATCAGCCGATAGAAGGACCCACAAAAACATATCAGGCGAGGGCAATACCTATTGATGATGAATTTGTGGACCATATGAAATCTTTAGGTCTGTCGGGGCGCTTGTTTTATACAAACAAGGGCACACCCATGAGATATGAAGTTTATGTAAGGTGGTTCCATAATAAATTTTTAGAAGAAGTGAACGCAGAAATACAAAAAAGCGATGAACTGCAAAGCATATTTGGGAGCAATGTTGATTTAACGCCGTATGAATACCGGCACACATACGGCACAAGAGCCTATCAGTCCGGAACCGATCTATTAACGCTGCAAAGGATTATGGGGCATAAGACAATCGAGGTTACAAAGATTTATATACACCATGATGAAAAAACCCTTAAAAGCAATCTCAAATTAGACTATTAATTTACGACTTTTTTACGACTTTTTATCCCTATTTAGAGGGTATTTATAGCCACAAAAGGAAAATACACCGTCGGGCTCTGAATGTCCGCAACGGTGTATTTTTCAACCTTTTCAGGTGGTGCCCAGACTCGGAATTGAACCAAGGACACGAGGATTTTCAGTCATTTTTATATTTTGTATTTTCAATGCTTATAGAGGTTTTACGACCATTTTACGACTTTTCCCAAAATAAAAAGCAGGGGCGCATTGCTGCGCCCCATACTCTTTACTTCTTCATGGCCTCTTCATATGCCTGCACAAGCTGTTTTGTTACTTCATTGATTTCCAGGCGGATTTTGCGGATCTTGTCATGCTTCTGTTCCGGTGTCAGGGTATCGTCGTTATTGATTGCCCGGATCTCAGCCCACATTGCGGACAGCCCTACAAAGCCTTTCTCGCCCCTTAAAATTTTCTCTGCGGATTCAGGCAGCGGGGGAGAGTCTTTATTGAATTTTGACTTATCCTTAAATCCGTTGTTAAACCTCTGGAAAGCAAGCCGCCATTGATCGTTATAATCATCGGTCATTTTCCCACGGTCCTTGTAAACACGATCTGCTGCGTCCAGCTTTGCCTTAATCTTGTAAAATTCATCAATATATTTACTCGAATAGGCAACGTCCACGGTCATTTTTCTCAATATGCCATCAATCGGCCCTTCGCTGCTCGGAGTAGTTGCCGGCAAAAGGATTTGTCCTAAACCTCCCGTGTACTGCTTGATAAGATATTCGATTCCTTTCGGGGTATTAATCGGCCCAAGGGCTTCCACATCTGGCAGTATCTTAGCAAGGAATACGGCAATTCTGCTCGTCGTGTCGTCATAAACATCGTTGTAGTAGCCTTGGGTCATTAAGATCTTATCCCTCTCGCTTACGATATTGCCGCCATACCAGGTGCGATTTGCCAATGCGTCATACACCGGAGCCAGTACCCACGCTGTCGGAACCATAAAATTATCCTTGAACGCCATGATAAGCGCCTTTCCGTTATCCTCTTCGCCATGCAGCATTTCACGGATTGCTCTTTCGAATGTAACGCCAAACAGCACACCCAACTCTCTTGTTTTTGGAATTCTGATGAACTTACCAGGAGCATATTTGATTAGCCAGTAATTATTCTTGTAATAATCCTGGAGTTCCTCATAATCATCGTCGTTGGCGTAGTACAACGCTTGCGCTATGGCGAATAAAGAAATCGTGGCCAGCGCTTTAATAATTGTTGTCTTTCTGGTTTCCGGATCAGTCATACCACGGTAGAACTTATCGAGGCCCTGGATTCCGGTATTAAGGAACGGGACGACCTGCACCAGCGTACTAGCAATCTGCTTCTCGCCACCGGACCCTCTTCGCTGGAAGTTTACTGTTACGTCTGAAGATTGATACATTGCTTCCAGCCTGTTGTCGTAAGTATCTCCGCCTTCGTCAATAATCTTGTTGAAAATGGTAAGCCTCGGAACAGTCTCTATTATATTATTTATTTCCTCGATCAAACCAAGGATGGCATCAAGCATACCAATTACTCCGGTATTCTTGTCTGACATTTTCCTTATTGTTTTTCTGAGGTATTTTACATCTGTTCCTACCGGGGACTCAAACCCACCACCTGCCCTCTTATATCGTTTATATTTTTCATCTCTTGTTATAATTGACTTTGTGGCATCGACAAGCGCCCATGCAAATTCAATCGGATTTGTGTACTTACCCATGATGTACGCTTGCGGTATATCACGATAAATATTTGACGTCAATCCGAAAATCGGGTTTCCGCCTGTTGCTAAGATCGTCATTACCCTTTTGAGCTCGGCAAGATATTTCATAAATCCGTCGAGCTGTTTCGGCATGAGATTCGTAAGGGCCTGGGCCATGTACTTGTCAAATACCTCATAGAAATACGTCTTGCCTTTGTCAACGACGGTTACAATGCTTGCGTCCGTGCTGATCTTCTTCGGTGTGTAGAAAACAATGTAATCATCTATGACGTTATCAATCGTCACATCTATACCGGTATCATGCAAATATTTAATTTGTTCGCCAAGGCTCAGCTTTTCGAACCTCTCCCTCTCTTCAGGAGAAAGCCTGTTGATCTCATTTGCAAATAAATCGCCCTTGAGCTTCTCTTTCAGATCCATTGCGTTGTAGACATGCCTTTGCTTCTCCGGCGGGACCTTGCGCATGAAATCGCCCATAACCTCAGCATAATCTGGATTGTTGTAGTTTCTGTGCAGCGCCAGCATAACATCACGCCGCAGCACGGATTTAACGTATCGGTCAATCTCCATAATCATGCTTTGTGTTGCGGAGTAGGTATCTCTTGCGCTGCCCTTTTCGCTTGCTCGCCTTACAGGATTGGTCTGATTGCTGAATCCGGCCTTGGCCTTCTTGCCTCCGACAGTGTTGACCACACCATCCTCCACCCTGAAATTCGGAACATAGTGAGGATACATTTCGCGCAGTGTCTCATAGACTTCTGCCTCCATAAAGCCGGTATCTACAAGCCATGCCCTCACGAACTTATCCCACCATTCGTAAATCCTGTTTGCAGTAGTGGAGAAGTGTGGGTATCTTGCTTCGAGCCTGCTTATCGCCGCCTCAATGTCGCTCCTGCTGTAGTCGGGGCTAAATACCATCTTGCCGTGATCCATCCAGTCAAGAGCATGGACAAGTTTCAGGTAAAGGTCAAAATCTGCCCGTTCTTTTTTCTTGATGTTCTTATAGAGCGACGAAAAGCTCTCTCCAATGACATTATATTGCGGATCAATAAGCTCTCGATGCGTAATCCAATATGCAATCGAATCGCCCCTCTGTGATTGCAGGGCCAGATAATACGCATTGTCCGAAGGTGCAATTTCCCTGCCGGTCAGCTCTTTAATTTTGCGGTTCATTACCTCAAACGATTCGTAGGCATTTACCCATTCTGAGTAAAGTTTCATCCGCTTTTCTTCGAGGCTCATTTTAGGCTTTTCACCGTATGAGTGGATCGTTGTTTTGGCCTGTTCCTCGACAGATGCAGCCAGGAAGTTCAGAATGTCCGCCCTTACCGCCATTAGCTTCTTCATATCTGATTCGCTTATGAGCGACTCAAAAATGTCATAAAAGTTCCGGTTGTTCTCAAGTTCAGCAAACTCATAAGCGCCCTGCGGATTTATCAGATACAGCCTCATAAATTCTGCCATTGCTTCGCCCGGGAGTTCGTGCGGTTTATACGTTTTCTTTACCTCCGGCTCCATTTTGTTAGCCATGTACTTCAGTTCTTGTCTGTGGTTTCTCAAAATGGAATACACCTTGTCGAAGTGATGCCCGAGTTCATGCGAAACGACTCCTATTGTATTGGCATACTTCGTTTCTATGAAGCCATACTTCTTGTTGTAGCGGCCGAGAGATTTCCTTCCGCTATACCGCTTTGATGTTATCGGGGTTCCAAAAGCCTTGCTGATCTCGACTATGATCTGGCTGATCGGCTTAATCGGTCCTTTTGCCACTTCCGGAGTTATGGCGTTTTGTGCCGATGCGGGGGCGGTTGGCTTGTAAAACTGACCGACCACGCTGCTTGCCGTCATGCTTTGATATTCGCTATCTTCCGACCTGGTGTTGCTCTTAATCTCTACAACCGGGTTTTCGGACATGATTTTATCAAGGACCGGCAAAGCTTTGGTACGATCTGTCGGCACAAAATACCTGTACTCAAAGTTGATCCTCTCGGTTATGATGCCCGGCATTTGGGCGAAGTACCAAAGATTAGTACCTTTTATCTCTATCCGATATTCGCCAGATACTTTTCTGCGCTCCAGGCGTTGTTTGAAGTCTCTCAGGTACACAACCTGGTTGTCATTGAGGATCTTGTTGTAAATCTGCTCGGAAGTGTAGATTTCTTTGGTCCTGTGCGTATTGAACTGCAACAGAACGCCGTCAATCTGCGACGCAGGTATGACCCTTCCAAGATACTGGTTTTTGCCCTGGGCATCCATGATGCGCATTACTTTAACCTTGTCAGCGGGCAATTTATCCCAAACAGGAAGCAACACGCCGGTAATAACATGCAATGTGCTGTCAATGTACTCCGGCGTATTTTCTATCTGCCGATTCCACTCTTTTCTCCATTCGCTTTTCGGGATCGGAGTTGTCTTTTCTTCCAAGGTCTTTTTGATATAATTCGACTTGCTGATTTCCAGGGCGGGAGCAAGCAGATTGTATGATTCTGTGACCTCGCCGCTTCTTGTGGTTTTATTGGCTGATCTATAAACCGCTCTCACTTCACCGCTGTCGTTCAGCCTCACGAGCCCAACGAATTTGGGATTGTATGTCGGGACGCTATCGAAATCCAAAATGTTCGGACGCTTCGATGCAGTTATCTGCAGGTACTTCGTTTCGGCTCCGGTAACCTTGTCTTTATAGATTACCTTCTCGTCTTTGACTTCCAGCTTGTCCGTGATAAAGTTTTCTGTACCCATATCAACGGTGCCGGCCTCAACTGCTTTTGCGAACACGTCATCAAGAACAGATTCAAAAGTTTCAAATATTTCGTTCTGCTCCTTAACCTCTATCGCCAATATTCTGTTGAGGAACTTGCTGACGTCCCTGACGACTTCGAGATTCTCACGATAATTGCCGTACTGATCGTAAAGCTTGTCGTAGAGTCCCATCTTTGTGATAACGGATTTTGCATCAAGATCAAAACCGCCATACGCAAGCCGCTTATACCATATCTGCAGGGCGTCTCTTGCGATGCTGTTTTCGAGGTTGTCCCTTTGGCTGAACACCCCCGATCCGGCCTGTCTCTGCCCCTTTGTTAAGGCGCCCAACTGGTCAAGCCTTCTTGCGATAGTGGACGTAAACCGTTTCTGGCCCGCTATGTTGGTAGTGACAAGCCTGAATATCGGAGCAACTACCTGATTGCTTCTGTGGGTGCGCCCGAAGCCCTGAGTGGCCTTAAAAGCATTCCAGCCAGGCTGTAACAGATAGTGTATGCGCCTCTGCTGATTCTTTATATTTCTGTCTGCATGATAACTGCGTCCTGTCCCGCCGGCATCGGAGAATATAAGAATTCTCTTCTTGCCGTCCTGGAAATCCTGCTCGTCTGCCAATTTTGCGCCTTCTGAACGGGATTCGAGGACCTTCTTGCCGGTTTCGTCAGTAACGAGCCGCCTACTTCTTCCCGTGATCTCAGCAATGTTCTCAGCACCAAACTCATTGAAAAGGATCTCCAAAGGGCCTTCAGGAACTTTGAGTTGCTTAACAAACTCTATTAATTCATCCCGCTTCCTTACGGCCTCCTTGCTGATAACCGGATTGCCATTAGCGTCAACGACCGGCCTTGATTTTATGTTCCCTTCATCGTCTATATATTCTTCATACTCAACAGTCGGGAAGCCATGGTACAGATATTCTATGAGGGTATCTGTAGGTGTCAGGTCGATATCGTCAAGAGAAATCCCTTCGTCCTCTGCTGCTGAAAATCTTCTTTCGAACAATGCCTCATTTGTGTTGGTGAGCTGGATAACTACAGAATTCCCATTTCCGAGTTCTTTCTTGATATCCGCTACCACTGAAGGCATCGACATAGACGTTATGATTTGATTGTAGAACCTTTGCATGGCCGAGAAGAACATGCTTTTGGCGTATGCCTTTGCCCTTGCGTTTCTGTTACCGTTGGTAGCTTCGAGGACTTGTTCCACGTTTTGCAGGACGAGCTGCCAAGCCTTTGACATCTCGTTATAGATGGTTTCCTGCATAGGAGTTAATTCATGGACCAGGGTATCATACTCCACGCCCTTGAAGGAAAGGTTTCTTGCGGCATATACGCCAAGAGATTTCATGTCCCTTGCGACGAGCTCCATCGCAGCCAGGCCGCCGGCCTCAATCTTCGAGATAAAGTCATATACATCTTTGAAAGACGTGCCCTTACCCCACAGGCCCAATCTTGTAAGATAGGCCAGGTTGCGCACTTCCGTTGCGCCCGTTGCAGAAGCATAGACGATTCTTGCGTTCGGGAGTAGATTTTGCAACTCGACGCCGGCCTTTCCCATCTCAGACGCCTTTTTCTTGTCAAGTCCTTCGCCGTAGTCTTTCGAGTTGCTCATGTTATGGGCTTCGTCAAATACGATAACCCCGTCATAGTCCTTGCCGAAAAAGTCAACAATCTGTTGGAGTCTCGTCTTGCCCTTGTCCTTTTTTGAACTGCTGCGCAACATATGGTATGTCGTAAAGAGAATCCCTTCTTTTTGGGCTATGTCGGATTCGGCTTTTATTTTGCTCTGCGGGAATATGTCCTCTTTTTTACCGCCGAGCGCCGTCCAGTCTCTTATCGCATCTTTGAGAAGCGGCGCATTGTTGCTTATCCATACGGCCCGCTTTCTGCCCTGATTAAAGTTGTCGAGAATTATGCCCGCAATTTCTCTGCCCTTGCCGACACCTGTGCCGTCGCCAATAAAAAATCCCTGGCGCTTTCCGTCAGGGAGTGTCTTTTCGTGTGATTGGCCGGCATAAGATATTATCTCTAACTGGGCGTCGGATAAGATCCCTTTTTCAACCAGCCTCTTATCAAGCTTTGGCACATAGGTTATATCAGGAGCATCAACCGCCGACATTGCTGCGCTTTCAACAAGGTCTGTCGGGTGCTGCTGGGCTCCCTTGATATTCAACTTCTTGGCCCGGTAAACCGTGTAAACATCATCTTCGTGTTCAATGATGTCCGAATCAGGCTTTGCCTTCCGATCAGCTAACTCCAGCTCATCGGGAAGTTTTCCAGAAGATTCGACTCTATTGCGTCCATCAGAACGTACAGTTTCATCTTCCGATCTGTCGCCTGATTTATCAGGCTTATCATTGTCAGTTCTTCTATCGGCTCTGTCATTGCCCGATACATCTTTTTCCGGCTCAACCTTGGGAGATTGTCCATCAGGGCTTCCAGATACGCCGCCTTTTCCTCCTGCCCCTTTGCCACCGGAAACGTTTCTGCTCCCTGCAGTAGCGCCTGGAACAGATACAGCTCCCATTCGTCCGGGTCGTCCAGGAGTTCTTTCGCCATCACCGACAACGGCCTCCGGTTCAATTTCGGTACGTCTTTCATTTCTAATCACCTCCAATGCGTTTACCGCATCCGATAAATTAGCATATTCCCCTGTGAGCGTTTCACCTACTGTCGGCCCGTCCTTGTCGATAACCAATAGCTGGATATCAAAGGTCGTGCCGTACTTTTTGTAATTGCTTCCGTCGATCCGTATGTTTGCCTTTACATTATATTTACCCTTGATTTGCTTCCACCAATCTTTAAAAGTGGCCGCATCTTCCGACATTCCTTTACCAACGATGGCAACCAGCCTGCCGTTCGGTTCGAGTTTTAACAGGGCCTGCTCAATGTGCCGCTTGGCATTTTCGGTTTTCCTGGCATTGCCGGTCCTCTCTGCTGCCGTGCTGAAAGGCGGGTTCATAATTACGAGTGTCGGCTTTAATTCGTCGGGCAAAACGTTGTTGATTTGCTCGGCGTTTTGATTGTAGAATCCCGCAAAAGGAAGCATCTGAATAGTGTCATACCGTCCCTTTTCGAGCTCGTTCACATAGACTTTTGCTCCCCATCCATGCGGTAATGCTACAAGGCCGCCAACCCCTGCGCTTGGTTCGAGTACCGTTTCGCCCTTCTGCACGTTCGCCACATAGTTGGCCAGATAGGCGATTGTCGGAGGCGTGGAGAACTGTTGATACTTCTCCATCGTCTCAGTACGCTTTGCCCCTTGTGTCGGGAGCAATGATAACAGTTCTTCCAGCTTTTCTATGTTCTTAATTGCCTGTTCCGGTGTATCGGCCCTGTATTCGTCAGCATGATCGATCAGATACCGGTTGACAGCAAGCTCCATGGCATCAAAGGCGGTCCTTACATCATATACTCCTTGCCCCTGTGTTCCGCCAAAGGCTTCGTCTGCGATATCAAAGAGCTCTTGCGAAGTGAATTTTGTGCCCGCTTGGATCTTTTCATAGATTTTATCCGCAATTACTTGCTTCGGGCTTTCCACTTTCGGGCCAGTGCTTCCCTTCTCTTTTTTTCCAGCGGAGACGGGTTTAGGAGTTTCTCCTTCATCTCTTTTGGAAGGTTGACTTGTTCTATCAGCTTCTTTTCTTCCGGCGTCACTGATTTTCCCCTCCTTCATAAAGACGTAGACCTCATTCAATATCGGCACAACATAAAGTTCTGCCAATTCAAGTTCGGTCAATACGTCGGACAATTTGAAAGTTTCCTTTTTTTCAAGGCTTTTGATTACATCGACGATTTTCACAAGCTGATCCGCCGGGTGCGTAATGTCAGTATCGAAGTATTCCGGATACAGATCAAGCAGTTCTTGATAGAATGTGTCAATGTCTCTACCGTCGTTTGACAATCTCACGATGCGGAGTATGCTTTTCCGATAGGCTTCAAAATCCGCAATATTGTTCCTGAGCGTATCGGTCAGCTTGATTTTCGTATCTCTTACCAGCTTGGCAAGAGCCTTCGCTTCAGAAGAAATGCTGTCTGCAATCCCTTCCGTCAATGTGATGCCCTTAACAGCGTCCATTAGGGCATTGTAGGAATCATCAATGCCTAATTTGTTGGAAACTATATCATCTAATGCTGCGTCAATTCTGTCCCTATTTTCTTTGCTATTGGCGTTTTCCGGACCGAGAATTTCATAAACTTTGTTTCTGAGTTCCCGGGTTACTTTCTTGCCCTCATTATCTACCTTTTCTTTTTCTTTTGCAACAGGTTTTTCTTCGGTTTGTGCTGCAGGTTTCGTCTCTTTGTATGACACAACCTGATCGTGAGCCAAAACCTTCCGGATCGTCCTGACGGAGTTTCCGGTTTTCATGTTGGTATCGCCCTGGGTATCGTCCGCAAACCGAACTATTACACCGTCATACCCCTTGCCTATTATCATTTCTTTAAGGGCCTTTATGCCGTCTACTACTACGGATTCATCCTGCCCTATCGGGTTCGGGTATTTCCATCCTGCTTCCTTTGTAAGTTCGCGCCAATCTACATCGTCCTTAATTATCAAAGGATTATTAAGATTAACTTCGGTTTCCTCAATATTATCCCCGTATCTTTTGGCATCTTTCGCATTGAAGGCATAATAAGTACCTTCGCCAAGCACCGGATATTTCGTACCAAGATAGATTTCCTCCCGTGTCTTTCCGGTTCCGCGATACATTTTCTGGCTAAACTTAGCCTCTTCCTGTTTTGGCTCGATAACCTCTTCTTCTTTTTCTACCGTCTGAGGTCTTGACGAGTCTGTAGAGCCAGTTTTAGGTGCGGTGCCGTGTGATTCTTCGCCGGGCCGTCCTTCTTCGCTCTGCGGATTTATTACGGCTTCATCCTCAACCGGAACATCGTCGGAATTGTAAACCTCTTTTTCATTTTTGGTTGACAATAGACCGACATTCCTCAGATGGTTTTCAAAATAATCCTTATTGTCAATCTGTGTGGAGTCATAATTCACTCCCGCTTTTCTCCATGCTGCTTCCCTGTCTTTGGCGGCCTGCACGTCAAAGCCCGTATAATCGTCCGGGACATACCTCGCCTTATCTACTATGATCTTGCCCGTGGGCGTTTCATCCACAACCGTTCCGTCCTTCTTGACGGTCATTATAGATATGATCTCCGGCTCTGTCTTGCCGTCAAAATCATCCGTCTTGATGAAGCTGATCTCTCCGGTCTTGTCGTTCACCCTTACAATATCATAGTCAAAGTCACCAACCTTTTGTTTTGCCCGGGTGAGTCTTTCTGAATCGACGATTGCCGTTTCGCTGCTCTTGTGAACGTAGAAATTATTGCCCTGCTTCTTTCCTACCTTTGGAGTGCTCTTGACGGGAACGTCCGGTTCAGTCTTTATGCCGGCAGCCTCTGTCTTTTCTTGCGCCGACGCAGAAGGCTTCTCTGTATACTTCTGGATCGTAGCGTTGGAAAGAATTAAGACTTCCTGGATCTTGTCCCTGTTTTCTTTTGACAGATAATCATTTCTTAAAGCATCGCTGACAAAAGCGGAATAATTCATAAGAACATCGAGATTCTTTTGATATTCCTGAACGTCCTCTGTCTGTAGATTCGGATTGCTTTCGAGTTTTTCAATAGCGTCCAGGGCATCGACCGCTCTCTTTGATACGCCGATATTAAACTCTGCTGACCGGAAGTTCCGGAAGTTTGCCGGGAGCCCGAAGAATGACATCATGGCCATAGTAGGAGTAACGGCTTTCATTTCTTCCCACATTTCACCGGCAATCTGTTTCGGAGGCATGATCTCGTATTTATCAAAGCCAGCCTCTTCGTTCATCTTATCGAAGCCTCTGTTCTGCATGATGTTTGTAACCATCTGCTGAATACCTTCTTGCGTGATCTCGGCCCCTGCGGTTCCGGCATAAGCACCGCCAACACTAATAGCACCCCTCAAAATCTTGTTCGGGATTCTGTTATAGATGTTCTTTGAGATAAGTTTGACGGCGGAAGGCAAGCCCTTTGCAAGCAAACTGAGTTCAAAGTATTCGATTGCGGCGTTGACGGCGCCGGCCACGGTAGACATTTCGGATGCCGTTTCATGATCCATTCCAGCTTCCCGGTATTGGATATAAGCCATGCCCTTTTCAAGCTTGAACATAGAATAAGCAAACCCCGTCTTTACGCCTGCAGCTATTCCGGCAGGACCAGCAACAGCCGCACCAGCCATAGCGCCTTTTGCGGATTCATCCAGGGCAGAGCCGTACATGGCGGCCTGCTGCGCAAGGCCAGAAGTGCCCTCATAGAAAAATCTTGCGATGGGATTTGTGGTTGCGTCGATCAGATCTCTTGATTTTCCCGCCGTGCTGTTATTCCGGATATATTCGAGTTTCTCATATTGCTTTCTGATTTCGCTTTTAGGATCGTTCCACTCGTCTTTATTGGAGTTCGACATTTTAAAGCCCAGGTCAGCCATGCCGCCTTCGTCAAACATGAGGCGGCCTTCATTATAGCCAGCTTTAAAATTCGCAACAATACCGTCAGGACTATTCGGGTCAGACTCAATCAGATCCAATGCAAGCTTATCTGTGGCGGTAATTTTATACGGAGTATTCTTATCCCTTTTGGTATACTTTTCGCCGTCCATAAGGGTAAAATATCTCTCTGCCGCTTCGACATCTTTGGGGATAATGCGGGCATTGTTCGGCAAGGTTATCTTTAATTCAGACGTATCTCGTTCTCCGTAAGTATATGGTTGATTTTTAAATACTGTCATGCCGGCATGAGGATGATATCCAATGGCCTCTTTGCCACCTTGAGACACAACGATCTCCCTGTCCGGCGCCTGAATCGATCTTGCGAATTCCCTCTGTTCATCCGTCGCACTTGCCATGCCTCCGATGTTTGGTCCTAATCTGCGCAAAGTAACAGCCGCAGCCTGTTTGTAAGCTGCTTTCCGATTCGCCTCATTCGCAAGTATCGTCTGTTTTGCCGTGGAATCGAGATTTTCTTGCGGGATCATATTTATGTTGATTGGAGCGACTTCTTTTTTCTGTCCCGCCATTTCATCACGAAAATCTATGAAATTATCTCTTTTTGTGGATTCTTCAGGAGAGAATGTTTTCGGGGCGGACGGCTGCACCCTTGTCGATATTCCGTTCTCGGTATCAGAACCGCCCCTGAACATGCCCTTCATATATTCCTCTGACCAATTAAAGCTCGGGATTGTGGATTTAGAGGGAATGGCGCTTTTTGAATCCGGCTCATCTCTCGCAATCGGTTTAGGTGCCTTAAACCTAACCTCTTTTGTAGGAGTGAGTTTCATTATTTCTTCTAAGCTAGATGCCATTGCAGTTACCCCCTTGATAATTTATTTTTTAAATTTTCTGTTATACCAATCGGTGTATTGGTCCTTATTCAATGCGCCCTCTGACAAAGCGTTGCGTACAACTTGGTCGAAATCTGAGCCGGACATAGACTTATACCACCTATCCAGCATATCGTCAACGTCGGCCTGGCTGGTTGTATAGCCTTTGGCCTCGGATTTAACGAAATTGTCATAAGTGGTTCTGTTTATCAGGCCGTCATTGTAAAGCTCGTTCAGTTTTTTATATATGTCGTAGCCTTCAAGGTCTTTCAGCTTTGCCAATATCTGCGTTTTATTAAGAACATTATCTTCCTCTTTTTCATCGCCTCCGCCTCCGCCGTTCTTACTGTTTAACAAGCGTTGATAATTCAAAAATTCAAGCGTTGGATTTCCCTTATAGTTTCCCGTAAGTCCTGCTTCAGCCAATGCTCTTTCAAATTCTGCATCTGATCTGCTGTCTCTGTATGCCCGTTCACTCTGATACAGTCCCAACAGATTGAGCAATGTATTAAGCTTGTTTTGGTGTCCCTGGGTAGCGGCATCCAGGGCCCGATATGCGGATTCTTCGGATTGCCCGAATAACTGATTTGCGAGATCATAGATTGAGTTCAACCTTTCAACTTCAAGCTTTCCTGCCGTCTCTCTCCTGAGCGCTTCTGTGGGAAGCTGGCCGTAGAATCCGGTTTTTAAAGCCTTTTCGTCCAGCGCCGTCATCGCCTGCTCCATGGCCTGGTTGTACTGCGGGTTCAGTCTCTGCGCAGCCTGAGCAATAGCTTGTTCCAACGTCATTGTCTCTGCAAGCTGAGGCATTTCATTGTAAAGATTGCTGATGATCTCCGCAATGCTTCGCATAAACGGATCTTCAAATTCGACAAGCGCATTTTCCAGGCTTGCAGGCGGCGTATACTCCACGCCTCCGCCGGCTGTCATTTGGTAATATTTATCCCCTGCCGCCTTGACGATATCGCCAACAGAAAGCTCTCGACCGTATTCGTCGTATGTTTTGCCGTTTACGATGTAGGCTATTCTGTTTTGTGGAACAAGTATCTTGTTTCCCTTTTCGTCCTTATCTTCCTTATATAACTCTGTTTTAAAGGCTTTTGTAACATCAACGCCACTTCCGTCATCCAGTTTGAGATATTTCTTCCCATCCGCAGCCGTAACGATTGATCCCGCCGGCACCCTATTGCCCTGTTCGTCGTAAGTTTTGCCGTTTACGATGTACCCCTTGTACTCTTTTCCGCCATATGTATATGTTGTCGGCGTTTTGCCGCCCGAAACCGTGATCGGCTGTTGCTGTTTGACTTGTTGCTGCTGTGTACTCGTAGCAACGTTGCCAGATGATACCTTTTTGCTTTTATATGATCCGTCAGGATTGATGCCAATGATCTCATAGTCACCACCGGCGGTCTCTACAATCGTCCCTACAGCAAGTCCCTTCGGAGCCTTGCCGTCAGGGTTTACCTTTACTTTTTGTGCCGTAGAAGTAGGTGTAGAAGTAGAAGTTTTGCTGCCTCCAGAAGAAGCGGCCTGGCCCACGCTGCTCGGATTAGTGTTTGAGTTCTGAGTTTGTGAGCTTGCATTTTTTCTTGCAGCCAAGATAGCGCTTCTACCATAAACGCCAGTGGAAGGTCCTACTGTTGCCATTTCTCAACTCTCCTTTCTGCAATAAAAAAAGAGCCTTGCGGCCCTATTTTTTGATGGCTGTCGATACTTCGCCCGGATCAATGATTGGCGTTGCAACCGACACACTTGTCGTTTTTTCTATTGCCAGCTTGTCTCTATAATCCCTATAATCCGTTATAAGAGCATATAGTAGGCCTGCGCCAAGAGATGCCAGCGCACCCGTAAATACCTGCGCAATAATTATATTCGATAACGGATAACCGACTGCAGCAAAAATATCCATCCCTGAAAGCCGGCATAAGGCGATTGCGATTCCAAGAGAAAAAAACGGCGACAAAAGAGAATTAGCCTTTTTCCCTTCGCTGCCTAAAAAGCATTTGCATACCGCCCTGATTATGTTTTTCGGGACCCTGACTATGTACTGTGTCGCAATAGCCATAAAAAAAATGCCTATCAGCATACCTAAATTAATTTCCATGACGAACCTCCTATTTTTCAGCTAAATATGTCAAAAGATCTGACCTGACTTGCTTGATATCATCAATTCCGTTTCCGGTAATCGAATGGTCAAGAAGGGCGATCATGCTTTTGCATAAAAGCCTATTCGTCTCAATAAGCTCTTCGAGTAGTCCGTTCGTGTTTACATTTTGCTGTTGTTGTTTTTCATCTTTTTCTTCCAAAGCGGCCACCCTTTCCCTAATACTGATCGCAGGTCTAAATAGATGCTTAACGGCGGCAACGGCAGCCGCAATAATCGTGACCGCCCCACATGCAGCCAAGAACTTATTAAAAAGTTCAGTAAGAGTCATTTGCCCCATCTATCCAACCTCCGATCTTTCTAATCTGATCCAGCTTTTGTATTGCTTCTTCATATCTAGGCTTTAATTCTTCGTATAGAGCTTTGTAATCCAGATCAACCCCGAAATATTCACGGATTCCCTCGGCAAGTGCTATGCCGATCCGCTGAATATTCTCTTGAATAAACCTCGCATCATCGGGATTGTCATGGAAAGCAATCTCGATAAGGGCCGCCTGTGCTTTAGTTTTTGCAAGTTCATACAGATGCGGACTGACAAACACCCCTCTGTCTGCCGTTGGGGTTAATGCGGCGATCTTCTCGTATACGATTTTCGCAAACCTTTCACGTTCGCCACCCTTGCCGTATATGTGTACCTCCGCCCCCCTGGCCTTCTTATTCGCCGACGCATTGCTGTGTATTGCAAAATGTATATCAGGTCCGTAAGCGTTGCTGTCGGCAACTACTTGCTGCAGAGTCATTTCGGGCTTGTTGCGCCGCCATTCGATTCCGTATTTTGTGAGCTCGGAGCATACCGCGTCAGCAACCTGATTCATCCGAAATTCTTCGGTCCCATAATCGCCGGCGCCGACATTATGCTCTTGCGTTGATGGTGAGATATAAATTTTCGCCATACTATACCTCCCTCTCGACGAGCAAACCTTCTCCTGACGGGATTGCCCTGCCGTCCGTCGGAATGATAGTAATACCATTAAAGGCCAATGACTGACTGCCGCCGCCGTCGTTAGCCTTTAAAAAAATAAGGCCCTGGTTCAAACCTTCTTGAACCATGGCCTCGAGATTGCAGTTTTGCAGCGATAGCATTATACAGAAGGCGTCTTTCCAAACGCCCGTACACGTTCGCCGGGTTATTGACGTGTATACGCTTTGGGATATGCCCCGCATGTCCACATCTTTCCTGCCATTCTGGATCAGCACCGGGCAACCTCCCGAGAAGTCAACCGGTTTCCCTTTGCTGTTCGCTGTGGTAGATGGATAGATGCCGTATTTCCTGATATCGTTCCCAAAAGCCAGCCCCTTGTCCGTGTAGTTGCCGCCGTTTATCAACTTGCCGGCGATAATCATGTCGGATACATTCTGCAAGGTTTTCATGTCGAAGAATGGACCATTGACAACGACATTCATGCCGAAAGCCTTTGACAGTGACGCAACGGAGTATTTCTGCTTGTCCTTCAGAAGAACACCGGCCTTTATAATCTTTGAAAACGGAATCCTCAAAACCAAGATCTTAGAATTTTTCACAGGCAGAAAGCCCATTTCTTTCTGAGTGATAGGTCCGGCCATCCCATCAACGACAAGACCGTGCTTTTGCTGATATGCTTTGACAGCATTGACCGTCTTAGGGCCGTAGCTCCCGTCAATTTCTCCGGTATAATACCCAAGCACGGCAAGCCAGCCCTGAAGAATCTTTACCTCAACTCCGGCGTTGCCTTTTTTCAGGGCTCTCATTATCTCACCCCCAAATCGTTGAAAAACCAACAAAAAATCGAGGCTCTATTTTGCGTTCTAAGCCACGAAAATGAGTCCCGAAATAGTCTAATACCTTTAATTTAAGCGGCAAGGGCTGCTCAATGCCTACGGCACGAGCAACCCTTGTAATGCTATTCAGCCATCAGTTCGCGGACGTATGCATCATCAACTTCAACCAGCTCTCTTGCCTGATCCGGAGTTAGACGCTCGCCAGTAAGCGTGTTGAAATAGCCATTCGCATCTTCACCGATAATCGTCCCGCCGCTCTGTATTGCGCGGTCCTTTGCGAGCCTTAATGCTTCCTCATAAGTTCTCGCCATATGCTTTTACCTCCCTCTTATAAAATAAAAAAACAGCCTGGATTGGCAGTCATATACGATTTTGCGTCGGAACTTAATCAACACTAAGCAAAGCCTGCACCGCTTCTTTCAGGTGTTCTGGGACATTATCAATAGTGATCTTCCCCATTTTGATCTGCAATGCCAAAAATTTGGCCATTCAGTATCACCTCCAACATCGCCGCCTCCAAAGCTTCAAGGCGTTCTTCTACTGTCGGCGGCGACAACGGTCTGCTTGCAATTTCGGACGCTTTTTCTTCAGCCGTTCGCTCAACCACTGTTCCGCCGATAAGCTTGTAATTATACAAGTAGTTTTCATCCATCAAGCCTTTTTCAAGATAGTTGCC
>Ga0134095_1000708_pt1 | contig 29714 bp, 22 predicted proteins | sample 6_2taG_FD_94449 | JGI IMG/M metagenome (GOLD analysis project Ga0134095, IMG submission 94449) | Switchgrass degrading microbial communities from high solid loading bioreactors in New Hampshire, USA - 6_20_20_110_A2 metaG | ecosystem: Engineered > Bioreactor > Semi-continuous > Anaerobic >... | reverse complement strand
CCGGGCCTCGCGCTACGACCGCGGCGAGCATGACGACGGCGATTACATCAACTGCCCATTCACGCGTGATGAATATGAAGCCTTCGTGGACGCCCTGCTGGAGGCCGAGCGCATCGAGCTGAAAGATTTTGAGAGGGATCTTGAATCAGGGGTGCGCGCCGGTGCGCATCACTTTTTTGAAGGCTGTCTGCCGGTGGAAATCCTGGCGCGCCGGGGGCGCGATGCGCTGGCCTTTGGCCCCATGCGCCCGGTGGGTTTGATCGACCCGCGCACCGGCCGCCGGCCGTACGCCGTGGTTCAGCTGCGCCAGGATAACCTGGCCGGCACGCTGTACAACATGGTTGGCTTCCAGACTAATTTGAAGTTCAGCGAACAGCGCCGGGTATTCCGGATGATCCCGGGGCTTGAGAACGCCGAATTTGAGCGCTACGGGCAGATGCACCGCAACACGTTCATCTTTTCCCCGGCCCATCTGAGGCCCACGCTGCAGTTCCGAGGGCGCGACGACCTGTTCTTTGCCGGGCAGATCACCGGCGTGGAAGGGTACGCCGGGAATATCGCCACCGGCCTGCTGGCCGGGTGGAACGCGGCACGCGTGCTGAAGGGAAAAGATGCGCTGGCGCTGCCTGAAACCACGATGCTGGGCGCGCTGTGTGCCTACATCACCCGGGCCGCGGAGGCCGATTTCCAGCCCATGAAAGCCAATTTCGGCATCCTGCCCCCGCTTGAAGGGGAGCGCATACGCGGCAAGCGCGAGCGCGGTGCCGCCTATTCCCGGAGGGCGCTGCACGACCTGGATCGATTCCTTGAGGAGGTCAGCAAATGAGCGGGGTAAAGCGCTTTACACTGCTGGGTTTGATCGGCGTGCTGCTGGTCACATCGGCGGTATGGTATTACAGTCAGGGCAGCGTCTTTCTCGGCCCCATCTTTCGCAACCTGGCTCCCGAGGGCGACCCGCAGCCATTTGACGGCGAACGAGCGCTGGAGGATGTCGTCTTTCAGGTCGATCTGGGGCCGCGCACGGTAGGGAGTGAGGCGCACACCCGGGCGGTGGCGTGGATGGTGGAAGAAGCGGAGAAGGCCGGCTGGGATGTTGAAGTGCAGGAGACCAGCCGCATGAACCAGCCCATCCGCAATGTGATCGCCAGATGGGGGCGGGGAGAGCCGCTGGTGATCATCGGCGCGCACTACGATTCGCGCCTGGTGGCCGATGAAGATCCTGATCTGGCCAACCGGAACCAGCCCACACCTGGTGCAAACGACGGGGCCTCGGGGGTGGCTGTGCTGCTCGAACTGGCGCGCGTGCTGCCCTCGCATCTGGAGAACCGGGCCCCGGGAGAACGTCCGGGTGAGGTCTGGCTGGTGTTTTTCGACGCCGAAGACAACGGCCGACTGCCTGGCTGGGACTGGATCCTGGGCTCACGCGCATTTGTGGACGAACTGGAGCGCGATCCCCAGGCTGTTGTCATCGTGGACATGATCGGCGACGCCGACCTGAACATTTACCAGGAGCGCAACTCCGACCCCGATCTGACGCGTGAGATCTGGGAGACGGCCGCCGGCCTGGGGTATGAGGAGCAGTTTATCCCCACGCTGAAATACAGCATTCTGGACGACCACACCCCCTTCCTGGAAGCCGGAATCCCGGCTGTCGACCTGATCGATTTTGATTACCCGTACTGGCACACGCTGGGCGATACGCCCGATAAAGTATCGGCCGCAAGCCTGAAGGCGGTGGGCGATACCCTGATCGCCTGGCTGACGCGCTCAGGCCAACAAACTCGATAGGTGGACAGGCCGTTTGTTGGCAAATCCACTGCGCTGTCGTAAACTAAAATTATGCCCACTGCTGATTCACTGCGAAAAATTCAAACGATCTGGACGATGCGCATTTCCCACCGGCTGGCCCGGGGCGAGGGAGTGCGTGAGAGTTTTCAGCAGCAGTTAGGGCGCTTATTTGAACTGCTCATACAGGCGCTGGAGACCGGCAACCCGGAATGGCTGGACCCGCTCATCGCCTCATGGGCGGAGGCGCGCACCGAGACCGACCTGGGGGACGGCGAGCAGCCCCTGGTTATCATCCTGAACCTGATTCTGCAGATCTCCTGTGAGGTGGCGCGCGAAAACCTGCCCCCGGCAGAAGCCTTGGAACTGATCCAGGGGCTGCTGCCGGTCTACGCCCACGCGGTGAATTCCGCCTATCGTCTGGAAGTTGAACACAAGGCCCGGCGCATCTCGCGTGAGCTGGAGAAGACGAAGCAGGCGTTGAAGCGGCTCGAAGGGAACCGCTCTGACTTCATCTCGGTCGCGGCCCATGAGTTAAAGACTCCGCTGACCCTGATCGAAGGCTACCTGGCGATGCTGCGCGAGCAGATTCCGGATGCAGAGGGAGATCCCCAGACCCGGGTGCTGCTGCAGGGCGTACAGAAAGGGACCCGCCGGCTGCAGGAGATCATCGACGACATGATCGATGTGGCGATGATCGAAAACCGCCTGCTGGCGTTGAACTTCCAGCCGGTGTGGATCGACCGGCTGATCGAGATGGTGATCCACGAGATGAGCCCCGCCCTGCAGGAACGGCAGCAGACCCTGGAATTGATCCCGTTCGAGGGCATGCACGAAATGATCTTCGGGGACAGCGAGCGGCTGTACCAGGCCCTGCGCAATGTGGTATCAAACGCGATCAAATATACACCCGACGAGGGCAGGATTACTCTGAGCGGACGGTTGTTACCTGGCTTCATTGAGGTTACAATCCAGGATACAGGAATCGGGATCAATCCTGAGGACCACGCCTGGGTGTTTGAAAAGTTTGGCCGGCTGGGAGAGACCTCCCTGCATTCGAGCGGAAAGACGAAATTCAAAGGCGGCGGCCCCGGATTGGGATTACCGATTACCAAAGGCATTATCGAGGCGCACGGGGGAGCGATCTGGATCGAGTCGGAAGGACGCGACGAGATCCGCTGCCCCGGCACCACCTTCCATATCCTGCTGCCGCTGCGTAAAGACCCTCCGGATGAACGGGCTGCGCGGTTTGTGGGAACTGAATAAGAAAGGTTTGCATGTCGAAAAAACTGCCAGAACCGACAACACGGCCGCGTGAACGTGCATTTCTGATTGGTGTAGAAATTTACGGTCAAAACGGGCTGCTGCCCCTGGAAGATTCACTCAACGAGCTGGCGCTGCTGGCCGATACCGCCGGCCTGGACGTGGTCGGGCAGGCCACGCAGAAGCTCGAGCACCCCAACTCCCAGACCTTTATCGGCCCGGGTAAAGTAGAAGAAGTCAAAGCCCTGGCTGAAGAACTGCAGGCGGAGGTGTTGATCTTCGATGAAGAACTCTCGCCGCGGCATCTGCGCGAACTGGAGAAGATCTTTCGCGACCGTGTGCGGATTATCGACCGCACGACGTTGATCCTGGATATCTTCGCCCAGCATGCCAACACCCGCGAGGGCGCCCTGCAGGTGGAACTGGCGCAGTACGAGTACCGCCTGCCGCGCCTGACCCGTGCCTGGACTCACCTGGCCCGCCAGGCAGGCGGCGGTGGTGGACGCACCGGCAGCGTGGGCGGCGTCGGCCTGCGCGGCCCGGGTGAAACGCAGCTGGAAGTGGACCGGCGAGATATCCGCCGCCGGATCGACCACCTGAAAGCCGAACTGGAGAAGGTGCGCACCCACCGCCTGCATCACCGCCTGCGGCGCAAGCGCTCGCGCATCCCGGTGGTGGCGCTGGTGGGCTACACCAATGCCGGGAAATCCACGCTGCTCAACCGCCTGACGAACGCGGATGTGTACGTCGCCGACCAGCTTTTCGCCACGCTGGACCCGACCACGCGCCGGGTGGAGCTGCCCGGCGGTCACCTGGCGCTGTTCACCGATACGGTAGGGTTTATTCAGAAACTGCCCACCGCACTGGTAGCTGCCTTCCGCGCCACGCTGGAGGAGATCACCGAGGCGGACCTGCTGCTGCACGTTGTGGACATCACTCACCCGAACGCCATCGCGCAGGCCAACGCCGTACACCAGACGCTGGCGGAGATCGAGGCCGGCCACATCCCGGTCCTGACCGTGCTGAACAAGATCGACCGGTTGAACGACCCGGATCGAGCCCGACAGACGGTGGAGTCTTTCCCCAACTCGGTGGCTATCTCCGCACTGACCGGCGACGGGATCAATGATCTGCTGACCGTGGTGGGCCGGGAACTGTATGAGCGCTACCAGCCAATTGCCGTTCGGCTGCCGTATAAGGAAGGCGGGCTGATCTCCACCTTCCATGAATTTGGGCAGGTGGAGCGCGTTGAGCACAGTCGCGGCGGCGTATTCATTCAGGGACGTCTGCCGGGCCGATTGATCGCCCGCTTCCAGCCATTCACCCGGCTGCCGGCGAGCGAGGAAGCGCCGGCCGGCGATGGTTATGAGCACGACGATCAGGAGTTGATTGAGCTGCCGGGCTACGGACCGGACGATGAGGATGAGACCCAGGAAGCATAAAGCATGCAGAAGTGGTTTAACGAGTCACTGGACCGGATATCGGATTTCCTGGCGCACCGCAAAGGGCTGCCGCTGCTGCTGGCGCTTTTCCTTGTGGTGTTGAACGGGGTGCTGCAGTTCATTCCGGCGGCCGGGTGGCTGCGGGAGAGCGACCTGCTGCTGCATCTGGGCGTGATCGTGGCTATTATCGGCGTGCTGCTGGCCTGGGCGCTGTGATGCGGTGAGAGCCGTGCTTTATTAAACCGTCTGGGATCAATACGTCAAAAAGCGCTGAAAGGATCCGCTGTTATTACAGCTCAGATCTTTCAGCGCTTTTTCGTTTCAGAGGGAAGTCAAATTCTCAGTGCCGCGGCATGCCTGCAGCGCTGTTTTATGGAGAATGCAGGTCAGATGCGCGGGCCGGCGCTGCGAACTTCTTCCGGGACGCTGTCCTGGAACTTCTTGAAATTATCGATAAAGCGCGCAGCCAGGCTGCGGTAGCGCTTCATGTACGCTTCCGGGCTGGACCAGGATGATGCCGGGTCTAACACCGAATCGGGCACGTCCGGGCAGCGGCGGGGCACTTCGAAGCCGAAGACGGGGTCGGTGCAGTACTCCACATCGTCCAGCACGCCGTTCAGGGCAGCGTTGAGCAGGGCGCGCGTGTGGTGGATGCTGATGCGCTTGCCCACGCCGTATGGACCGCCCACCCAGCCGGTGTTGAGCAGCCAGCACTTGACGCCGTAGCGCAGGATCTTGCGCTTGAGCAGGTCGGCATAATAGGCGGGGTGGTGGACCATGAACGGCCCGCCGAAGCAGGTGCTGAAAGTGATCTCAGGCTCCTCTCCCAGGCCAATTTCGGTGCCGCCGACCTTGGCCGTGTAGCCGGAAATAAAGTGGTAGAGCGCCTGGTCGGGCGACAGGCGGGCGATCGGCGGCATCACGCCGGAGGCGTCGCAGGTGAGCAGGACAATGTTCTTCGGGTGACCGCCGTGCTTCTCCGGCAGTGCGTTGTCGATGAACTCCAGCGGGTACGAGGCGCGCGTGTTCTCGGTGAAGCTGTCGTCGTTCAGGTCGATCAGGCGCGTGACCGGATCGTAGACCACGTTTTCCAGGATCGTGCCGAAGCGGCGCGTGGTGGCGTATATCTGCGGTTCGGCGGTTGGGGAAAGGGCAATCACCTTGGCGTAGCAGCCGCCTTCAAAGTTGAAGATGCCCGCATCGCTCCAGCCGTGCTCGTCGTCGCCGATCAGCTTGCGCTGCGGGTCGGCCGAGAGGGTGGTCTTCCCCGTCCCGGAGAGCCCGAAGAAAAGGGCGACGTCGCCATCCGGCCCCTGGTTGGCCGAGCAGTGCATGGTCATCACGCCCTGCAGGGGGAGCAGGTAGTTCATGATGGTGAAGACCGACTTCTTGATCTCCCCGGCGTAACCGGTGTTGCCGATGATGCACAGGCGCTGGTCGAAGTTGATCACGATCACCGTGTTGGAGTTGGTGCCGTCGATCTGGGGGAAAGCCTTAAAGGAAGGCACGCAGATAACGGTAAACTCCGGGACGTGGTAGCGGTACGCCTCGCTGGTTTCTGGAAGCAGGAACATGTTGCGCGCGAAGTGGCTGTGCCAGGCGTACTCCGTGATGATGCGCACCGGCAGGCGGTAGTCCGGATCGGCGCCGGCGTAGCAGTCCTGCACGAAGACGTCTTTCCCCTGCAGGAAGCCCTGCACGCGGTTATACAGCTCGTTGAAACGGTCCGCGGGGTAAGGGCGGTTGTACTGCCCCCACCAGACGTTTTCTTCGGTGGAAGGCTCGCGCACGATGAATTTGTCATTCGCGGCGCGGGCGGTGTGTTTACCGGTATGCACCACAAAGGGGCCGTGGCGGGCCATCTTGCCTTCGTTTCTGAAGATGGCCTCCTCGTAGAGGGCTTCCACCGGCAGATTCCAGTATACCTGGCGCAGATTGAACAGGCCGTGGTTTTCCAACCCGTAATCGCTTTTCAGGGAGAGGGCCTGCGCTTCGGCAGGCGTCTTGATGTTCAATAAGTTGTTCATAGCCAGTCCCTCACCATTTTTCTGTCGCCGATATAGATTTCGTTGGGTGACGTGGGGTCAAGCGCCCATTTCATGCGCTCCACAGCCGTCTGGATGTCTTTGACGCTGCCGGCGTAGCTCAGGCGCAGGTGACCTTCCATGCCAAACTCCTTGCCCGGCACTGTTACCACCAGGGCTTTTTGGAGGAGCATGCGCGCCAGTGCGACGGAATCTTTCGAGTATGCGCTGAAGTCGGGCAGCACATAAAAGGCACCCTGCGGCTCGATCACCCTGACGCCGTTGAAGGCGCGCAGTTCCTGCATGATCACACGGCGGTTGTTGTCGAAGGTCATACGCAGCGATTCGACCACGTTCTGCAAACCGGTCAGCGCACCTTCTGCAGCCGCCTGAAGGATCAGCGCCGTGCAGGAGGTCGTTTGCGCCTGGACGTTGTTCATCACCGCCACCAGCTTACGGCTGGCGACCGTCCAGCCGATGCGGAAGCCGGTCATCCCGTAGAGCTTGGAGACGCCGTTGACGACGATCACCATGCTGGAATCGATATCTTTGCGTGTGTACCGGTAAGCCGGGACCGCGCAGGCACCGTCGTAGACCAGCTTATGGTAGATGTCATCCATGATCAGGTAAATGCCCCGGCGTTCGCAGAAGTCGACAATATCGGCGATGAAGGCCTCCGAGTAGACCACACCCGAGGGGTTGTTGGGGCTGTTGACGATGATGGCGCGGGTATACGGGCTGACGGCGGCCTCGATCTCCTGCATGCGGGGATGGAAACCACCGTCCTCGGGTGTGACGATCACCGGTACAGCGCGCACCATTTTGATCATCTCGGGATAGCTGACCCAGTAGGGGGCGAGCAGGATGACCTCATCCTGCGGGTTGAGCAGCGTGAAGAGGATGTTGAAGAGTGACTGCTTGGCGCCGGCGGATACGATCACATTCTCGGGAGCCGGAATGCGGCCGTAGTTTTCCTCGGTATAGCGGATGATGGCTTTTTTGAGGGAGGGAATGCCATCGACGGGGGTGTATTTGATGTCGCCGGCGGTCAGCTTGGCGGCGGAGGTGAGGATCGCGGCGATCGGCGCTTTGTTCTTTGGCTCTCCGATGCCCATATTGATGACGGGCTCGCCTTTCTCGCGCAGGCGCCTGGCTTCTTCATTCAGCGCGAGGGTAGGCGATTCGGCAATTGCTGCGGCAACCTGGCTGATAGTCATGATCTATGCGTCTCCTCGAGATGGATGCTGGAGGGTAAATGTCACCCGGCCGGTTCTGGGCCCAGAATGTTCGCCGCGGTGAAATGCGGCACCGGGCCGGATTTAATTTGCACGGAAGTGTAATGGCAAATTTCCCCTACGTCAATAAGGTTTTTGTGAAGAGATTCGCAAAATGCCTTAATGGTGTCCGCTTACCGGTGGGCCACTCCGGCAACGGCAACGGCATAACCGGGCGAGATGGTGCGCCGGCTGCGTTTCCCGGTGAAATACATGCGGTGCAGGTCGGCGGCACGGTAATCGACGAGCAGGCGGAAGCCGCGCGCCTGGAGGAATGCCTCCAGCCCGCCGTCCGGGATCGCATAGCGCAGCCGCTCGCCGGTGAAGCGGCCGTAGCGGTTGGTCGACCGTACTTCGCCCTGGGGAGAATCCAGGTGGGACTGCAGCGCATAGTCAAACACCAGCCGGCTTCCGGCGGGAAAATGGTTTGTGATGAACTGCAGGGTGGAATCGACGGCGTCGGGGTCGAGGTAATAGATCACCCCCTGCCAGATGAAGACGGTCTTCTCTTTGCGGCTGCAGCCGGCCGGGAGCACGCTGCCGGCCAGTGACTGCTGGTTGAAGTCGATGGGGACGAAGGTGACGTTTGGGGGGATGGCAGGAAGGATGGCCTGCAGGCGGCGGCGCTTGTGTTCCTGTGTGGCCGGGTGGTCGACCTCGAAGACCGGCACGCTTTTCAGCTCGGGCATGCGGTAGGGACGGGTGTCGTACCCGGCGCCGAGCAGCACGACCTGGCAGGCCCCTTCCGCCAGTGCCTGGCGCAGGGTGTCGTCGATGATTCGTTCGCGAGCGGCAAGGAAACCGGTCACGCCCGGCCCGCGGCGCTCGCTGTATCCGCTGCGGACGAAGAAGCGCCCCGCCAGCCAGAGGATAGGCGATATGAAATGGCGCGCATAAGGGTCGTAAACCAGGCGTTCGTCCTCCGGACGGCTGCTTTCGATAGCGCGCATCAGGGCGATGCCGAGGGCGGTGAGGGAGGGGCGGTTTTTCATAATGGATGGATCCCGTATACCTTGCGGGTAACGGTTATATTGTAACGGTGCTGGGGCGGCTGCATACAGGCTGCTTTACGGATCGATGGTCCTGCTCTCAGAGATTTTCCTTTTTCACTCGGCAGGAGAAACAGCGCGTCGAGGGCTGCGGTCACAGGACCATGGCTAATTACCGGGAAAAACAGAGGCAGGTAATTAATCTCAATATATTTACCAGGCATCCAGAGCGGCGGTCAAAGAACGACCGCTCGATCGAAGGGCGCCTGGGTGGCGGGTATTTCGCCCGCAGGCACGCTGAGCGGAGGGGCGTAAGCCCCGCAGTCGAAGCGGCCTGCTGGCGAAACGATCGTGCTTCTGTTTCGGACATACCATCTGGCGCGGAGTGAATTATCTAATCCCTGCATAAAAAACCTGCCCTTGTGAGACCCTGACCCTCCCCCGCTTCGCTCGCTGCCGCTCGCTCACAGGGGAGGGGATTAAGGTCCATGTCCCTCGGAGTTTTCAGCGGCCGAGATGCGCAGCATCACCCGCGGCCCACAAACCGGCTGTGTTAGAATCGACTCGTGAAACTGAGCGAGGCATCCCCCATCCCGGATCTTGAGAACCAGTTAAAGAAAAACCTGAGCGGCGAGGTGCGCTGTGACCTGACCACGCGCATCCTGTACAGCACGGACGCCTCGATCTACCAGATCGAACCGCTGGGCGTGGTCTTCCCCCGCACGCTGGATGAGCTGTCCGCGGCGGTGGAGATCTGCGCGGGGTACGGCGTGCCGGTGCTGGCGCGCGGCGCGGGGTCAAGCCTGGCCGGCCAGGCGATCGGACCGGCGCTGATCCTGGACTGCTCACGGCATCTTAACCAGATCCTGGCGCTGGACCTGGAAGCGCAGACGGTCACGGTTGAGCCGGGGCTGGTGCTGCAGACGTTGAACCGCATCCTGAAGCACCAGGGATTCCAGATCGGCCCCGACCCGGCCTCCGCAGAACGGGCGACTCTGGGCGGAAGCATCGCCAACAACGCCACCGGCGCACACTCGATCCTGTACGGCATGATGGCTGACCACCTGGTTTCCGTGGAGACCGTCCTGGCGGACGGTTCGGTGGCCTCGTTCAGTGCCCTGAGCGAGGATGCTTTTACACAGCGCGCAGCCGCAGATGGAAACTCGCTGGAGAGCCGGATTTTCCGCTGTGCGCAGCGCATCCGCAGCGAGCTGGGCGAGGAAATCCGGGCTGCCTGGCCGCGGGTGTGGCGGCGGGCTTCGGGGTACAACCTGAACTACCTGCTGCCCTGGTCTCCGGGAGCGCCGCCGCGCTGGGCGGATTACGATCCCCGGCCGTACCCGCCAGTAGAGGCCGGGACGGTCAATCTGGCGCCGCTGCTGGCCGGCTCGGAGGGGACGCTGGGCGTGATCCGCAGGGCCACGCTGCGCATCGTCCCGATGCCGGCGCACCGCCTGCTGGCCGTGCTGGGTTATGAAGGGATCGGACAGGCGTGTGACGCCGTCCCTGCGCTGCTGGAATACGGCCCCACGGCAGTTGAGCTGATCCCGCGCCTGCTGATCGATCTGGCGCGCTCCGTGCCGGCGTATGCCGCCCAGGCGGCCTTCGTCGATTCGCTGGCTGCGGGAGATCGAGCACCGGAAGCCCTGCTGGTGCTGGAATTCGCCGGCAATTCGCCCGAGCGCCTGCGTGCCCAGGCCGGCCGTCTGGCAGCGCAGGGCAGAGTTCTGCTGGCGGAAAGCCCGGCCGAACAGAGCCGTGTGTGGGGGCTGCGCAAGGTGGGGCTGGGAATCCTGCAGTCGCAGCCCGGCGATACGAAAGGGATCGGGTTTATCGAAGACCTGGCAGTGCCGGTGGAGAACCTGGGGACGTTCGCCGCCGAAATGGAGCGTTTGCTGGCGGAGCACGGCACAACCGCCGGGGTCTATGCCCACGCATCGGCGGGCTGCCTGCATATCCGCCCGCTGCTCAACCTGAAAAGCGTACAGGGACGGCTGGAACTGCGCCGCATCGCCCAGCAGGCCGTCGAGCTGACACTGCAGCTGGGCGGCGCCCCCAGCGGGGAGCACGGCGACGGCCTGGCGCGTTCGGAATGGCTGGAGAAAACCTTCGGGCCGCGGATTTACCAGGCTTTTCGCGATTTGAAAGCGGCAGCAGACCCGCACAACCTGCTGAACCCGGGGAAGATCGTGAACCTGGGGCCAGGGAGCGCGGTTCCGCCCATGGACGCCAGCCTGCGCTACGAGCCTGATTACAGCACCGCAGCCGTACGCCAGAGCTGGGTGCCGGTGCTGGATTTCAGCGCGCAGGCCGGGCTGGACGGGGCTGTAGAGCAGTGTAACGGTGCCGGCGTTTGCCGCAAAGCGGACGGGGTGATGTGCCCGTCCTTCCAGGCGACCCAGGAAGAGATGCACAGCACGCGCGGCCGGGCGAACCTGCTGCGGGCGCTGCTTTCGGGGCGCTTTCCGGCACAGGACCTGGCAGAGAAAAGCGTGTATGAAGCCCTGGACCTGTGCCTGGCGTGTAAGGGCTGCAAGGCGGAGTGCCCTTCGGCGGTGGATATGGCGAAGCTCAAGTACGAGTTCGAGCAGCGCTGGGCCGACCGGCACGGCCGCCGGGTGAGAGATTACCTCTTCGCCTACATCGACCGCCTGGCAGGTGCAGGCCACCACCTGGCTCCGCTGGCCAACCCAGTGCTGAGGACGGGACTGGCGCGCAGGCTTGCTGACCGCTGGCCGGGCATCGCGGGCCAGCGGTCACTGCCGCAGCTTGCCGGGCGCTCGCTGCACAGCCTTGTCCGGGGGCGGAAGCAGGCGCCTCAAGCGGCAGCCAGGGAGCATGTGCTCTTCCTGAGCGACGCGTTCACCGAGTACTTCCAGCCGCAGGTTGGCCTGGCGGCCATCGAGCTGCTGGAGCGCGCCGGCTGCCGGGTAACCCTGCTGCCGGTGACTGGCGCGGGACGAACGCTGATCTCGAAAGGATTCCTGCGGGAGGCAAAAGCGCATGCGGAGCGTGTTCTGAAAGCGATCGCGCAGGTCGATCCGCAGGGAGCGCTGGCCGTGGTGGGGGTGGAGCCATCGGAGATCTACACGCTGCGGGATGAATACCTGGACTTCTTCCCGGGGGACGAGCAGGTACAGCGCCTGGTGGAGCGGGCTTACATGGTGGACGAGTTCCTGGTGCGGCCGGCAATGGACGGTACACTGCGCATAGCCAATTTCATGGAGCGGGTGAAGGATGGCCGTGCGGGCCAGAAAGTGCTGCTGCACGGTCACTGCTACCAGAAGGCCCAGCCGCCGGCAACCGACGGTTACCCGACCGGCACTGCAGCATCGCAGGCCCTGCTGGAGGCAGCCGGTTATCAGGTCGAGGTGATCGACTCGGGATGCTGCGGCATGGCTGGAGCCTTCGGTTATGAAGCGGAACACTATGAACTGTCGATGAAAATCGGGGAGTTAAAGCTGCTGCCGGCGGTGCGCGCCGCGGGGGAGGACATGCTGATCGCGGCCAGCGGCGTCTCCTGCGAGGCGCAAATTAAAGACGGCACCGGGCGGAGCGCGCTCCACCCGGTGGAACTGGTCTTCAAATCACTGTAACCAGAATCAAATCAGGTGACTGACGATAGCCAGCAGCACCCCGCCGGCCATGACGCTGCCGAGCTGCCCGGCGGTGTTGGCACCCATGGCGTGCATGAGCAGGAAATTGTCCTGATCTTCGTTCTGGGCCATCTGGGCCACCAGGCGGCCGGCCATGGGGAAGGCGCTGATCCCGGCCGCGCCCACCAGAGGGTTGATCTTCCCGCGGGTGAGGAAGGCCAGCAGTTTCCCAAAGAGCAGCCCGGCGACGGTGTCCAGGGAGAAGGCCAGCAGCCCCAGTAGAAGGATGCCCAGCGTCTCCAGGTTGAGGAAGCTCGCTGCGTTCATGGTGGAGCCGATGGTCACGCCCAGGAAGAGCGTGGCGATGTTGGCGATCTCGTTCTGGGCCGATTTCGACAGGCGGTCGACCACGCCGCTCTCGCGCAGCAGGTTGCCGAGCATGAGCATGCTGATGAGCGGGGCAGCGGCGGGCACCAGCAGGCTGATGACCAGCGTGACGACGATGGGGAACAGCACCCGCGCCGTCTGGGATACCGGACGGGGAGCGTATTCCATACGGATGCGGCGCTCTTTGGGCGTGGTCAGCAGGCGCATCAGCGGGGGCTGGATGATGGGCACCAGGCTCATGTAAGAGTAGGCGGCCACGGCGATCGGGGCCAGCAGTTCCGGCGCGAGTTGGGAGGCCACAAAAATGGAGGTCGGACCGTCGATGGCGCCGATCACTCCGATCGAAGCCGCCTCGTTCAGCGGGAAGCCGAGCAGTGTGGCCAGGATCAGTGTGCCAAAGATGCCGAACTGCCCGGCTGCGCCCAAAAGGACCAGCTGTGGTTGGGCGAGCAGGGGGCTGAAGTCGATCATCGCCCCGACGCCGATAAAGATCAACAGCGGGAACAGCTCGGTGCTGATGCCCACGCGGTAGAGCAGGCTGAAGATGCCTTCGCCTTCCGTCATGCCGGTCAGGGGGATGTTCGCCAGGATGCAGCCGAAGCCGATGGGCAGCAGCAGGACCGGTTCGTATTCTTTGCGCACCGCCAGGGCGATGAGGGCAAAGCCGACCAGGATCATGACGGCGTTGCCAGGGGTGAAGCTGGCCAGGCCGGCGGTCAGTTGGGTGAACAGCTCATTGATGTCCATTGGGTGAGGCCTCGAATTCGACGAGCAGATCCTTATGGCGCACCGTCTGCCCGGGGGTGACGTGAACGGCAGCAATGACCCCGGAGCGAGATGCTCGGATGCGGTTCTTCATCTTCATGGCTTCAATGACGAGCAGGTCCTGCCCGTTCGTGACCTGATCACCGGGCTTGACGGCTACGGAGAGCACCACGCCTGGAATGGGCGAAACCACCTGGCGCGAGCTGCTTCCGGCCGTCTGGGTTCGCCGGCCCGCCGGTTTTTCCTTCTGCGGCGCAGGAGCGGCCGCAGCCGGCGGTTTGACGACAGGGCTGCGGCCGGCTTCGTCTTCCGGCCAGACTTCGATCTCTACGCCGTCCACCGTGGCGATCACCGGCCGGGCGTGAATGTCCTTGATTGTTACGTCGAAATAACGGTCACCAATTTTTACCCGGTAATGATTGTTTTGACTGCTCATCGAACAGAACCTCGCTTGTTGAATATATTGCTGCGCATAACTGCCTGCCAGGCGCTCACCAGGGCGGTGGGAGGCAGGGGGAACTCGTGAGGTTCACCCGGCTGCGCCTCGCGAGTAAGAGCTGCAGCGACCGCTGCCGCGGCGGCCTGCTGCTTCAACTCCATTTCCGTGTCGTCCGTAAACGACTCTGTGGGCACGGCCTGGGGCCGGTCGCGCTGGCCGGTGAGAGCCACCAGCAGGGCGATCACCCCCCAGAGCAGCAGGATCGCGCCCAGCACCAGGCCCATTCCGGCCAGACTGATCAGAAGAGCGGTTATCAGGGGTTCACTCATGGCTGTATCAAAGGCCTGTATGGGTGCTAAACGGGAATATTTCCATGCTTACGCGGCGGCGCCGATGAGAATTTATCGCGCAGTGCGGCCAGCGAAGCGATGATTTTGGGCCGCGTCTCACGCGGTTCGATGATGTCGTCCACATAGCCGGCACGCGCCGAGTGATAGGGATTGTTGAACTTGCGGCGGTATTCATCCACCAGCCGCTGGCGTTCTGCGGCCGGGTCGGCGGCAGCTTCAATCTGCTTTTTGAAGAGGATGTTGACCGCTCCCTCAGCGCCCATCACAGCGATCTCGGCGCTGGGCCAGGCGTAGTTCACATCGGTACCCAGGTACTTGCTGCTCATCACTACATAGGCGCCGCCGTAAGCTTTGCGGGTGATGACCGTGATCTTGGGGACGGTCGCCTCTGAGTAGGCGTACAGCAGCTTGGCGCCGTGGCGGATGATGCCACCGTGCTCCTGATCGAGACCGGGAAGGAAGCCGGGAGAGTCGACGAAGGTGATCAGGGGGATGTTGAAGCAGTCGCACATGCGCACGAAGCGGGCCATTTTATCGGAGGCGTTGATGTCGATCACCCCGGCCATTACCATCGGCTCCTGGGCGATCACACCGACCGAATGCCCGCCGATGCGCGCCAGCCCGACAATCGCGTTGCATGCCCAGTAAGGCTGAAGCTCGAGGAAGGACCCCTGGTCGACCACGCGCTCGATAATGTCGTGCATGCTGTAGGGTTCGAGCGGGTCCAGGGGGACGATGCTGTTCAGCTCGAGATCCATGCGCAGGGGGTCATCGACCGGGGTCTGGTAGGGCGGGTTTTCGACATTATTGGAGGGGAAGTAGCTCAACACCCTGCGGGTCAGCTCGAGGGCCTCTTTTTCAGAGGCGGCGGAGAGATGCGCCGTGCCGGTGATGGTCATGTGCGTCTCGGCGCCGCCCAGGCTTTCGGGGTCCACGATCTCACCAGTGACGGTCTTGATCACATCCGGGCCGGTGATGAACATGTAGGAATGCTTTTCGACCATGATGATCAGGTCGGTAAGGGCCGGGGAATAGGCCGCTCCGCCGGCGCAGGGGCCGAGCATTACGCTGATCTGGGGAATTACGCCCGAATACAGGGCGTTGCGGCGGAAGATCTCGGCGTAACCGCCCAGGCTCTTGACGCCTTCCTGAATGCGCGCCCCACCGGAGTCGATCAGGCCTATAATTGGGGAACCGTTGCGCAGAGCCAGATCCATGACCCGGCAGATCTTATGGCTCTGCATCTCGCTCATAGTGCCGCCGTATATGGTAAAGTCCTGAGCGTAGACGTAAACGGTGCGGCCTTCGATCTGGCCGTAGCCGGTGACCACGCCGTCGCCCAGGTACCCATCGGTGGTCATGCCCATCTCATCGCCCTGGCTGGTGATGAACGGCTCCAGTTCATTGAACGTACCGGGATCGAGAAGAATGTCCAGGCGCTCGCGGGCGGTCAGCTTGCCTTTGGCGTGCTGGCGCTCAATGCGCTCAGGACCCCCACCCTGGGTCGCACGTTCGCGCATCTGGCGCAGTTCCAGGATGCGCGGATCTTCTTCCGGGTGGGTGGTGCTTTCGGTTGAATCGAGAGTCATGCTTTCTCTCCGTTTGAAATCGTAACGGGATCCTGCAGGAGGAGATGCAGGCCCGGTCTAAATGAATAAACATTGCAGACACTCTGGAAATCCGAATGAATATTATCTTATTCTTTCCAGCCGGGTATAGTGACAAACATCCTCAAACAGCCCGCCAGTTTACGTTATTTTGGCAGGTTATAAAAGAGAAATGCAGTACAATATGGCCGAAATCTTAGGTGGCTGACTAAGACCATGAAATTTGAAAACAAGACAGCACTTATCACTGGCGGTTCCAGCGGAATCGGGCTGGAGACCGCTCGATTATTGTCTCGCCAGGGCGCACATGTATGGCTGGCCGCACGGCGCCCGGAGCCCCTCGAAGCTGCGCTTGACATTGTGCAGAGTGAAAAGAGGCATGACGGGCAGTGCTTTGGCAGCCTGCAGGTCGATATCACCCAACCGGAGCAGGTCAGTAAGGCTGTTGAAGAAATGACTCGTCAGGTGGGGACACCAGATCTGCTGTTCAATACTGCCGGAGCAGCCCATCCGGGGGTGTTCGAGGAACTCGACCTGGATATTTTTTACTGGATGATGAATGTGAATTACTACGGGTCGTTATACATGACCCGCGCCGTGCTGCCGGGGATGGTGAAGCGCGGCTCCGGCCACATTGTCATGTTTTCATCGCTCGTCAGCATGATCAGCATATATGGTTACACGGCATATGCGGCTTCGAAATTTGCGCTGCGCGGGTTCACGGACGCGCTGCGCATGGAGTTAAAGCCCCGGGGAATCGATGTTTCCATTGTTTTTCCACCCGATACCGACACGCCGCAGCTTGCGTACGAAAACCGCTACAAGCCAGCGTTGACAAAGGAAATCGCCGGGATGGGGGGCTCGATGAAAGCCGATGAGGTGGCGAAAGAAGTTTTAAACGGCGTCGCCCGCAACCGCTACCTCATCCTCCCGGGCAGAGAGGCAAAGTTCTGGTACTGGATATCCAACCTGGCCGGTCCGCTCCAGTATCCGATCCTGGATTTTATAATGGCCCGCGCCATGAAACGCATTGCCCAGAGAAAGCCAAAGCAATAACTGCATTTATGGAGGTCTGATTATGGATATTTTTGCGAAATGTTTTGAATATACGGAAGCAAAAGAAGCTATTGCCGGCGGTTATTATCCCTACTTTATTCCTCTTTCTGAAAGCGAAGGTACCGAGGCGGTATATCAGGGCAAGCGGATGATCATGTGCGGCTCGAACAACTACCTGGGGCTGACCACGCACCCGAAGGTAAAGCAGGCAGCCAAAGAGGCCATTGAGCGCTTTGGTACGAGCTGTACCGGTTCGCGATTTTTGAACGGAACCCTGGAACTGCACGAACAGCTGGAGAAGGAACTGGCGGAATGGGTAGGTAAACCGGCGGCTCTGGTTTTCTCCACCGGCATGCAGACCAACCTGGGGACGATCAGTGCGCTGGTGGGGCGCGGCGATGTGGTCATCCTGGACAAGGACGATCACGCCAGCATTGTGGACGGAGCGCGCCTGAGCTGGGGCGAGACTCGCCGTTTCCGCCACAACGATATGGAGCACCTGGAGCAGGTGTTGAAGAGCATCCCGGATGATAAGGGGAAACTCGTGGTGGTGGACGGCCTGTTCAGCATGGAGGGCGACATCGCACCGCTGCCCGAACTGGTGCCGCTGTGCAAGAAGTACGGCGCACGCCTGATGGTCGATGATGCCCATGCCGTCGGTGTGCTGGGCGGCGGCCGGGGCACGGCGGCCCACTTCGGCATGACGGAAGAAGTCGATCTGATCATGTCCACCTTCAGCAAGTCGTTTGCCTCACTGGGCGGGTTTATCGCCGGCGACGAGGATGTCATCCATTACATCAAGCACCACGCTCGCTCGTTGATCTTCAGCGCCAGCATTCCGGCGGCCAACGCAGCCGCAGCCCTCGCGGCTCTTGAAGTGATGCGCAGTGAGCCGGAGCGCATCGAACGCCTGAACTACATCGCCAAGTGTATGCGGGACTCTTATCAGAAGCTGGGCTTCAACACGGGCAACTCCGAAACGCCGGTGATCCCAATCATTATCGGGAACGACCTGCAGACCTTCGCCGCCTGGAAGCTGCTGTTTGAAAATGGGGTGTTCGTCAACCCGGTGATCTCCCCGGCCGTTGCCCCCGGCCGCCAGCTGCTGCGTACGAGCTACATGGCGACGCACACCGACGAGCAGATGGCGCGCGTGCTGGAGACTTTCGAGATGGTGGGTAAGCAGATCGGTTTGATCTAGCGCATTAACCGGGTAATGACACACAGCCTGTGCAGGACGATGCACAGGCTGTGTTGCTTCTGCCTCTATCTCATGTGAAAACCCCCCTTTTTACGACCACTGCAATCTGCCAGAGGGTCAGACTGTTGCTGTACTACTGCAATCAAATGGAATCGCTGTATTCTATATAATTTATAGTTAACTGGTACATAAAACAGCGCTGTGTTCTGTCAACTCCAAACACCTCTGAGCCTCTTCGCTCAATCATCTCCGGTACCTGGGGCATGTTTGAACCACTGAAGCGCTGAAAGGACGGAAACACTGACGCAGCGTTCCTTTCAGCGCTTTGTTCACTTTAGTGTTTCAGCGGTTCAAAGGTCTCCGCTGGCGGCGGCTTTTGGAAGGTGGTTTTTCATACTGGGTCGTTTGCGCAACCTCTTTGCTGGGCCCTTTTTGGAGCACTGTTTTCCAGAGTCCACGCTGTAGAAACGGCGTGCCATTCAAGGAACAGGCCGGCCAGGGTCATTCGTATGAAAACCCGGCAGGCCGTTGAATACCCCGCATTCATATGAAAAAGGAGAATGGACCCCATGGCTGCAGCGAATGACCGCATAATCGTGGTGACCGGAGCCACCGGCCTGCAGGGGTCTGCAGTGACCAGGCATCTCCTCTCGAGCGGGTGGAAGGTGCGAGCGTTAACCCGCCGTCCGGGCAGCGAGAGGGCGCAGGAATTATCCACGCTGGGCGCCGAGGTCGTTCAGGGAGATATGGCTGACCCGGATTCGCTTGCGCCCATTTTCGAGGGGGCCTATGGTGTTTTCAGTGTGCAAAACCCGATCATTAGCGGCATTGATGGCGAAATCAGGCAGGGCAAAACCGTAGCGGACGCAGCGATGCGGGCAGGCGTCCGCCATCTGGTATACGGTTCTGCCGGCACCGGGATGCGAGGGACTGGCGTCCCTTCCTGGGAGTCAAAACTGGTGGTCGAGGATTATATGAAGTCACTCGGGGTTTCGCTCACCATCCTGCGCCCCACGGCTTTTATGGAGCTTATGACGGAGAAAAAATTCTTCCCCGCGGTTTCCACCTGGCATGTCATGCCAGCGCTGATGGGCAGTTCAACCAAAGTGGGCTGGCTTGCCGTCGATGACCTGGGTTATATCGCTGCCAGAGCATTTGCGGAGCCCGACCGGTTCACCGGCAGGGAACTGCCGCTCACGAATGAAGTGCGCTCCATTGACGAGTGCCGGGCGCTCTACCGGGAGGTGATGGGGAAAATGCCTCCGCGCTTCCCAATGCCCGTGTGGTTGTTCGAGCGGTTTGGATTTACCGGCAGGGATTTGAGCATCATGTGGCTCTGGCTGCGTAAAAACGATTTCTCTTTCGACACCAGCCTGACCCGTTCGATCCATCCCGGTGCGCTGGATATGCGGGCCTGGCTGCAGCAGCAGAGCGGACCGCGGTCAGGGTAATCTTATTCTGAGTGCAGCAGGCGCAGGCAGTCGCGGGCGATGACGAGCTCCTCGTCCGTCGGCACGACGAGCACGTGAATCGGGGATTCCGGTTTGTTGATGGCTTCGGTTTCCCCTCCGGAAGCGGAGCGGTTTGCGTCCTCGTCCAGTACAATCCCCAGGGGCTCCAGGCCGCGGCAGGCGGCCTCACGGATTTGCCAGCAGCGCTGCCCGATATCGTCGGTGAATACCAGGGCGTCGCAGCCGCCCAGCACAGCAAGGAAAGCGCCGATGTAGCGTTTGAGGCGGTGGACGTACATATCCACCGCCAGCCGCGCCGGCTGGCTGCCGGCCTCCGCACGGGCCACGATCTCGAACAGGTCGCTGGAGAAGCCCGAGATTCCAACCAGCCCGCTCTCTTTGTTCAACAGACGGCCGACCTCCTGCGGGGTATATCCGAACTTATCGACCAGGGTGAGCGGGATAGTGGGGTCCAGGTCGCCGCAGCGGGTGCTCATGATCAGGCCAGCCAGCGGCGAACTGCCCATGGAATTGTCAACGCTGTGCCCACCGTTGATGGCCGCTGCGCTGGAGCCGCCGGTGCCCAGGTGGCAGGCGATCAGGCGCAGCTTTTCTACGGGAATGTCCAGATAGCGGGCCGTTTCTGCGGTCACGTACTGGTATGACAGACCGTGAAAGCCGTACTTACGCATCTCGGGCAGCTCTCGTAGTTCGCCGGGAAGGGCGTAGCGGCTGGCAAAACCGGGCATGCGGGCATGGAAGGCGGTGTCGAAGGCGGCGAACAGGGGGATCTCCCCCAGACGCTGGCGGCAGATGTGAATCACAGCGAGGGCAGCCGGATTGTGCAGCGGGGCCAGGGGGGCACAGGCCTCCAGCAGGGGCAGGTTATCGGACGTGATGCGGGTGGTCTCGTGAAGGCTGGTCCCCCCGTGGACGAAGCGGTGACCGGACGCGTCCACGCGAACCCGGGAGGAATCCAGCCAGTCGAGGATCGCCCCTGCTGCGGCGGCATGGTCCGGAAGAGGAGCGTCCAGGCGGGTAGTGTTTCCGTCATAATGGAAATCAATATAGGGAGCTTCCTGGCTCTGCACGCCCACATGGTGGGCCTTCGCCTGCACGATGGGCGCGAGCTCGCCAGAAGGCAGCGCATGGAACACTTTGCAGTTCAGCGAAGAACTGCCGCAGTTAAAGACCAGAATATTCATATGTTTGTTTGCCTGGTTGTTGAGAGCTGGTGTGGTATTGAAAGTCAGGTGATCAGCCGGTAGCCCACACTGCGGACAGTGATGATGTACTGGGGCTGCTGGGGGTTGGGCTCTAGTGCTTTGCGCAGTTCGTGGATGCGCCAGCGCGCCATCTCGCGCGCTTCGGCAATGGAGGACTGGTAGCCCTGGGATTCGAGCACCAGGACGTCGTAGGGCACAGGGTTAGGTGAATGCCGCAGCAGTGTGACCAGGTAGTCGAAAGCGGTGGGCGAGAGGCAGAGGCGTTTCCCGGCGAGCGTGGCATAGCGGGCGTGCAGATCAATTGTAAAGGCCCCCCGCTGCAGAAAGCGAGCGGGGTCCAGTGTAAAATCGGTCTCCTGTTTATGGGAGCAGTTGGTGGTGATCTGCTTCCACTCGTCGAGCAGGCCCTGGATTTCGCTCAGGATGACGCGCTGGCGGCGGGCCGGCTCGTTTTCCGCCAGGATCTCCTCAACCCGGGCGAGAAGCTGGGGCGGGTCGAAGGGCTTGAGCAGATAGTCGCGGGCGCCACAGCGCACAGCTTCGATGGCCGAATCCAGCGTGGCATGGGCGGTGAGAATCAATACCGGCATCTGGGGGAAGCGGTCGCGCAGCTCGCGCAGGAGTACCAGCCCGCCCGTACCGGGCATCCTCAGGTCCAAGAAGACCAGGTCAAAGGGACCGGCCTGCAGGTGCTGGCGCGCTTCATCGACGCTTTCGGCCGTGCTCACACAGTAACCGGCGCGCCCCAGGATGAGAGCCAGCGTATGACGGAGATTCTCCTCGTCGTCCACCAGTAAAATGGTGGCACCGGTCGCTGCGGCTGCCATGCGCACCTCCTGAACAGGCTGAGCGAGACAGAGCGAAATTATCCTTCCAGCAGAAGGGTTTCCGGATCTTCGATCAGTTCCTTGACTTTCACCAGGAATTGTACCGCTTCTCGCCCGTCTACGATACGGTGATCGTAGCTCAGCGCCATGTACATCATGGGGCGAATGACGATTTCTTTATTGATGACCACCGGCCTGTCTTCGATGCGGTGCAGACCAAGAATGCCCACCTGCGGCGGATTCAGGATCGGGGTGCTGAGCAGGGAGCCAAACACACCGCCATTGGTTATGGTGAAGGTGCCGCCGCGCAGGTCTTCCAGTGACAGGGTGCCGTTCCTGACCTTATCGATGTAATTCAGAATCGCTTTTTCTATTTCCGCAAAGCTCATGCGGTCGGCGTCGTGCAGCACAGGGACGACCAGGCCTTCTTCGGCTCCGACCGCGATACCGATGTCGTAGTACTGCTTCAGGACGATCTCGTCGCCCTGGATTTCGGCGTTCAGGCGCGGGAAGGCCTTCAGGGCGCCGATGACGGCTTTGACGAAGAAAGACATCAGTCCCAGCTTCACGCCGTATTTCTCCTGGAACGAATCTTTTCTGCGCCGGCGAATCTCCATCACCGCGGTCATATCAACATCGTTGAAGGTGGTGAGCATGGCTGCCGTCTGCTGGGCTTCGACCAGGCGTGCGGCGATGGTGCGCCGGCGGCGGGACATGCGCTCGCGGATCTCGCGCCGGCCGGTTACCGCCTGACCGTCCGTACCCGGTGGGGCGGCAGGCAGTGCTGGAGCCGGCCGCTCTCCGGCGGCGGGGCGGGCCTGTTCTACTACCTGCGGCTGAGGAGCGGGCTGACCCTGCTGCAGGAAGCGTTCCACGTCCTGGCGGGTGACGCGCTCACCGGGCCGGGCTGTGCTGATCTGCTCCAGGTTGATGCCCTGCTGTTCGGCCATACGGCGGGCGACCGGGGTGACACGCGGTCGTTCCACCTTTGCTGCGCCCTGCCCGGCGTTCCCCTGTGCCGGGCCCGACGGTGCGGCTGCTGGTGCTGTCTCCCTGGACGGAGCCTGAGCCGGTGCTTCTGCTCCTGCAGGGGACGGTTGTTCCGGAGCAGGTTCGCCAGAGGGTTCGATCCTGCCCAGAACCTGGCCGACCTGCACGTCAGCGCCTTCCGGGTGCAGGATCTGCGTAAGGACGCCGGACTGCGTTGCGCTGACTTCCAGGTCTACCTTATCGGTCTCCAGTTCGACAACCGCCTCGCCAGCGCGCACGGGCTCCCCCTCTTTTTTCAGCCAGCGGGCAACGGTTGCTTCGACAACCGATTCTCCCAGTTCGGGTACAACGATATCCATCAGGATCTCCTTTCCGGTACTGGCAATTTTCCGCCAGTGTGCGGTGATGCCGTGTCCTGTGCAAACAAACGACGGTGCAGACTGTGTTTCTCCAGCAGCCTTACTCCAGGGCCTGGCGGATGATTTCCGCCTGCCGGGCTGCGTGCCGGGTGGTTGAGCCTTCCGCCGGGCTGGCGTTGCGCGGGCGGCTGATGCACCGCAGCGGAAGCCGGTTATCCAGCTGAGCCATAATTCGCGGGGCGATGTACTCCCAGGCCCCCATGTTCTGGGGCTCTTCCTGCACCCAGACGACCTCGTTCAGGCGCGGGTAGCTGGCGAGTATCTCTCCCAGCTCGTCCTGCGGGTAAGGATAGAGCTGCTCGACTCGTACGAGGGCGGTGTGTGTGGAGGCCGAACGGAGGTCCGAGGTCACCATGTCGACATAGATCTTTCCGCTGCACAGCACCAGTTTGGTGATGCGCTCCGGGTTCTCGCGCGCCTGCAGATCGTCGATAACTGCCTGCCAGCGGCTTTCGGCAAATTCTCGCGGTGGGGAGAACACCATTGGATGGCGCAGCAGGCTCTTCGGCGTGAGCACAACGAGCGGCAGCGGGTCGCTCTCCACCAGGGCGGCCTGGCGGCGCAGCAGATGGAAGTACTGCGCGGCGGTGGTGCAGTTGGCCACGCGCATGTTGATATCCGCACAGAGCTGCAGGAAGCGTTCGGGCCTGCCGCTGGAGTGGTCGGGGCCCTGGCCTTCATATCCATGCGGCAGCAGCAGCACCATCGACGGGGTGTACTCCCATTTGGCGCGCGCAGAAACCAGGTATTCGTCGATCATGGCCTGGGCGGCGTTGATGAAATCCCCGTACTGGGCCTCCCAGATGACGAGCTGTTTGAGGGTGAGGAAATCATAGCCCAGTTCAAAGCCGATGGCCGCATTCTCTGAGAGCGGGCTGTTGATGATCTCAAAAGCGGCCTTCACCTGGGGGATCGACTGCAGCGGGACGTAGGTCTCTCCGGTTTCGACATCGTGCAGCACAGCATGGCGCTGGCTGAAGGTGCCGCGCTGCGAATCTTCGCCGGAAAAGCGGATCGGAACCCCGTCCGCCAGGATGGTCGCCAGCGCCAGTTCTTCAGCTGTCGACCAGTCGATCACAGGCTGGTCAGGGTCGTCGAACAGGTTCTGCCGGCGCTGGCGCTGGCGGGCGATCTTGCGGTGCAGATTGAACCCCGGGGGTACTTCCAGAAGCGCGGCGTTGATCTCGCGCAGGACTTCCAGCGGGACAGCGGTCTCGACGTTGCGGGCCAGCCCGCGCGGCGCCGGTTCGAGTTCGGGCTCGCGGATGGCCTGTTCGGGCTCCAGGCGGTCAAGGATGCCCTGCAGCTCATCCATGCGCTGCTGGACCCACGCATCGGGTTCGTGCGGCTCGACCGCGCCTTCTTCCACCAGCCGGTCCGCCCAGAGCCTGCGCACGGAGGGGTGCTTTTCGATAACGGCGTACATCTTCGGCTGCGTGTATTCTGGCTCGTCACCTTCGTTGTGACCGTAGCGCCGGTAGCCGATAATATCGACCAGGAAATCTTTGTGGAACTTCTGCCGGTAGGCAAAAGCGGTGCGGATCGCCTCCAGGCAGCCCACCGGGTCGTCCGCGTTGACGTGGATGATCGGGATCTGAAAACCTTTCGCCAGGTCGCTGGCATACATGGTGCTGCGGCCTTCTTCGGGCGAGGTGGTGAAACCGAGCTGGTTGTTGGCGATGAGGTGGATGGAGCCGCCCACCGAATAGCCGTCCAGGCGGGACATGTTCAACGTTTCGGCGACCACGCCCTGGCCCGGGAAAGACGCGTCTCCATGGATCAGGACCGGCAGGGTAACCGAGGGGAAGAACTGCGGCGGGCCGGGCTGGTCCGTTTTGCTGGCCGCAGCGCGGGCCATTCCCAGCAGGACCGGGTCGACGTGCTCCAGGTGGCTGGGGTTCGGCGGCATATCGATGACGAGATCGACGCTTTCGCCCTCTTCGATTTCTCGCCGCGCGCCCTTGTGGTACTTCACGTCGCCGGTCCAGCCCATCTGGTCGCGGGTCGGGAAGCTGGCCAGCGGGTCTTTGAATTCGGCCAGGATCTGGTCGTACGAGCGCCCGAGGATGTGAGCCAGGACGTTGAGCCGTCCACGGTGAGCCATGCCGATCTGGATCATGCGTATGCCCTCTTCCGCGGCGGCCGCAATCAGTTCGTCCAGCATGGGGATCATCATGTCCAGGCCTTCGATCGAGAAGCGCGTCTTCCCCGGGAAGGTGCGCTGCAGGAACTGCTCGAAGACTTCAACCTGGGTTAAGCGCTGCAGGAGCTGGCGAGAGTCGACCGGCGCCTGCGGTGGGCGGAACACGCCGCATTCAGCGGAATGGCGCAGCCAGTCTCGCTCTTCGGGGATGCGGATATGGCCGTACTCGTAACCGATGGTGGTGGTGTAAACCTGGCGCAGGGCCTCTATCGCATCGTACGCTGACGGAGCGTCTTCGGCGAGTGGGCCGCCGACCACACCGGCGGGAATCTGCCGCAGGTCATCCTCCGTAAGGCCGTGGAACTCGAGCGTGAGTTCCGGATCGCCGCGCGGCGGGGTGCCCAACGGGTCGAGTGTGGCGGAGAGGTGGCCGTAGGAGCGGATCGCGCTGGCCAGTTTGACGACTGCCGCGACTTTTTCAGGGCTGATGGCTACCAGGGCCGGTCCAGTGGTAGTGCTTACGGGCTCACGCGTGCCGTTACCGTCCGGCGTCCAGCGCTCGAAGACCGCGCGGGTGAATGCATCGACGGACGAGGGGTCCTGCCTGTACTTTTCGTACAGGTCCAGCACGTATCCGGCGTTGGGGCCATGAAATTCTTTCAATAGATCCATGTTTACCTTCTCCAGAAATGCCCCCTGGTAATCATCCGGTTCGCCCCGCACTGCCAGACCCGCCGGCTGCAGCAGGGCCAGTGCACGCGAGCGAACTCGAAGATGATAATATGTTATCATACCCTGTGAAGAAGTTGGGATCAATGGAGCTCGAACGAGGGATATGAAACTTTACAATACCCTTTCCCGCAGTGTCGAACCTTTTGAGCCAGGGGGAGACAGCGTCAAAATCTACGTCTGTGGAATCACACCCTACGATACGACGCATGTCGGCCATGCGTTCACCTATGCCTCCGTGGACGCGCTGGTGCGCTACCTGGAGCTGCGCGGCATGAGTGTTCAATACGTGCAGAACGTGACGGATATCGACGACGATATCCTGCGGCGGGCGCGCGCCGTGGGGGAGGACTGGAAGCAGCTGGGCAACCAGTGGACGACCCACTACATCCGCGACATGCAGGCGCTCAACATCCGGCCGCCCGATCACTTTCCACGGGCAACGGACGTAATCGACGATATTATCGACCAGGTCCGGAAGCTGCTCAAGCGCGGGGTGGCATACCAGGCCAATGGCAATGTTTACTATTCCGTCTCGAGCTGGCCAGAGTTCGGCAAGTTGAGCCAGATCCCACGCAGCGAGATGCTCCCGATCGCCAACGAACGCGGCAATTATCCCAACGATCCGCACAAACGGGACCCGCTGGACTTTGTGCTGTGGCAGGCGGAGATGCCCGGCGAGCCATCCTGGGAGAGCCCGTGGGGCAAGGGGCGGCCGGGGTGGCATATCGAGTGCTCCACGCTGGCGCAAAAATACCTGGGAGACCGGGTGGATATTCACGGCGGCGGAGCCGACCTGTGTTTCCCCCATCACGAGTGCGAGATTGCACAGGTGGAACCGCTGCGCGAGCGCAGGCCCTTCGTGAGGGTCTGGATGCACACTGCGATGGTGGAGTATAAGGGGGAGAAGATGAGCAAATCGCTGGGGAACCTGGTGATGATCAGCGATTTGCTGCCTAAATATACCGCCAACGCTGTCCGCGTTTACCTGGCAAGTCACCATTACCGCAAGCCGTGGTCCTTTGACGAGGGGGACTTGAAGAAAGCTGCCAGGCTGGCCGAGAAGTTTGAAAAGGCGGTCAGCGCACCGGCCGGCACGGGGACCCCGCTGGAGTCGGAGGCTGCCTGGGCCGCATTTACCGCCAGCATGGACAACGACCTGGACACCCCGGGAGCACTGAAGGTGATGGAAGGGCTGGCCGAGGCGATCGAGGACGCCTCGATGGCGCGGCGCAATGTCGTGGAAGCACAGTCGGCGTTGAAGACCTTCGGCAGCGTTTTCGGACTGCGGCTGGGCTCACCCGGCGGTGATGAACCCGTCCCGGACGGGTGGAACGCCCTCCTGCCGCGCTTCGCCTGATCCAGTACACGAACGTTCCATTTCTTTCTAAGGGAAATACCTACTGCAGGGTAGGGGATTTCCCGCATTGAGTCTTTCCTTTTCCCCACTTACACTGTTAACCAGATGATGACGACCGGCAGCCCCGCTTCGGGGGCCGTTTGATTTCTCAACCGGGCAGCGATCCTGCCGGCCGGGTCGCCAGCCGCTTCAGGGGGTAACGATGCGATGTATTCCAGCTGAGAACGTGAGGCTAAATGATCAGATCGCGTATGCCTGCGTCCGGAGTGCATTTTTGATTTCCCAAAATAATGAAAATAGGAGACCTGCATGACCGAGATCGGATATGCGCTGTCGAGCGAAGAATTTGGACCCCGGGAGCTGGTGCGCAACGCCCGCCGGGCGGAAGAAGCCGGTTTTACTTTTGCACTGATCTCTGATCATTATCATCCGTGGATCAGCCGGCAGGGGCACAGCCCATTCGTCTGGAATGTTATCGGCGGGATCGCGGAGGCGACATCAAGGCTGCGGCTGGGAACAGGGGTCACCTGCCCGACCTTTCGGATACACCCGGCGATCATCGCACAGGCGGCGGCAACTTCGGCAGCCATGATGGAAACCGATGAAGGAGAAGGCCGGTTTTTTCTGGGAATTGGCAGCGGGGAGGCGCTCAACGAGCATATCCTCGGCGATCAATGGCCGCCGGCAGAAGTGCGGCTGGAAATGCTGAGGGAAGCTGTTGAGATCATCCGCCTGTTGTGGGGCGGCGAGGAAGAAAGCTTCTGGGGGGACTACTACACGGTTGAAAACGCCCAGATTTTTACGCGTCCGTCTTCACCCCCGCCGGTCTACATGGCCGCGGTAGGGCCCATGGCCATCGAGCTGGCCGGCGAGATTGCCGACGGGCTGATCAGCACAGCACCGCAGGGAGATATCGTCTCCCAGTACCGGCAAAGCGGCGGGCGAGGGAAGCCCTGCTACGGGCAGATCAAGGTGTGCTGGGCCCGGGATGAAGCGCAGGCGCGCAAAACCGTGTACGAGATCTGGCCGAACGGGGCCGTGCCGGGCAGTTTGCATGCCGATCTGCCCACTCCGGATCACTTCGAGGCCGCCGTTAAGCTCGTGAGAGAAGAAGATGCGGTGAAAGATACGGTGTTAGGCCCCGATAAACGCAAACACCTGGAGGGCATCCAGAAGATGATCGATGCGGGCTACGACCACGTGTATGTGCACCAGATTGGCCCGGATCAGGAAGGCTTTTTTGATTTTTATGAGCGGGAAATACTGCCGGAGTTTCTTTAGAAAGACCTGGCTGCTCCCCTCGTGGGGACGGTTTCAAAGGAGGTAGCCATGAAGCATAATCTGCGCATGATATTGGTCTCAACGCTTATATTCGTTACCCTGATGCTGATCATCAGTGCCAGCGGGATCCTGATGCAGGCGGCGCGCGCCCAGGCGACCGGATCCGGCCTGCAGCAGGGGGGCGGAACATCGATCCAGCAGGCCGGGGACCTGAACCGCACCATTGCGGTGGTGGGGACGGGAGCGGTGAACATCGAGCCCGACTTCGCGCTGATCCGGGTCGGAGTGGTCACCACGGCCGAGACGGCCAGCGAGGCGATCACGGAGAACAGCACACAGATGGAAGCACTGCTTCAGGCACTGGAGGATGCCGGCCTGGGGGAGGATGATATCCAGACCCAGAGCCTGCTGCTGTTCCCGACGTATGCCAACCAGCCGCAGGGTCAGGTCACGACCCCGGAGATCAGCGGATATGAAGCCCGCAACATTGTCCAGGTGCGGGTGGAAGACCTGGATGAGGTAGGGAATATCATTGACACTGCAGTACAGGCGGGGGGCAACGCGATCGAATCCATCGACTTCCAGATCAACCAGACCGGCGATGCTTTTGAACAGGCCCGTAAGGCTGCCCTGGAAGATGCGCGCCAGAAGGCTGAGCAGCTCGCCAGCCTGGCCGGCGTCGAACTGGGACCCGTGCATTCGATCGAGGAACTTGGCCAGACCGGGATCCCATTAGGGTCAGGGAGCGGCGGCGCGGACATCGCCCGCCAGGCCGCACCGGTAGAGCCCGGTTCGCTGCGCGCAGCGGTAACGGTCCTGGTGAGGTGGAGCCTGGTTGGCGGCGGGGCAGTCCCCGCGGCTTCGGCGACGGCGACATCGCCGGGTTCGAATTAGAAGCTTTCATAAGGAAAACAGCCCGGCGGTCATCGACCGCCGGGCTGTGATTGATTAAATAAAAAAGTCTTTTGGCATTGACCTGCTCTCCCGGGGGGTCGCCCCCCCAGTACCCTCGGCGCTGACGGGCTTAACGACCGGGTTCGGGATGGGACCGGGTGTACCACCGTCGCTCCAAACACCAAAAGACTTTTTTTCTGGACGATCTGTCACCTG
>Ga0134095_1000704_pt1 | contig 29917 bp, 29 predicted proteins | sample 6_2taG_FD_94449 | JGI IMG/M metagenome (GOLD analysis project Ga0134095, IMG submission 94449) | Switchgrass degrading microbial communities from high solid loading bioreactors in New Hampshire, USA - 6_20_20_110_A2 metaG | ecosystem: Engineered > Bioreactor > Semi-continuous > Anaerobic >... | reverse complement strand
CATCCCTTAATCAGGGAATTCCCTGATGGCCGTGGGACTTATCCCCATTGAACTTAATCCCGTTTCATAATATATTGGTATTACAATCCATCACCTGCGTCCCCAGAGGGATACACGGGACGCAGTCACGACGAAAGGAAGAAAACCGATGTCCGAAGAAGGGCGGACCACTGTCCAGCGTATTCGATCCAGAGTCTTTCCTCTCAGAGGACCGCAGGGGAACTATGCCGGCCTCCTGCGGCATATCGGTGATGCGCGCTTTGTGCTCATCGGTGAAAGTACCCACGGCACACAGGAGTTTGCCGAAGCCAGGGCAGCGATCACGCGCCTGCTGATCGAACAGTACGGCTTTTCCGCCGTAGCCGTGGCAGCCAGCGTTCCGGATGCCTACCGGCTCAACCGTTATGTACAGGGGATCGGCCGGGATTCCAGCGCCCGTGAGGTCCTGGATTCCTTCAATCATTTCCCGTCCTGGACCTGGCGCAACAGCGTGGTCGAAGGGTTTATCGAATGGCTGCGCGAGTACAACGAGAGTCAGGCTGCGGGGGATCTCAAAACCGGCATCTACGGGCTGGATTTCTATAACCTGAACCGCTCGTTCGACGCGGTCTTTTCCTACCTGGATGAAGCCGACGCAGAAGCAGCCCGGCGCCTGCGCGACCGCTACAACCGCACCACATACACCGTTCAAGACAGCCAGGAAGACGGCTACGCCGGGAGCACCGGCCTGGCCCCCGGCCTCGAGAAAGAAGTACTCGCCCGGCTTGTCAAAATACGCACTCAGGCCTTCCAGACTCTGCAGCGCGACGGTATGATCGCCGGTGATGAAGCCTTCATTACCGGGCAGAGCCTGCGCGCCGCTGACAATGCAGAGGCCGTATACCGCCTCATGCTCGAGGATGGTGTCAGGTTTTCGAACCTGCGCACGCGACACATGCTGCACACGCTCAAAGCCCTGACTGCCCATCTGGGACAGTCTGGCAGGCCTGCACGCTTCGTCGTCTGGGTGCACAACGCCAGCGCTGGCGATGCCCGTGCGACGAATCTGGCCCACCGCGGCGAGATCAGCCTGGGCCAGCTCATGCGCCAGCACTTCCCCAGAGACACAGTCCTGATCGGACAGACCACCTATGCCGGTTCCGTGAGCGCCGCCCCGGTCTGGGGCGCGCCAGTGGAGGTGATAGACCTGGCCCCGGCGCCAGTGGGCAGCTTTGAAGGCCTCTTCCACAGCACAGGTATTCCCAATTTTTATCTGCTGCTGGACACCGGCGCCGTACAGGAGGAAGCGGCGGACCTCGATAACGAGATGCTGGAGCGTCTGATGGGCGCCGTGTACAACCCGCAGGCCGGGCCCCTCCACTATTACTGCAGCGCTCGTCTGATGGATCAGTTCAATATCGTGCTGCACTTCGACCAGACCAGCCCCCTCGCCTCGCTGGAAGGTGACGCTGGAGAGCGAACTCCTGCAGCGGCGCTCCCCGAAACTCACCCGGGTTGAAAAAGATGAATGCCTGGTTCCCGCCCCGCCCGATCACCCGCTGCCAGGAGCACACTCCGGCAGTCTTCCGGGCGCGCAGCAGTGCAGGGCGGCCGCGGCGAACCGCGCTCTGGTTAAAAACCGCTCTGCTGGTTATCCTGGCTGCCTTTCTAGCAGTCCCGGGCAGCGCTCTGGCCCGGGGCAGCGGTCAGGAAAATGAGGAATGCCCGCGCAGCTACCGTGTCCAGCGCGGCGACACCCTGACGAAAATTGCGAAACGCTGCGGAACCAGCCTTCAGGAGCTGATCCAGTTCAACCCCCAGATCGCCAACCCGAACCGCATCTTTACCGGCGACCGCGTGCTCATCCCCACCCCCGAAGAGCGCCGCAGGCGGGCCGATCAGGTGCAGGATAACCCGGAAGATTTCACCATCCTGGCTAACCCCGCTCCTCCCTCCCGGGATGATTTCGAGCGCGCCGGCATCGATCCGGACGGCGATGAAAAGTGGATCTTCATCGACCTGTCGGAACAGATCCTCACCGCCTACCGCGGCGGTGATGCCGTAAAGACCTTCCTGGTATCGACGGGCCGGAGAGGCACCCCCACCGTCACCGGCCGCTTTGAGATCTATGTCAAATACCGCACGGATGACATGCGCGGCCCCGGATACTTCCTGAAGGATGTCCCCTATACCATGTACTTCCACGGTGCCTACGGCATCCACGGCACCTACTGGCACGATAATTTCGGCGTCCCTATGAGCCGCGGCTGCGTCAACATGAAGACTGAAGATGCCCGCTGGCTGTACAGCTTCGCCGCCATCGGCACCACCGTTTACGTTCGCAAATGATCTTAAATGCCAGGACCCCTGCCGGTCTGTACAGCAGGGGTCCTGGACAGCATGTCATTTCTGCGCTGCGGTTAGCGCTGTTCGATCATCTCATCTTTTGAGATGTTCAGATGCACCTGGCCATCATGGACCGAGGCGATGTGCTCGGGCAGCACGAACCGGTCGCCCGAAAACAGGCCTTTCGATTTGACCTTCACATAACCGTGGCGCATCAAACGCCCCTCAAGAGATTCAGTGACCCCTTCATCGTCCGTGAGGCCGCGGTCCAGCGCTTCCACCCAGGTGTTTTCACCCGGTAAACGCGTCTCTTCCTCCATGCCGGATGTCGTTGCCGGCCCCAGGCCCATTTCCGCTTCGGTGCTGCTCACTTCACCAAACTGCACCCAGCCCACATGACCGACCTCATCGCCGTCACGGTCGATCACTGGCATGTTCTCTTCGACCATGGTTAGAATGCTGTAATCTGACTGGCTGGAAAATTCTGTACCCATCTCGCTGCTCCCTTCACTCATCAACTGGTTTCAACCAATAAACTTGCCTGCCGCTCAAAAGCCGGCATTCTTTTTCTCAACGAAAGGCTTCAACGCCTGGAAGTCTTTTTCCAGCGTTTCCCGCTGCTCCCGGTTGTACAGCGCCACCGCAGGATGGTACAGCGGCAGCACATAAACCGGGCCGTAGGGAGCGCTCCCTTTGAGCAGCCTTCCGTGCAGTTCTCCGATTTTCGAGCCGGCCTGTGGGAACGCAAAATGCTCCAGGATGAAATCCATGGCAAAACGCCCCAGGGTGACGATCACCTCCGGACGGATGATCTCGAGCTGGCGCGCCAGAAAGGGCCGGTACGCCTCGATCTCCGCCCGGCCCGGGTCGCGGTTTCCCGGCGGGCGATCTTTTACCACATTGGTAATGTACACATCCTCCCGTCGCAGCCCGGTGGAGTCCAGCAGCTCGTCCAGCACTTTCCCCGAAGCCCCCACGAACGGTTTTCCGGTGCGGGCTTCGCGCTCACCGGGCGCCTCACCGACCAGCATGATCCTGGCATAAGGGTTCCCCTCACCAGTCACAGGGGAATAACCCTGCCTCCGGCGCTCCTCCACCAGGGGGCTGTCCGGCAGTTCCTCTATGGCTGTGCGCACTTTTTCAAGCTGCTTTTCTCGCTCTTCCATCCTGCCGCCGTGTCCATCGTTTCCCCCTGCATTCCCACTTTCTACTTTAGCCCTTTTCATCCAGCCGGACAATGAGGAGTGTTCCTGATCGCAGTTAGGGATTTCCCTGACGAAATCCGTAAAATGAGGGACCACTGCAGGTTCCTGTCGTGCCTGCGATGTGGACCCTGAACATCTGTCTCCTGAAATGGCCAGTCAGGCCCTGGCCGGCAGCAGCCAATTCCCGAATGAAAATTATCCCGTTTGAAAGCTTACGCCGCTCAACTGCCGGGCCCCTGTCCCCTGGGGGATTATTTCCCGATGGACGGGAAGGAACACGCAAAACAAAATAGGGATGGCGTATTCTCGCCATCCCCCACGGATCCGCGATCTGAATTGAACGCCTCTCAGTACCGGCTACGCATTCAGCCGGTAAAAGCGGAAGAAGAAATTGTCGATGGGCAGGATCTCCATGCGGCTGAAACCGGCCCCGGTGGCATACTGCCGCAGCGTATCCGTGCGCATGACCGTCCCTGTGCCGGCCCCCGACGGCCCCACCATCCCCACCGGCAGACAGTGCAGGATGCTCCACCCGTACATCATCCATTCCACGTCGCTGCCCTCGGGCGTAAAGGTGTCTCCTACACGCTCATCGACGATCAGCACGGTGCCGTTCTCGCCGGCCAGCCGGCGCATCGTGCGCAGCGCCTCGACCGGGTTGGTCATGTCGTGGACACATTCGAATGCCGTCACCAGGTCATACTGACCGGACAATGACGGGTCGCTGGCATCGCGGGTGTAAAAACGCACCCGGTCGGCCACGCCGTTGATCATCGCATTTCGGGTGGCGCGCTCGATCGACGGCCCGTCCAGATCATAACCATCGACCAGCACCCTGGGATACCCCCGGGCCATACCGATGCTGGACCATCCAAAACCGCAGCCGATATCGGCGATCCGGGCCGGCGGGTCCGCCTGCAGGCGGGCGTGTACGTCGGGCATGGCGGGCAGCCATTCCTCCGGAAGCTGGTGAAAGAATGCCGGGTAGTTAATCGCCGCCTGACCTTCACGCAGATCGTCGCCGTATTCGTGGAAAGGCACCCCGCCTCCACTGCGATAGGCTTCCAGCAGCGCAGGCACCGGCCGTGTGGCGCCAACCAGGAGCTGCGCCAGGGGAACGACATAATTGAGGCTGTCGCAGTCGATCAACGGCTCCACATGCCCGGGGGGCAGGCAAAACCGGCGTTCTTCCGGCCCTAACGCGACATCCACCACCTGAAGAATTCCGGCAACCGTCTGCTGTTCCAGCCACTCACGGATGTAGCGGGCATTCGTGGCCGTGTGACGGGCAAGCTCACTGGCCGTAGGGGAACCCAGTTCTGTGATGGCCCGGTACAACCCCAGGCGGTCGCCGATATAAATAGAGAACACGTTAAATGTGCCGGAGATATCCTGGAGGTATTTCTCGATGAAGGCGTCACGCTGCTGTTCAACTGCTTCCGGAGTCATGGGCTGTGAGTCGGTCATCTGTTCCTCCCTGAATTAAAAAAGGCCCCGAGTAGATCTCGCCCTGCCGGTGAGAACATTCATAAACCCCAGTATTACAGCAGCACCAGATCCAATCCTTGCCGGAGAAAAGAGTTGAGCTGCCCCCATATTATTATTTCCGGTGGAACATCGAGGCTCGCTCAATATTAACTTAATCAGTCCGTTTTATCAATATATTTTCAGGTGACCTTCCCCACAGCCAGCTTTACCTGCACACCGCCGTTCACCAGCGAGATGAGGTGCTCAAAGCGCACGTGCATCTGGCGCAGCAGGCGCACGTCGGAGCTTAACACAGCCACATGCCAGCCTTTAAAGCGTGCGTTCAGCACGTTGCCGAACTGCGCATACAGGTTGCGCAGATCTTTATTCGGGCTGGTGCGCAGCCCGTAAGGGGGGTTGGCGACGACCCATCCCTTCTCCCCGTTGGGCTCCATCGCCGATACGCTCTGGCAGGCGAAGTGTATATCCTCGATCACGCCGGCGCGCTCCGCATTGGCCTGCGCAGCCTGGATAGCCCCGGCATCGCGGTCCGACGCCTGAATAAGCTTCTCGCTCGATGGCAGCACATTCTGCAGTCCTTCCGCCATAAGCTCATCCCACTGGCGCTGCTGGAAGCCGGGCCATTCCATGAAAGCGAACGGGCGCCCGCCGCCCGGCGGGATGCGGCGCATCATCAGCGCCGCCTCGATCGGGATGGTCCCCGAACCGCAGAACGGGTCGATCAGGGGACTGCTGCGGTCCCACCCGGCGGCCATCAGAATGCCGGCGGCCAGGCTCTCGCGCAGCGGTGCTTTTGCCGTCGCCAGCCGGTAGCCCCGCCGGTTGAGCAGCGACCCCGAAGAGTCCACGCTGATCGTGCACAGGTCGCTGGCGATGCGCACCACCACGAGCTGCGGCAGGTCCTCTCCGGCATCTTCGTCGAAGCGGGCGATGACCGGCGGCTCGCCCAGGCTGTCGCCGATGGCAGCCGCCACCCGCTCGGCGACCGCGCCCGAATGGTACAGGCGGGATTTGTGGCAGGTCACGCGCAGGGCCACCGGCCTGCCCGGGCGCAGGTACTGTTCCCAGGGCAGGCGCGCCGTTTTTCTGCGCAGTTCGGGGAAGCCGGCCGCATAAAACGCACCCAGCCGCACCAGGATGCGGCTGGCGGTGCGCAGGTGCAGGTTGGCCCGGTACAGATCCTCGAGGCTACCCGTAAATTCGACTCCCCCTTCCAGCTTTTCACCGCGCTTCTCTGCCTGGCTCTGCCCCACCTTCATCCCCAGGAGGCGCAGTTCTTCCAGCGTATAAGGTTCCAGGCCCGGAGCCGCCACGGCAAAATAGGTGCGTCCTGTATTGGGCTGCATATGGTTCTCTTAATCGACTCCTTTCGCAGCAATTGTAACCGAGCCATAGGACAGCCCCGGGAGTTGAGCGGCGTTTCAAGAACCGGTTTACAACCTGATCCTGGCAGCCAGGCATCCGCAGCGGCGGTCAAAGAACGACCGCCCGGTCGAAGGCGCCCGGGTACTGAAACGGTCGCGGTATTTTTCCAGCTCCTGCGCCAGGATCTGTCCCGCTTCTCTCCGGTCTGCAAAGATCATCGTACCGGCCTCCTGCGGCAGGCGCTGCCGGACCTCAGTACCCGTCTGAAATACCCGCCTGCGCTCCCCGGAAGAGAACCCGCAGTCACCGGATCTTCCAGTGCATCTGCTTTCTGCGCCCCGGTTCCGGCGGTGCGGTTAACCGGATTCGGCCCGGGCCATATGCTCTCGGCTGGCAGCGATCCCGTATGCCACGGTGAGCGTAGAGCCAGCGAGCACCAGACTGAGCAGTGAACGCGGGACTCGCAGGCCCAGCATCCTGTCGAGCGAATACTTACCGGGTCCGGCCAACGCCACGGCCAGCGTCACAGCGGCATTGGTCAGGGGCAGTTCGGCGCCCCCCTCCGCATTCCAGACCGGTTTCCCGGCATGCGCCGTAAACACTGCCATAGTGCTCGCGGATATGGCGCCCACAGGACCAAGTGGGTGCAGAAAACCCAGGGCCGTGAGCAGCCCGCCGCCGAATTCTCCTGCGCCAGCCGCGTAGTTCCACCACCGGCCGGGGCGCAACCCCATCGATTCCAGCCAGCCGGAAGTCCTTTCCGGCCCCATGCCGCCAAACCAGCCGAACAGCTTCTGGGCGCCGTGCCCGGCCAGAAGCCCGCCGACCACCAGGCGTAAAAGAAGGATTGCAAAATCTCTCATCCGGTTCCAAAGACCTCCCTGTGAATATATCATGCAGAATACCAGAAGGATTCCAGGCGCGTTAATCCGCCTGCCCTCAATATAGAACAGCTGCACCCGGGGTTCAATAGGGAAATTCCCCAAACCTGCTCAGGGATTTCCCTATTCGCAGTTTAAAAAAGGCCGGGAAGTCCCGGCCTTTTTCACAGGCTTCAATTCTCTTTTCTTCTATGGATCAGCCCAGCGCGACGTCCAGCACCATCATCACCGCAAAACCGATCATCGCCCCCAGGGTCGCCAGGTCGGTGTTCTCATGCCGCTGGGCTTCCGGGATCAGGTCTTCCACAACGACGAAAATCATCGCACCCGCGGCGAAAGCCAGCGCATACGGCAGGATCGCCGAGGCGTAGAACACGGCAATCGCGCCCAGCACACCGGCGATGGGCTCCACAATCCCCGAAAGCTGGCCGTACCAGAAGCTCTTGAAGCGTGGGAGGCCGGCGTTGCGCAGGGGCATCGCCACCGCCACAGCCTCGGGGAAGTTTTGAATGCCGATCCCCAGCGCCAGCGCCACTGCGCTGGCCAGGCCGCCCAGGCTGGGATCCTGCGCCGCGGCGCCAAATGCGACCCCTACCGCCAGCCCTTCGGGGATGTTGTGCAGGGTGATCGCCAGGACCAGCAGCGTGGTGCGCTTCCAGGTGGTGGTCAGCCCTTCCTTTTCTTCGATCGGCGCTTCGACGTGCAGGTGCGGCAGCACCTTGTCGATCAGGCGCAGGAACAGGCCCCCGGCCAAAAACCCGATAGCGGCCGGCATGAAGGACGGCAGCGGCCCGCTTTCCGACATTTCAATCGCCGGCGCCAGCAGCGACCAGTAGCTGGCAGCAATCATCACGCCGGCTGCAAAACCCAGCATCCAGTCGAGAAGTTTGCGGTTGAGTTCTTTACTCAGGAAAACGGTTGTCGCGCCCAGGGCGGTCATGGCCCATGTAAAGGTCGTACCGACAAGCGCCTGCAGCGCCGGGTTGAGGTTCATTAAGAAATTCATGGCTGCCTTGTAACTTCAATGACCTGTAATGGATATCAGTAACAACCCGGCGCAGTGCCCCGCGGCCGGATCGATGGCTTGTACCTTCTGGAACAACCGCGGATTATACTCCATTCTGGCCGCACGGGCAGAACCTGCCCGCTAATGAAAAAGTTGGGCGCGGGCACTTGAGAAGGCCTGCTCTCAAGCGTCCGCGCCTTTTTGGGATCAATACAACGGTTACTGGCTCGACTGCGCCAGATTAAGCTCGATCGTGTAAATCTGCTGTTCGGGCTGCAGCTCGCAGTCGGAGATCGGCTGGTCCTGCGGACACAGTCCGGCCGCCACGGGCTCCCACCCGACGCTGACCAGCCCCAGCCAGTCCCCCTGACGCATGCCGAAAGCCGTCCCCGTAGGGCCGTCGGCCAGATAGGACGGATCCTCGCTCCAGCCCAGACTCTGCAGGACTGTTTTCACGTCTCCCGCGACCCGGACAAAGTTATCGAAATCCGCACCTGTCCCGGTCACGCGGATCTGGCAGCCAGTCCCGCCTTCGCCAGTCATGATATCCTGGAATGGGGCTTCGGCCACGGTGACGGCATCATCTGCCGCATCGAGCGCATCGGCGACAGCGGCGCGCACTGCGTCGCAGGCTGCCGCGTCCAGCGGGCTCCATACGCCGCCGGTCTCCTGGGGCGCTTCGGTTTCAACCGGGCTTTCGTCCACGGTCGGTGTAACCGGGCTGTCGGTGGACCCGGGTTCTACCGCCGGTGTGACGGGCGCACCCCCGGCGCAGGCGGACAGAATGGCGATGGTTAGCAGCAAACAGATCAGCACCCCGGATTTTCGGGTAAACATTTCGATTTACGAACCTCCTTTTTTGTCTCATTTTTTCGACCAACCTTTAATTATACCTGCTGATCCTGCGTGCACTGCCGGACCAGGTCCTGGACGCGCTCTTCGTCCCAGGAGATGAATTCTCCGCTCCACTCCCTGGGTGCATGCAGGGCCATGCAGGCGATCGCCCTTCCCGGCAGCTCAGGGGGCAGCAGCTTGCCCTGCTGGTACATGCCCAGCAAACGGCCGTAATCTTCTTCGGCCATGGCAGGCCGGCCAGTTTTGCGGATCTCCTCCTGCATGGCGGTGTCGACGATGCCGGGGCGCACTGCCAGCACGGTCACCTGCGGCTCCTCGGCCGCCAGCGACCGGCTGAGCTGGTTGATCGCCGCCTTGGAGGAGCTGTACGCCGTCCAGCCGGGCATTGCACGCGTGGTCGAGCCGCTGCTGATGTTCACAATGCACCCCCGGCTTGCGCGCAGGTAGGGCAGGCACAGCTGGCTGAGCATCAGCGGGCCGAGCACATTCACCGCCAGGTTCCGCTGCCAGGCTGCAATATCGACTTCAGCAACCTTTGAAATCGGCTCGATAATCCCGCCGTTGTTGACCAGCGCGTCCAGCCGGCCAAAATGCTCGACAGCCGCTTCCACCATCCGGCGGCAGTCTTCCTCCTGGGCCACATCGCCAGCGACAACAACGGCCTGGCCGCCTTCCGCCTGGATAGCCTGCGCCTGGGCCTTCAGACCGGCTTCCGAACGGGCTGCCAGCACCACCCGCGCGCCAAGGCGTGCCGCCTCAAGGGCAATCGCCGCACCCAGGCCGCGTGAAGCGCCGGTGACCAGTACTGCACGGCCTGTGTTCGCCTTCATCCTTCTACCTCCAGACCCAGCTTCTCGGCCAGCCATGCCGTGCGGTCCGCTTCCGCCTGCGGGTTCAGGCCGTGACCGCTTTCATACCAGCAGACCTGTTTGGGTTCTCCGGCCGCTTCGAACAGCTCATTCGCCCGCTCGACCGGCACATGCGGGTCCTGCGTGCCGAATTGAAAGAGCAGCGGTGCCGGGGCCAGGTCGGCTACCCGCCGCACAGGATCGATGGGGTCCATCTGCTCGATAAAAGCCCGCCGGGCTTCGCCCTCCAGCCGCGGGTAGTACAGATACCAGTCGGAGAAGCGGGCCGTCGGTGCCATGAGCACATAAGAGCACGGCCGGGGATCCACAGATCCCATCAATATGCCGTACATGGCTCCAAAATCGTGGCCCACATAGGCGCAGCGCCGCGAGTCGACTCCGGGCTGCGCCAGCAGCAGGTCCATCGCCTGGCGCAGTTCCACCGTCTGCCGGATGGAAAGGTCCCAGTCATCTTCCTGCCGGCGTTTAATAAACCAGTCCAGGTCCGACCACATGGTCTCCACCAGCAGACACACCGCTCCGCCGGCGGCCATTTTCAGGGCCTCAGGCTCGAACTGTTTGCGGTTCGAATCGACCGCCTCTGGCTCATACCAGTGCACGTACAGGATGGCAGGCCGTACTTCTTCACCGGGCTGTGCCTCCCCTGCAGGCTGCAGCAGCAGCGCGGCCCGCCGGATGCCGAAGGCCGTCTGGTAGGTGACAATGCGCTTCAACACTCCGTCTTCCTCGCGCTCGGCCGCCACGCGCAGATCGGGAGGCCTCAGCCGTTCGTAATGCATTATCTTTTTTAGATCCGTCAACATGTCTTCAGTGCCCCCATCAAGGTCTATGACGATTATCTCCCCACCCCCCTGCAGAAAGATCGCTGTACTGCAGTCAGATGGGACTCATCCTGGCCTGCCCGGTTTATGAACCCCAGCATCCTTCCATAGACAGGTCAGATTTCTTCCATTATACTTTTTTCACGTTTTTTGATGCAGCCCGGAAATTCCCAGGGGGATAGTAAAGATGTCTAACCAGGAAAAAGTCCAGAGAAATCGGGGAAACGATGCGGTTTCCCAGCCGGTGCGGGTCATGATCGTGGATGACCATCCGGTGATCCGTTCGGGGGTGCGGCAGATCCTCGCCGGGGCCCCCGACATCTCCGTGGTAGCCGAAGCGGAAGACGGCGCAGAAGCTCTGGAGAAAACCCTTCAGTTCCAGCCCGATATCCTGATCCTCGATATCCGCCTGCCCGTGATGGATGGCGTCCAGGTGGTCAGAGAATTAAAACGCGCCCGCTCCCCGGCAAAAGTCCTGGTATTGAGCGCTTACGATGACCCGGGCTACGTCAAAGGCCTGTTCGGTATGGGGATCGCGGGATTCCTGCTGAAGGAAGAGATGCCCGAAACGCTGCTCTCCGCTGTGCGCGGGATCGCCGCCGGGCAGATTGGCTGGGTCAGCAGGCGCATTGCCCTGAAGATCTCCACCCTATTCAACGAAGAGAAGATAATCCCCCGCACCCTCACCCGTCGTGAGATCCAGGTCCTCAGAGAGGTCGTCGCCGGTAAATCGAACAGCAAAGTGGCCTCCACGCTGCACATCAGCGAAAAAACCGTCGAAAAGCATCTCATGATGGTGATGAAGAAGCTGGGCGTGGAGACCCGCGTGGAGGCCGCTGTCCTGGCGATACGGGAAGGCTGGATGGACTAGGTCAGTCTTTGCTTTCCGAGACGGAGAGCACAGCCGCATCCGGGATGGGACTCCCGAGGGGGGCCTGCACGGGACGCACTTTCCAGATGGCGAACAGCAGGGACGCCAGCATGAGCACCGAGGCGCTGACGTACGGAAGGTTGAAGTTGTAGTCGAAGGTGAATCCGGCCCACAGCGGGCCAATCACCCGGCCCAGGCTCTGGAAGGAGTTGTTCAACCCCAGCGCAACGCCCTGCCCGCCGCTGGAGAGCTTAGACGTGAGCGACATGATCGACGGCCGCAGCATGGTGTTCGAGAAGACGAAAAAGCCCACCGTAAGCACCACGGCCAGATCGCTCTGCGCGGTGACCATCAGGGCGAAGCCCAGCGCGCTGAAGGCCAGAGATAATTTAATAATGGTCGCTTCCCCAAAGCGCTTCGTCGCCGGTCCGGTCAACAGGAGCTGCACCAGGGACGAGACCACCCCGATCACGATAAAAATCGACCCCACCTGTCCGGGGGAATAGCCGTAGCGGTGGTCGGCGTACAGCCCGAAGATCCCCTCAAAGTTCGCCAGCGCAAAGTTCACCAGGAAAGCCAGGAAGAACAGGAAACCCAGCGGGCCGAGCAGGGCTTTCCACAGCAGGCTGACATTGACGGGTGCGGCGCGCTGCGTGGTCGGGCTGCGCTTCTCAACCGGCAGCGATTCGGGCAGCACCAGGGCGATCAGAACCAGCGAGACCAGAGACAGCCCCGCGGCGACAAAAAACGGGGTCGACAGGCTGTTGGCAGACACCCAGCCGCCCACACCGGGGCCCAGCACCATGCCCACACCCATAGCCGCGCCAATCACCCCCATCCCGCCGCCGCGCTCTTCATTCGTCGTGCTGTCACTGATATAGGCCATCGCCGTTGGGAAGGTGGCCGATGAGAGCACACCGGCCAGGAAGCGCGCCGCGAACAGCATCGCCAGGCTGCCCGACAGACCGATCATGATCTGCGAGATGGTGTTCCCCAGCACACCGACCATCAGGATGCGCTTGCGGCCGTAGCGGTCAGACATCGCCCCCCAGTAAGGGGAACAGATAAACTGCATGAAGCTGAACACCGACATGATCATCCCGAGTTCGCTCCCCCCGGCGCCGAACTGCTCGACGTAGAATGGCAGGATGGGGATAATGATCCCGAACCCGATCATGATCACGACCATTGTGAAAAATAAAATCAGTAAACGCGGATTTTTTAGCAGGCTCATCTACAGTTTCCAAAAATTATGAAATTCCCCATGGTGAAAAATAATAATTGCAAAGGCCGATTTTACCAGATTTACCGGAGCAGTGCAGGGTTTAATGCCGCTCACAGGATAATATTAACCTGTATTTTAGAAAGAAAAAACCCCTGATGGTTTCCCATCAGGGGTTCACAGAAATTCCGCTAATTTAGCGGCCGATGGTCACAACGTTGCTGGCCTGCGGGCCTTTTGCGCCCTGCTCAACCGTGAACTCAACGCGCTGGCCTTCTTCCAGGTTGCGGTAACCATCACCCTGGATGGCGGAGAAGTGGACGAACACGTCCGGGCCACCCTCACGCTCGATGAAGCCGTAGCCTTTGCTCCCGTTGAACCATTTAACCGTACCGGTGATACGTTCAGACATTTTAAATCTACTCCTTGTCTTCGGACAAAAAAAATTATTCGCAGATAACCGGTACGTTTCATCGGAGCGGGCACAACAAAAGGCTCATGGAACTACCAATCCATGAGCCGCTGTTTTTCGTCCAACGCAAACTTACTGGTATCCTACGCAAAGGATGTTACCACATTTAGATACCCGTGTCAATATGCAATTCTGAGCGAGAATATCAATTTTTGGCTTCTTTAGCAGCAGGGATCAGCGATCCTATTTAAAAAGATCGGCCTTTACTTTTCCATGCACCTGTCTTATCCGCTCCACGCCGAATCAGCACCGGCTGAACAGTCCCCAGGGCAGTCTGGGCGACATGCTTCGCATGCTCCAGCGAAGTCTTCCTGGGGCTTGTGGATGAAGACTTAATGCGGAAGCGGTCAGGCAAAGTTGAAGGAACCTGACTGTTGTTTCAAAGCGGTACTGCTCACCGGATAACAAAAAAACCCATCCATTCCGGATGGGTTCCTCTTGGCGGTCCCGACGGGATTCGAACCCGCGATCTCGGCCTTGACAGGGCCGCATGTTTGGCCGCTACACCACGGGACCTCTCACATGCGGGCGGTATCTTATCATGAGCCCCCGTATCCGTCAAGAGAATTTCACACAATTCGCGCAGGGAATTTTTCGCATTTTCCCGTCCATGCACTCCCGCAGTGCACCGGGCACGACGCCAGACATTCTGACAGGTATGCTTCGTATGCGAGGTCCAGGAATTCCTGGTGGCTGCACGGAATTGCCTCAACTGCCGCGCCCCAAACCAACTGATCCTGGAAGGTCAGGCATGCCAGTTTGAGCATGCCTGCCTGTCACGATCTGCAGACAGCTCTGCCGATCGCGCAGGATGGTTTTTCTGTGAGGGCACGGCGCTTCGTCGAAAACGGTTGTCTCCATCTTGGCACCGGCCCGGATAACCAGCCTGCCGCTCGCTGCACGCCGTGACCGTGACGCGTGCAAGGCGGCACCACCGAAAGCAAACCCCTCTTAGCTGCAGTAAAAAATCCGCCCTGTCGAGCCGCCCCAGACGGAATTGCGTTATCGAGTAAAATAAGACAATCCCCAGGTTGAGAAGGATGACAGAACGACCTGCCCTGGGTTCTGTTCCCATAGACGCCGGATTCAGAATGACCTCCCCATTTAGGGTTAAGTTCTGCTCCGGCTAGATTGACAGGATTGAATGCCATGAGACCGAACCGAAAGTCTGGCAGCAGCGGCCGTCCTCAGGCTGCCGCCGCGCGCCCGCCGGTCTGGGTCTGGCTCGCCGCGGCAGCCGTGATCCTGCTGGCGGGGCTGGCCATATTCCTCCGGCCAGGCACCCGGCCCGAAGCAAACCTGCCGGCAGACCTGCCGGCGGAATTATCGGTAGACGAGACCCTGGATCGGCGCGAGGCCGGCGCGTTGATCCTGGATGTGCGCGAGCCCCAGGAATGGGAGCAGGTGCACATCCCCGGCGCAGTACTCATCCCGCTCAACCAGCTTCAGGAGCGCATCGACGAACTGCCCAGAGACCAGGAGATCATCGTCGTCTGCCGCTCCGGAAACCGCAGCGCGCAGGGCCGTGACCTGCTCCGGCAGGCCGGCTTTACCCGGGTCAGCAGCATGGCCGGCGGCATGAACCGCTGGAGCGCAGCCGGCTATCCCACTGAATCTGGCCCATAAAACACCCCACGCCTGGAGGATCCGTGACCACCATCTACCTGGCCCGCCACGCAACTCCCGACTGGAGCCGGCATGACCTGCCTTATCACCTGCCCCCCGGCCCTCCCCTGACTGAAACCGGCATATCAGAAGCCAGCGCCCTGGGCGAATTCCTGTGCCAGGCAGGTGTGCAGAAAGTATTCTCCAGCCCGCTGGAGCGCTGCGAAAAAACCGCCCAGATCGTCACCCGCATGGGCGGCATGCCGCTGCAGGTCATCCCGGAGCTGCAGGAATGGCAGCCGGGAGAAGACTCTCAGGCTGTCCATGCCCGCCTGTGGCCGGTGTTCAACCGTGCGGTGCAGATCAGCCAGGAAGGGGGTCCGGTAGCCATCATCACCCACGGTGGACCCATCGGCGTGCTGCTCTGCCACCTGGGCCTGGGCGAGGAAGGCCTGCGGAGAGCGCGCCGCTTCGATCGCAACACCCCCCTCCCGCCGGCCGGCGCATGGAAAATTACCCCCGACCCTCTCAACGGGAGCTGGTCGCTGGAGCTGGTATTTATCCCCAACTGCCGCTAGCCGCTCTCAGCAGCCCTCTTTACAAAGAGAGCTGCCGCTCCTTCCAGGCCTTCAGCAGTTCCTGCTCGCGTTCCCGGCGCAGCCCGGCGCGCCATTCGTACGTCTCCGGACGCGTCCGGGCCCATTCCAGGGTGGCGCGCACCGTGTCATCCAGCGGCCGGAAGGTCAGCCCGGCGGAAATGGCCCGGCTGACGTCGAACAGGAAGAAGCCGCTGTAATCGCGGTCGCTCTCCGGGATCCACAGCGGCATCTCGATCCACTCGCCCACCTGCTGCTCAAGCAGAAACTCATCGCTCACCCAGACGAACTGCGCATCGCTGCCGCTCACCGCCTTGCAGGTTTCCAGCAGCTTCTCCATGCTGACCTCGCCCGGCGGGCCATCGACGTTGAACACCCCGCTCGCACCTGCTTCGATCAGGCGCATGGTCCATTCCGCCAGGTCGCGCACGTCGATGAACTGCACCGTCCGCTGCGGCCGCCCGGGCGCCAGCACCTCTCCCCCCTGCGCTGCACGCACCGGCCAGTACGTGAAGCGGTCCGTGGAATCGTATGGGCCGACGATCAACCCCGGTCGCAGCACCACACTGCGGCCGGGAAAAGCCTCCAGCACCGCCTGTTCGCACAGCGCTTTTAACGGTCCGTACGTCTCCTCAGTGACGCTCTCCGTGTCCTCCTTCAACTGGCCAACCGGGGCACTTTCATCGATCCCTGCCTGGCTGGTATCCGCATACACGGAAAGCGAGGAGATGAAGGTGTAATGCCCGGCGTTCGGCGCCAGCAGCTCTGCCGCCTGGCGCACCACACGCGGCACGTAACCGCTGGTGTCGATTACGGCATCCCACTGGCGTCCCTCCAGCAGGTGCAGGTCCTCTTTGCGGTCGCCGGTGATCCGCTCAACGCCGGGGAATAGATCCGGGTTCGAGCGGCCGCGGTTGAAGAGTGTGACCTCATGGCCGCGCTGCAGCGCCGCTTCCACCATCGCCCGGCCGGCAAATACCGTGCCACCCAGTATCAAAATTTTCATCGCATTCCTCCTGGTCTTATCCTGATGAGCCCCGATTGACGACCTGTACTTCCAGGCCTGATCTGCGCTCACTTGCTTCAGTCCTGATTGATTACTGCAGTCAGTGTTACAATCCAGCATAGTATAGCGAACTTTCGGGTGCGATCACATGACAGACAGCTATCCCATCCCCCTGCGGGAGACCCGGGCCGAAATCATGGTTGAGAACTCCCGCTTTATCGCCACTATTGCCCCGGCGTTCAGCGTCGAAGAGGCGCGCCAGTTCATCGCTCGCATCAAAGCTGAATTCAAAGATGCCACACACAACGTGCCCGCATTTATCATTGGCCACGGCGCCTCCGTAATCACCCACAGCCACGATGACGGCGAACCCTCCGGCACAGCCGGCCGCCCGGCGCTCGCCGTTCTGACCGGCAGCGGGCTGGGAGATGCGGTCGTGGTGGTCACCCGCTACTTTGGCGGCATCAAACTGGGCACCGGCGGGCTGGTGCGGGCTTACAGCGATGCCGTACGCCAGGTGCTGCAGGTACTTCCCCGCGCCAGGAAGATGGAGACCCACATCGCCATGATCGCTGTCCCCTACGCCTGGTTCCAGCGCCTGCGCCAGCTTGTGGCCGGTCACAGCGGCGAGGTGATCGACGAGTCCTTCGCTGCCGATGTCACGCTGACCCTGCGCTTTCCCGTCGACCGCTTCCAGCCCTTCCAGGAAGCGCTGCGTGAGGCCTCCGCAGGCAGCCTGCAGGCTGAAATCATCGAAACCAGAGAAATGATCGTGCCCATCGACGCCGCTGAAAACCGTCCTTCGCAGCCCTGACCGCGTCTGCGGATTGACAGATCTACCCTCAGGTTTTCGACATGCTCTCCATCCTTCTTCTTGGCCCTCCTCTGATCCTCAAAGATGACCGGCCGGTCCACATTGCCCGCCGCAAGAGCCGGGCCCTGCTGTTTTATCTGGCAGCCGCCGGCGCCAGGACCCGCGAACACCTCCTGGTTACCTTCTGGCCAGACCTGGAACGCGCGAGCGCCCAGCAGTCGCTGCGCTCTACCCTTTACGGGCTGCGCAAAGATCTGGGCGATGTGCTCCAGGCCGACCCGGAGCGTGTCGCCCTCAGTCCGGACGTACAGGTAGACCTCCAGGGCTTCGAACAGGCAGTCACCGCGCAGGAGCCCACCATCGAAATGCTCACCCGGGCGCTGTCGTTATATCGCGGTGAATTCCTGGCCGATTTTTACCTCCCGGATTCCAATGCCTTTGAGGACTGGCTTTCATTGGAGCGCGAGCGCTGCCACCGTCTGGCAGTGCGCGGCTGGGTAGCGCTCAGCGCCCTCTACGAAGAGGCGGGCGAATTCCGCGCGGCCCTCGACGCCCTCGACCGGGCGCTGTCCCTGGATCCCCTGCAGGAAGATCTGCAGCGCGAGGCGATCCGCATGGCCTATCTGTCGGGCGACCGGCCGGGCGCCATCCGCCGCTATGACCAGCTCCGCCGTATGCTGGATGAGGAGATGGGCGTGCCCCCGATGGAGGAGACCCGCCGCCTGTATGACCAGATCCTCAGCGATACGCTGCAGCCCGCCCGCCGGATGGGCGCTCCCGCCGCATCCCGTCCGCATCAGACGCCAGCGCTGGTTTCTGCGCAGGCCGCCGGACCCGAGATCCCCTTTGTAGGCCGCACGGTCGAAATGGAAATCCTGCGCCAGCAGGCGGGATCGCACCGCCTGGTCCTGGTCGAAGGGGATTCCGGCATCGGAAAGACCCGCCTGGTGGAAGAGTTCTTACGCAGTGCGGAAACCCTGGCGCTGCGCGGCACAGCCCGCAAGCTGGAGCACGCCCTGCCCTACCAGCCGGTGATCGAGGGGCTGCGCAGCCTCACCCGCCGTCCGGACTGGAAAGAAATCCGCCTCCAGATCCACAGGAACCTCTCCCCGCTCTGGCTGACCGAGGCGGCGCGCCTGCTGCCCGAGTTGAGCGCCAGCCCTGTCCCCCACCGCGAATCCCCGGGGGCCGTGGATGAACCCCGCCTGTGGGAGGGTATCCACCAGCTGGTGCTCTGCCTGGCCCAGACGCAGCCGGTCACCCTGTTCATCGACGACCTGCAGTGGGCCGACGCAGCCACGCTGGGGCTGCTGGCCTACCTGGTGCGCCAGTCCACGGCGGAGCCGGTCTCCTTTATCGCCGCGTCCCAGCCCATCCAGCCGCGCTCCGCGCCTGCCGACTTTCTGCAGGCCCTGACGAGAGAAGACCTGCTGGCCCGTATCTCGCTGAACCGCCTCTCGCAGGCCGATATCGTCGCCATCGCCCAGGCGCTCAGCCCGGCCTATGCCTATCCCCTGGCGGACTGGCTGGCCTCCAGCTCGGAAGGCAGCCCCTACGTGCTGGCTGAGCTGGTGCGTTATGCGCGCCAGAACGGCATCCTGGTCACCACAGACGGTGAGGTGACGGCGGTCAACCTGGACCGGCTCTCCCGCACCCCCATCGTGCCGCAGAGCGTCTACAGCCTGATCCAGACCCGTCTGGAGAACCTCTCCGACCCCGCCCGGCGCATCCTGGCTGCCGCCGCAGCTGCCGGGCGCGACTTTGACTTCGACATCGTCACCCGCGCCGCAGCCCTCTCTGAAAGCGCTGCCCTGGAAGCGGTGGAAGAGCTGCTCTCCCAGCGCATCATCTTCCCTGCGGGAGGCATGCGCTACACTTTCGATCATATGCTGACCATCCAGGTGGTCCTGCAGGAGGAGGGTGAGCCGCGCATCCGCCTCTACCACCGCCGAGTCGCTGAGGCCATGGAAGCCCTGTACGGCCGGGGCCGCCTGGAGGACGAGGCCGGCATCCTCGCCTACCATTATTCCGAAGGCCTGGCTCCGGAAAAGGCGGCGCCTTATGCGCTGCGAGCTGCCCGGCGCGCCGCAGAACTGGCTGCCTGGAACGAGGCCATCCAGTTTTATGAAATGGCGCTCGAAGGCCTGCCGGAATCGGAACGTTTTACGGCGCTCATTTCCCTGGGCGACGCCAGCAACAACGCCGGCCGCTTTGAAGCTGCTGCAGAGTCATACCTGCAGGCCCTGGCGCTGGTTCAAAAGACCGGCAGCGCATCTCAGATCAACGCCGCACGGCTGGCGCTGGCCACCACCTACCTGGCCAGCTCTCGCTTCGATGAAGCCATTGCACTGGCGCAGACGGTCCTCCAGCAGGCCAGTCCCCTGGAAGCCATGCAGGCGGAGTTCACCATTGGCACCGTGCTCTCGCTCGAGGGCAAAGACCTGCAGGCCGCCGGGGAGCACCTGCGGGCCGCCGAAGCGATCTGCGCCCAGAATCTGCAGGAAAGCGACCCGCGCTACGCCCCGCACATGGCGCGCATCCGCTTTGAACTGGGCGGTATCGCCGCCCAGCAGGGCGACCTGGAGCGCGCCGTCGATATATACGAAAAAGCGCGCCAGATTGCCTGCTCGTCGGAAGACGACGTGGCCGTCACCTACTGCATCCTGGCCTTCAACAACCTGGGCTATCACCTGCACCTCATGCAGGACCCGCGGGCGCGCAGTTATGCGGAGATGGGGTTGAAGATGGCCATCGAGAAGGGCATGCTCGCCCCGCAGACCTACCTGTACTCCACCCTGGGCGAAATTGCCCTGGCAGAAGGCGATCTGGACGCCGCCGAGCAGTCGTTCCGCAAGGGGCTCAGCCTGTCTGAACGGCTGGCGATCGGCGAACGCATCGCCGGCCTGAACGCCAACCTGGGCCGGGTGGCCTATCTGCGCGGCCAGAACACGCTGGCCATTCACCTGCTATCATCGGCGCTCACCCGCGCCGAAGCGCTGGGAACCCACCACCTGGCGGCGCAGATCCGCATCTGGCTGGCGCCCCTGCTGCCCCTGCGCGAAGCCCGGCGGCAGCTCTCCCTGGCACGCGAGTTCGCCGCGCAGGGCGGCCGTAAACTCCTGCTCCAGCAGGTCGAAGAAGCCGAAAAATCTCTCCCCTCCTGAATTCATAAACAGATCCATAAACAAGGCCGTGTTTACGCCCCTGTATACGCGTTTGTATACGCGTTTGTTTACCGCCGGGCGGTATCCTATGGTCAGGATGATGAAAAACAAATCCGAACTCAAAATATCAGGAGGAATTAACCATGGCCTGGACAATTGACCAATCCCACTCAGAGATTAACTTTTCCGTGCGCCACATGATGATTTCGAACGTGCGCGGAAGCTTTGAAAAATTCTCCGGCACCATCGACTTCGATGAAGCCAACCCTGCCAACACGAAAGTAGATGTAAAAATCGAGGCTGCCAGCATCAACACCCGTGATGAGCGCCGCGACGCTCACCTGAAATCCCCCGATTTCCTGGACGCCGAGAACCACCCTTACCTGATCTTCAAGAGCAAGAAGGTTGAAGTGACCGGCGAGAAAACCGGCCGCCTGATCGGTGACCTGACCATCCGCGACATCACTCGCGAGGTCGTCCTCGACGTGGAATACGCCGGCCAGGCACTCAGCCCCTGGGGCACCACCAGCGCCGGCTTCAGCGCTACCACCAGGATCAACCGCAAAGACTGGAACCTGACCTGGAACCAGACGCTCGAGACCGGCGGCGTGCTCGTCGGCGATGAGATCCGCATCTCCATCGAGCTGGAGATTATCAAACAGGAAGAGTCCCAGGCAGAGGCAGCTGCCGCCTGACCTGATATTCACAGGGCGCAGCCTGGTGACCAGGCTGCGCCCCAGACCTTCTTCCCGCCAGATTTCCCAAACACGACATATAAAACTCAACAATGCTGCCCTCCAGCCCTGCACAGGCTGCTGCGCGCCTGTTCAGGGTTCGATAGTGAGGGTACAATCACAGAAGAATAACGAGCTGTTCTGTCCGAAATACCCGGACAGAAATCAGGGGGAAGAGACGAGGTAAATATGAACGCTCAGGAACTTATCCTTCCCGGCATCCACCATGTGACCGCCATCGCCAGCGACCCGCAGCGCAACCTGGACTTCTACACTCAGGTGCTGGGGCTGCGCCTGGTCAAGCTGACGGTCAATTTCGATGATCCGGGCACCTACCACTTCTATCTGGCGGATGAAACCGGCACCCCGGGCACAGTGCTCACCTTCTTTCCCTGGCCAAACGCCCGCCAGGGCCGGGTGGGCAGCGGGCAGATCGCTGTCATGGCATTCGCCATCCCGCACGGCTCCCGCGAGTACTGGAAAGAGCGGCTGGCCGAAAATGGTGTCACCGTTTCGGCTTTCCCGCAGCGCTTCGGCGATTCCGGCCTTGCCTTCCAGGATCCGGACGGCCTGCAGCTCGAACTGGTCGAGAGCGACAGCCCTCAGGAGTATGCCGGCTGGACAGGCGGACCGGTCGAGCCGGCCTATGCCCTGCGCGGGTTCCACTCCGTGACGCTCTGGCTGCAGGACGCGGATCCCTCCCGGCGCATGCTGGAGCAGAACCTGGGCTTCCGCTACATCGACCAGGACGGCGACCGGCTGCGATTCGAAGCGCCGGGAGCGTTCGCCCGTGTGATCGACCTGGTCGCCCTCCCGGATATGCAGGCTGGAAAAATGGGCGCTGGTGTGTTCCACCACGTGGCCTGGCGCGCGCACGACGATAACCACCAGCTCGCCTGGCGCGACGCGCTGCTGTCGGCCGGTGTGCAGGTCACTCCGGTGCGTGACCGCCAGTACTTCCACTCCATCTATTTCTACGAACCTGGCGGCGTGCTCTTTGAAATTGCCACCGACCCGCCTGGCTTCACGCTGGACGAATCCCCGGAGCAGTTAGGCAGCGCGCTGCGCCTGCCGTCCTGGTATGAGCCCCAGCGCGAGCAGATCGAACTGGCGCTCCCCCGCATAATGCTGCCGACCGGGGCTGCCGCGCCGCGCTGACCGCACCCTGCATGGACCACCAGGACCACGTCGAGCTTCTGCGCCCCGGAGTCCCGCCGCAGGCTCGCATGGCAGACTCTACGAACGGAGAGCCTGCCATCTGGGCTGATTTCGGCGCGGGCTCCGGGGCCTTTACACTGGCGCTCGCCGAGCTGCTCGGTCCCGGGGCGGAAATCTATGCGCTGGACAAAGACAGCCGCGCCCTGCAGGCTCTGGAGCGGGACTGGAAAGTGCGCTCGACCGGCGGAAAGCCGGCTCTCCACACCCTCCATCGGGATTTCACCGCTTCCCTGGATTTACCCCCGCTGGACGGCATCGTCATGGCCAATGCGCTCCACTATCTGCGCCGAAAAGAGCCCTTCCTGCAAGGCCTGCACGCCCTCCTCAAGCCCGGCGGCAGGTTCATCCTGGTGGAATACAACGTCGACCGGGGCAATCTGTGGGTCCCGCACCCGATATCTTACAGCACCTGGGAGACCCTGGCGAAGCGCTGCGGCTTCCTGAACACCCGCCTGCTGGCGACCAGGCCCAGCCGCTTCCTGAAGGAGTTCTACTCGGCGTTGAGCTTTTCGCCGGGTTAATGCAGCCGCGCGCGTCCACCACCCGCTGCAGCGCCTTAACCGGCAGATTCATTCATGATGTATAATCGGATTCAGGAGCCGCCGCGTGAGTTCGATAGATAAACATCCCCCCCACTTCGCACATCCGGCCGAAAAAATTTTCGCCCAGATCCTTGATTTCTACGGCCTTTCCTGGCAGTACGAACCGCATACATTCCCTCTGGAGTGGGATGCCGAAGGCAACGTCGTCGAAGCCTTCACCCCCGATTTTTACCTGCCCGAACAGGATCTGTACATCGAGCTGACCACTCTGCGCCCCAAACTCTCCAACCATAAAAACCGCAAACTGCGCCGCCTGAAAGAACTCTACCCCGAAATCAACATCAAACTGTATAAACGCCGCGAGATGCGCAACCTGATGTTGAAGTACAACCTGATTTCCGACGCTCAGAAGATTAAAGACACCTCCGCACAGCAGTCACAGGAAGGATGAGCATGGCGCAGCGCACGGTTCAGGAGTATGGCGCTTTCGCGCGGGACATTGGACAGATCTTATATACCGAAGAGCAGATCCAGCAGCGGGTGAGAGAGCTGGGCGTCCAGATCTCCGCCGATTATGAGGGCAAGAATCCGCTGCTGGTGGGCGTTTTGAAGGGGGTTTTGTTCTTTTTGGCCGATCTCCTGCGCGCCATGACCATCCCCCTTGAAGTCGATTTCATCGCCGTCTCCAGCTTCTCGCCGCAGACCCGCCAGCAGGGTTATGTGCGTATGATCAAAGATCTTGACATTCCCATCGGCGGCCGCCACGTGATCTTCGTCGAAGATGTGATCGACACCGGGCTGACGCTGAACTACATCCTGCGCACGCTGCGCGTGCACAAACCGGCCAGCCTGGAGGTGTGCACGCTGTTCGACAAGCCGGCCAAACGCCTGATCGACGCTCCGGTTAAATACAAAGGCTTTGATCTTCCTGATCAATATGTGGTTGGCTACGGTTTAGATTACCGGGAAAAATACCGCAATCTCCCCTTTGTCGGGCTGCTGGCGGCGCACGCTTTCAAAGACGCTGCCCAGGAAAAGCGTTCAGGGTAGGTCCCAGACCAGCAGGCTTTCGCGCACGCAGAAGCGCGACGCCCCGGATGCTTCCACGCACACTTCCAGGGGGATCAGCGTGCCGTTATCGGCCTCGATTTCGGGCAGCGACAGGCTGGTTTCCCCGTTATCGTTGCTCGGCGGGAACTGCACCTGCTCGCTGCTCCCGTCGGGCATGTACAGCACCAGCACCGGCTCCAGTCCGGAAACCGGCTTGCCCTCGCTGCTCAGCTTTACCCCAACTTCTGTCTCCAGATCGGTTTGAAGGGTATCCGCGCTCTTCCACACCTCCACGCTGATGCCCGCCGGCAGCGCCGGTCCGATTTGCGGCGCCGGGGTCTTCCGTACGATCCCGACCGGACCCTCCCCCTGCATCCACACGCCGTACGGCAGCAGGCCGATCCGGCCTTCATCCTCTTCGAGCTGGTAAAAGCCCAGGTTGGTGAAGTGCTGCACATAGCGCCGGTTCTGCACGTCGTACTGCGCGGCGCCCAGCGGCAGCCCCACAAAGCGGGCTCCACCCAGGCGTTCATACAGCGGGATAAAGGGCGGGTAGATCTCCGGCTCCCCGGCTCTGGCCTCGTCGGATACCAGTCCGTAATCACGGTCGAGCTGCATTCCCAGCGGAGCCAGCAGGAAGCGCGAAGTGTCGTCGCCGTTCGGGTTGTGCACCATCAGCGCCGAGCGGGTGTACTGGTAGGTCAATCCGTTATCGACAAACTGGGGGGATAAAACCGGGCCGAGCAGTTCTTCGCCGCCCAGCAGGTCGTAAAACTCTCGAAATTCGGTGACGATCAGGAAGTAATCGCTCTGGTTTGAAGAGGCCTTTGCGGAGGGCTGGCTGCAGCCCGCGAGCAGGAGGGCGCTGCCGGCCAGGAACGCCAGCACCAGGAATGGAATTGAGGCCGCTCCTGGCTGGAACCGGCGCTGGAATGCTTTCAGAAGGTATTCAACTGTCCGGTACCTTAAATGGTCAGCGCTCTTCATAACCCTGCTTCTTCGATGTATTCCCGGAGCAAAGCGCGGTTTGCCCTCTGCGATGTTTTCATCTGCGCGCATTCATACGGCGGGCCTGCCGGCGCAGTCCCCATGCCGGCGCATTCCACGCCGTTGAGCCGCAGATAGGCTATGAATTTGAGAAGTGCTCAGGTCCAGGTTAAAGGAGGGAAGGCCAGTACCCTGTATCCTTTAACATACCGCTGTTCCCAGGTTTTGTCATCCGTAGTAATACGGAGTTCGCAGCCTGGCGCGAGCCGCCTTCACCGGGCGAGCGAAAAAACTGCCAGTTCGTCCGGGTAAAACAGCACTTTATGAACTTCTAGAATGATCCGGATGTGTTCTCGGAATGGTTCACCCTGGAAAACGCAGCAGGCGGCGTTTTGTTTCACTCCCTTTCAGGAATGCAAGGATTATTTAACTACTGAACAATCCCGCGTTTCACCGCATAGCGCACCAGTTCTGACAGCGAGTGCAGATCCAGCTTGCGCATCAGGTTTGCCCGGTGGGTCTCCACTGTGCGCACGCCGATCGACAAACGCCTGCCGATCTCTGCACTGGTCAGCCCTTCGGCCGCCAGTTTCAGCACCTGGCGCTCGCGCGGGCTGAGCGTGTCGTAACCATCGATCAGGTTCTCACGATCGCGCAGCAGCCTGGTTTCCAGGTTGGCCTGCTTCAGGGGTTCGCTCAAATACCGGCCGCCGGCCACCACCGTGCGCACCGCGGCGATGAGTTCCTCCGGCCCGGCAGACTTGACCACATACCCCGCCGCCCCACAGCGCAGCGCATCGAGAACGATGTCTTCCCCGGTGTGCATGGTCAGGAAAACCACGCGCGTGCACGGGGAGAGGTGGCGGATCCTCAGCACCACTTCCAGCCCGCTCATCCGCGGCATGCTCTGGTCCAGAAGCAGCACATCGGGGCTGAGCTGCGCCGCCAGCCTCAGCGCTTCATCCCCGTCGCCGGCTTCCCCGGTCACCTGGAAATCCGCTTCAAGCTCCAGCAGGGCGCGCAGCGCCGCGCGCACGATCAGGTGGTCGTCGGCCAGCAGGATGCGGATCATACCCGCCCGGTCCCTGCAGTAATGCCAGCGCAGGGATCATCTGGAGAACCAGCGTGACCGTTCTGTGCCGGGAGGCAGCAGGGGAAGGTCAGTTTAAATAAAGGATCGTAATTCCTGAGCGGGAATCTTTGAGGCGCTTTACGGGTGAGCACGATGCAGTCTCCATGTACAGCTCTGAAAGCGGTCGCTGTTCGGTTGGTAGGGATTTATGGGCGCGTTAAAGTTTAACACATTTTACTTAAATAAAAAATGTAGGGGTCCCAAGTAACCTTCGAGCATCTTCATCTCTGGACTCGCTATCTCACGTTCACCTTCGTGAAACGATGAGATGTTTTTACGAGTTTTCCAGAATACCTCTCAGCTCCACTTCAGAGTGCCGGGTACTTCTCCGGGGAGAATATACACACGGGGCATCAGAGAAGCTTCACAGCGTTGAGGATGTTTCGATCTCAAGATCTCTGTTCTCGAGGCGAGAGAAGAATTGCTTCAGCTCTCTTGCCAGGGAAAACGAGATAGTTGAGACTTCGACGATGAAGGGCTGCTTTCCAATTTCTTGGAACTCCCTACACAACCAGTATAGACAATTTCGCGACGCGAGTCAATAAGCCCGGTCGATTTTAATCAGGAATTAATATTTCCTGCGCATCCGGCGTTGAAAATCCAGCCCAGCTCCATGATAATGGTGGCGAGTGTGGAGGCTGCCTGGAATACGTGACCATACACGAGGCCTGGCGGCCTGCAGGAATTAACATGAACATCCGTGTTCCTCGGCGTTATTCAGCGTCCATCGGTGTCCACATTATTAATGACCAGCAAGGACTGCCTATGTCCCCCTTACAAACCAACCCCACCCCCCCTCTCCGCAGCGACGAAGAACTGCAGCAGATTACCGTCGGCGAACGCAGACCCCACAACGCTCCCATCATCCTCGTCGACTACGACCCCGATTGGCCGCGCATGTTCGAGCGCGAGGCTGCGCGCATCCGCTCCGCCCTCGGCGATAAAGCCCTGCAGATCGAACACGTCGGCTCGACCTCTGTGTCCAGGCTGTGCGCCAAACCCATCATCGACATCCTGCTGGTTGTAGCGGATTCGGCCGATGAGCCGGCCTACGTCCCCGCCCTTGAAGCAGCTGGCTGCACCCTGCGGATCCGCGAACTGGATTGGTATGAGCACCGCCTTCTGAAGGACCCCGGTGAAGCCGTCAACCTGCATGTGTTCTCGACCGGCGCCGGTGAGATCGAGCGTATGCTGCGCTTTCGCGACCGCCTGCGCTCCAGCCCGGCGGATCGCGACCGCTACGCTGCTGAAAAGCGCAAATTGGCCCGGCGCAGGTGGAGACATGTGCAGCACTACGCCGACGCCAAGACAGCCGTAATCCAGGAGATCATGAACAGGGCAGAGTAGTATAATCATCCCAACCCACACAGGAGAAAACCCATGACACAGGAACATCCCTCGCAGCAGCCCTGGCAGCCGCCGGAGGGCTTCCAGATGGTCGAATCTGCGCTGGAAGGCATCACCGTTTTCGCCCCCGTGCAGGAGCAGAGCCCGGAAGAAGCCCCGCGCACCTACATCTGCCCGCAGTGCGGTGCCTCCACCCGATTCGACGCGGCTGCCGGCGGCGTGGCCTGCGAGTACTGCGGCTACACCGCCCCGGTCGAGGGCCAGGAGGTTGGCCGCCAGGCCGCCGAAAATGAATTCACACTCGAGACCGTCAGCCTGGCCGAAAGAGGCTGGGGCACGGAGCGGCAGGAGCTGCACTGCGAACAGTGCGGCGCCAACATGACCCTGGAACCGGGGGTGCTCACCGCCACCTGCCCGTTCTGCGCTTCCAACCGGGTCAACGTACACCCGGCCCCGGTGGACGTCCTGCGCCCGCGCTATCTCGTCCCCTTTAAAGTTTCGCCCGACCAGCTCCAGAAACCGGTGCAGGAATGGCTCGGCAGAGGCTGGTATCACCCCGCGGATCTGAAGACCTCGGCCTCGCTTGCGCGCTTCAACGGTATCTACCTGCCTTTCTGGACCTTCGACACCATCATCACTGCCGACTGGACAGCCGAAGTGGGCTACGAACGCCAGGAGCGCTACTACGATGCCAGTTCCAAGGAATGGAAGACGCGCACCGTGATCGACTGGCGCTGGGAAAACGGCCGTGTGACCCTCAATATCGACGATCTGCTGTTCTGCGCCAGCCAGCGGGTCAGCCCTGTGCTGCTCAAACGCATCGGTTCTTTCAATCTCGAAGATTTAGTTTCTTACCAGCCCGATTTCCTGGCCGGCCTCCAGGCCCAGGCTTACGACATCATCCTGACCGACGCCTGGGAACAGGCCAAAACGGATCTGCGTGAACGTGCCCGCCAGGCCTGCTACGACGATATTCCCAGCCGTCATGTGCGCAACTTCTCTATGACCGCCGACTTCGGCGATGAGACCTGGCGCTACGTCCTGCTCCCGGTGTATCTCACCACCTATCACCTCCAGGGGCGTACCTTTCAGGTTATGGTGAACGGGCAGACCGGGGTAGTCGCCGGTCAGAAGCCTGTCGTCTGGTGGAAGGTCAGGCTCGCCATCGCTGCCCTGCTGCTGCCCGGCCTGATCCTGCTGCTCCTGAGCCTGTTCTCTGTGTTCGGTGAGAACCAGTCGATGCTGCTCATTATTGGCATACTGCTTTTCGCTGGCGGTGTGGTCTTCTCGGCAAGGCTGTACGGCCAGGCTGCTGCTTCGGAGGCCGCTTAATGGACACCGTGCCTGCTTCCTCGAACTCCGTCGTTGTTGCCCCACAGTCCTCCGCCTGGGACACCCACCTTCAGCCAGCCGGCTGCAGTAACTGCCGCCAGGCCTTTCTGGTTCCGGCCGGACGCCTGGGCGAGAGCTGTCCCGTTTGTGCCCGGGCTGCTCTGGAGCCCCAGCCAGCCGTTCTCCAGCCGCGCCCGCCAGAGCGCATCCTTCCTTTTACCCAGGAGCGTGCTGCAGTTCGATCTCACCTGGATGCCTTTATCCAGCCCGTATGGTTCAAACCGCCAGACCTTAATGTGGACCGCCTTATGGAACGCCTGACCGTCGTGTACTGGCCCATGTGGCTGGTTGACGCCACGCTGGACGGTTCCTGGCAGGCCGAGGTGGGATTCGACTATCAGGTAAAAAGCTCACAGGAGTCCTTCCGCAGCGGCAGCTGGGTATCGCAGGAGGTTGTGGAGACCCGGGTGCGCTGGGAGCCCCGTGTGGGGCAGATCCGGCGCCGCTTTGAAAACATCGTCACGCCGGCCCTGATGGATCACAATGCGCACCTGGAGAAAACCGGTCCGTATCAACTCGACGTCTCTCAGCCCTTCGAAAGTGAGGATATCGAGGGCGCTGTACTGCACCTGCCCGATATGCAGCCAGAAAACGCCTGGCCCATCGCCCGCGACCAGTTCGTCTCGGCTGCTGCCAGGGACTGCCAGACAGCAGCCGCCGTTAAGCACCTGCGTGAGTTCTCGCTGCAGGTCGAATACAGTGACCAGAACTGGACGCAGCTTCTGCTGCCGCTGTACACCACCCGCTACGTGGACGATGAAGGGCAGCAGCACCCCATCTGGATCAACGGCCAGACGGGTAAAGTATACGGCGTGCGCATGGCCTCGCAGAAGCAGGGCCAGAAATGGGGCCTGATCTCTCTGGGCGCCGCGCTGCTGGTCTTTATTTTCTCACTGCTGCTCACGGGGTTGGGCGCCGTGCTGCCTCCGGCGGCCGCGCTGGGCGGGCTG
>Ga0134095_1000692_pt1 | contig 30193 bp, 27 predicted proteins | sample 6_2taG_FD_94449 | JGI IMG/M metagenome (GOLD analysis project Ga0134095, IMG submission 94449) | Switchgrass degrading microbial communities from high solid loading bioreactors in New Hampshire, USA - 6_20_20_110_A2 metaG | ecosystem: Engineered > Bioreactor > Semi-continuous > Anaerobic >... | reverse complement strand
TTGCTGCTGTACATCGCTCTCCGCAAGCAGATTTTGCGGACATTCATCGAGGGAGCAGTCAAAGGATGACGAAGATTCTCTTCATTGGCGACATCGTAGGCGAGACGGGACTGGCCTACCTTGAAGCCCATTTGCCGGAGTTAATCCGTTCCGTCGAGGCGGATTTTGTGGTGGCAAACGCGGAAAACCTCGATCTGACGCCATCGCGTGGCGGCTGCGGTATGACGCCGCCTTCGCTGCGGCGCCTGTTCGCGACGGGCATCGACCTGGTGACGGGCGGGAATCACTCCTTTGACGCTCCTGATCACAGCGTTCACGACGACGTCCGGGTGTTGCGTCCCCTGAACCACGCGCCCGGCATGCCAGGGCGCGGCGCCGGGGTGATCGAGAAGAATGGCCTGCGCCTGGGGGTGATCAACCTCGCCAGTCGCACGACGCTCCCTGACATCGAAGAACCGTATCCGGCGCTGGAAGCGCAACTCGCGGCGTGGACCGAGACCGGCGCGGTCGATATGGTGTTCATCGACTTTCACAGCGAGTCGGTGATGGAGAAGCTGGCGCTCGCCTATGCGGTGGCGGGGCGCGCGGTGGGGGTGGTCGGCACGCACACGCACGTTCCCACCTGCGACACGCGGATTCTGCCGGGCGGGACGGCTTATGTAAGCGACGTAGGCATGACCGGGCCGGGCGGTGGCCTGCAAGGCTATCACGAGGCGCAGTTCATCGACGCGATCCGGCGAGGCGTTCACCCTGGCGCACCGCAGCGGTTAGCGCCCGGCCCGATCGAGTTGGGTGCGGTGGTGATTACGGTCGAAAACGGGTGCGCCGTCGCGATTGAGCGCGTGTCGCAGGTGGCATAGCGGCGCGGTTGCTTCGCCGTCTCGAAGATTTCATTCGATGCTAAACGGCTGTGGATGCGGGGCTTTCCCACGTCCACAGCCGTTCGTTTGTTGGTCGAACACTCCGCCAGTCTGTTTGACTTCCAATACGATCGCGGAAGCCAAGCACCCTGAGGCTGGCGCGCAATTGTGCGCGGTTTTGCGGTTATTGCTCGACGCCTGTGCTGGTTACTGTGTCAAGCGCCTCTCGGCGCGCGTCAGCGATCGAACGGGGCGGGAATCGTTTATGGCGCCACGCCTGCCAGCGGTTGCGTAACGATGCCTGGTTGAGCTGCTGCCACTCGGCGCGGATGTCGGCTTTATCCAGGCGCGGATCGTACTTTCCGGTGGCGATGAGCCGCACGAACGCGGGCATGTACGAGTCGCTTTCCTCCTGCACATACTGGCGCAACAGCGGGCTGCTGTGGGAGACTGCAATGAAATAATGAATCCAACCGATCCGCTGGTGAATGGGCATTAGCTCAAACTGGCTATACGCGCACTCCATAAAATCCACCATCAGCTCGATGGTTGCCATGACCCGGTGATATTCTGGCGAGCCTTCTTCATACGCCTCGGGCATTGTCGCGCCGTCATAGATGAAGCAGCGCAGGTCCGGGTTCTCGATAAAGAACCGGTCGATGTCGAGCATCATCTGGTAGATGCGGTGATCGGTTTCGCGATCGACGATGCGCCCGGCGCGGCGGACCTCAGTAACGGCGAAGAGGATACCGATCAGGCTGATGACTGACGCCAGCCCGCCAAGAAACGAGCCATACGCGTCAATTGTGTTCAAATCGAAGTGCATTTATGTCTCCGGTGCTGCGTTGTCGAGTTCGGCGATAAGTTGGGCGCAAAGTTCAGGGCTGTCAGGATATACCAGTGCGTAAATGCCCGCAATCCACGCGGCAACTTCGTCCCGATCTGGCGGGTGTGTGCGCCCTTGAAGCGGTATCCACATCAGGCGCATCGGGATGACACCGCCCTTGTCATCGGGCATGCGGTATGTATGCGCCATGCCGACCACGCGCGCGCCGTGCCGCTCGTAGAAGCGGATGCGCCGGTTGTGGATATGGTCCGGCTCGGCTTCCGGCGCTTCGACTTCCCACACAATCGCGTTCTTGCTCTGGTCTACCCCGGCGACCCACTCGACCATGTGATCGAACAGTTTGCCGCCGATGCCCTGGTTGTGGAGCATCTGATCCGTAGCGAGGAAGCCGAGGTAAAAACTGGATGTGTGGGGGAGTTCGGCGAGCGTTGCGATGCCCACAATGCGCGCCGGGGGATCGCCTTCGCGGGCGACCAGCAGTATCACGTCGCCGGTGCGGCTGCCGTCCACGAGCTCGCGGAACGGCTTGCGCATCACTGGCGGAAAGTTCGTCTCGTACACCGTCCTGATCTGGGCGATGTCGCCCGGCGTGGGCGCGGTGAGGTGGTGGAAGGTGATGGTCATGGACGGTGGGTTCGCGCTCAGGCGGAACGCCTACAGCCGGGCAAGGTAATCCGTCCGCAGGCTTTCCAGGTGGTGCTCGACGTGCCCGGCCATGATGTAGAGCAGCGCGCGGACGCTTACGGGGAATCCGCTGGCCGTGCCCATGCGCCGCGTCATGTCGTCGGTGAGTCCCTTGAACGCCAGCAGATTCGCGCGGCGCAGCAGCTCAAATTCCTCGATCAGATCGGGCAGGGTGCGCTCGCTGAAATTCGCTTCCCGGACGTAGTCATCCTGCTCGAACCCGGCCAGAGGCGTTTCATCTGCCCGCGAAATCCGCAGCGCGCGATAGGCGAACACTCGCTCGGTATCGTTGATGTGCCCGACCACTTCCTTGATGCTCCACTCCGCCGGGCCGGGGCGAAAGTCGGCCTGCTCGGCAGACAAGGCGCCCAGCAGCGAGCGGAGCGCGTCGGGCTGCCCGGCGAGCATCTCGAAAACGGCACCATCGGGCACCCGCTCGACGTAACCGGCGTAAAACGGCGCGTACTCAGTCTCGGCGGGGCGTTCGAGGGTTGTGGTCACTGCGCTGTCCTTTCTCGGTCGTAATCGAATACCGGGCACCCCGTCGCAGCGTGGTTCGCAAGAGGAAGTGCTGTGCTCGCTGCGCAAGGCAGTACAAATATAGCGCCGAGCGTGGGCGGGCGGTAGTGATGAGGGAGCGCGCTCGCTTCTACGAGATGGCCGCCGCGTGCCCCTGCTGTTCGCGCATGGGTACTCGATCCTGTACTCAAACCGCTCAACGACCTGCTCAGCCAGCAGGTGGCGTACGGTCAGTTGACCGTCGAGGAAGCCGCCGAGGACCTGCAGGCGTTGATCGAGCGCCTTGTGGCGAAGTAACCCCTCGTAAATCAGGCGGTTTGCAGGCGCGGCGCTTCTGAACGAGCCCGCGTCTTTTCATTCTCCTAAATGAAGAGGACCGGTTGCACGCCGGTCCTCTGGTGGTTCACTCTATACTGGCTTACTCAGCCGCCGTGCCGCCCCAACGCTCGGGGAAGCCGGGCAGGTCTTCGCAGCCGCACAGCGCATAGTGCTGCGGCGGCATGTTCGGCTGGACGTACTCGTCCAGATTCTCGTTGGTGATGACCGGCTGCGGCAGCACCCACGGATCGGGCACCTGCTCGCCGCTGAGGATCATCTCCGCCGCGATGATCGGCGTGCGCCACTGGAACGTCGGATAGGTTGGCCCGATCGCGTTCAGACCCTCTTCCTGCCACTTCACCAGGAAGTCCTGCTGGTCTTCGCCGGTAATGATCGGGACTTCCAGCCCCATGTCCTCGAAGGCTTCGATCACGGCCAGCGAGGTCGCCCCGGCGTCCATCCAGATCGCGTCGATCTCGCCGTACCGCTCCAGATAGTCCTCGACGATCGAGCGCGCGGTGGCGCGGTCGTCACCGGTGAACTCGACGCCGATCACTTCGATGTTCTCAGCCTGCTTGAAGATCTGCTCGGCAGCCGCCCAGCGGGTTTCAAGCACGTCTACGCCTGGAGAAATGCGCAGGGCCAGCACGGTCCCGCCATCCGGAAGCTGCTCGACCACATGGCGCGCAGCCGCCGCACCGTACGCGTAGCCACCGATCGGGCTGATGAACGTCACCGGGCAGTCGGTGTTAACGCCACGGTCGAAGACGATCACCGGGAGTTGCTCGCACGCCTGCTCGACGATCGGCGTCAGCGCGGCGGTTGTCATGGGCGAAACGATCAGCAGATCGCACTCACCGCCCGCCAGCAGGTCCGAGATGTCATTGATCTGCTTCTCGTCGCTGCCTTCGGCGTCGGTCACGATGAAGTTCTCGATATTCTCGTGCAGCTCAACTTCCGCTTCCATCACGTTGAAGCCGACGACGCGCCAGGGGTTGAAGTTCCCGGCGTTCGAGAAGCAGATCGTCCACGGACCCTCAGTAGCATATTCGGACGTATCGACGTAGGTGGGGTCAAGCGCCTGCAGCCACGGCTGGTCGGCGGGGCCTTCCGGCTCCATGTCCAGCAGTTCCATCTGGCGCTCGTACTCTGCGGCCTCGAAAAACTCAGAAGTCGACTCGTATTCGTCGTCGTCGCCATCCTGGGCCAATGCCAGCCCAGGCACCGCCAGCGCGACGATCAGTAAAGTGAGCAGAAACCCTTTTATAATGCGCATGGACTGTATCCCTCTACCTTTCTAACCCTTTAGATTTTCGAGCATTTTTCGATCATAAGGACGGCCAGAACAGACTGACCGCTCCCTACAACCCATTGTCATAGGCGGCCTGACCGGCGCGCTACACCGGACTAGCGGTGTCGCTCGCGGTAAGCCGCGTACGCCGCCGCGCCGATGATGATCAGGCCCTGAACAGCGGCGCGATACGGGCTGGGCAGACCCAGCAGATTGAGCAGCGTGAACAGCGCCCGCAGGCTCAGCGCGCCAGCCATCGCCGAGACTATCGAACCGCGCCCGCCACCGAGGACGGCGCCGCCCAGCACCACGGCCGAGATCGCTTCCAGCTCGTAGCCGGTGCCCACATCCATCGAGACGCCCGCGAACCCGCCCAGCAGGATGCCGGCCGTCACTGCGGCGATCGACGAAAAGACAAACGTCAGAATGCGCACCTTCGGCACGGACACGCCGGACAGCCGCGCCGAGCGCGGATTGTCGCCAAGCGCTTTCACCTGCTTGCCGAAGTTCGTTCCGTGAAACAGGAACGTCGCCAGCGCGCCAAACACGACGAGCACGATCACCGCATACGGAAGCTGCCCGAGCACCGGCACGTCGTCGATGAAGCGCCGCCCGAAGACGCGGAAGTTGTCCGGCAGGTAACCGGCGGGCGCGCCGTCGGACCACAGCAGCGCCGCACCGCGCAGCGTCAGCAGCATGCCCAGCGTGGTAATGAACGACGACACGCGCAGGAAGCTGACCACCAGGCCATTGAACACGCCGACCGCAATCCCGATCAGGTACAGCGCACCGATCACCCAGTAGGTGTTGGACGGATCGCCGTCGATCATCAGCGCCGCGCCGAGCACCGTGAGCGTAATCAGCGAACCGACGGACAGGTCATAGCCGCCCGCCGCGATCACGAACAATTGCCCGGCTGCCAGAATCAGCAGCGGCGAGGCGCGACGCAGAAACGCCAGGAACACCGGCGGATCGGTAAAGTTCGGATTTTCGTAGATGATCCACGCGAACAAAACGACCAGGATCGGGTAAATCGGCGGGACTGCTGCCAGCCGGCGGAGCAGCGTGCGGCTCCACGTGGCGCCGCGACTTTCCTGTGGGACGGCCTGTGTCGCCATCGTCGCGTATCCCCTAGGCGGCGGCCTCGCGCGAGCGGACCGAGTAGCTGGCTACGGCGGCGATGATGATCAGGCCGCGCAGCACCTGCTTCAAAAATGGGTCGATCCCCAACTGGTTGAACATCATGTCGAGCACGCTAAAGATGAAGACGCCGCCGAGCGTTCCCCAGACGCCGCCGCGCCCGCCTGACAGCGCGGTTCCGCCGACCACGACGGCGGCGATCGACTCCAGGTCGTAGACGCCATCCGGGCCAACCCAGGGCGCTCCGGCGCGCAGGCGGCTGACGATGAACAGCCCGCTGAGCGCGGCGGTCAGGCTGCAGACGATGTGCGCGCCGATGATGACGCGGTCCGTGCGGACGCCCGATAGGCGCGCCGTTTCGCGATTGCCGCCAACCGCGTAGATGTGCGCACCAAAGCGCGTTCGCCGCAGGATGAAGCTCCCAACCCCGGCAACCGCCAGCAACATGACGACCGAGATCGGCACGCCAAACCACTTGCCATAGCCCAGTTGCTCGAAGCTGCTCGGCACCGACCCGGCGAAGTTGTCGAAGCTGGCGTTTAGCACGCCCTGCATCAGCAGGCCGGTGCCCAGGGTCGCGATGAAGGCGTTGAGGCGCAGCTTGGTGATGATCAGCCCGTTTGCCAGCCCGACCCCCGCGCCAATAGCGAGCACCAGCGCCACCGCACGTGGCACGCGGTCCGGATCGCCTTGCATGGTGTACGACGACATCACCGCGACCACGCTGATCAGGTACGCGACGGACAGGTCGAGCGACCCGGCGAGGATGGCGAAGGTCTGGCCGACGGCGACGATCCCCAGCGCCACCGAGCGCACGGCCAGGTTGCTGATGTTCGCGCCGCTGATGAACGTTCCGCGCCCAAACAGCGCCACCAGCACAGCCGCCACCAGGTAGAACAGGAGCAGGACGGCGTAAATCGAAGGAATGCCCAGCGCGTTGAGCCGCTGGCGTGCGGTGGCGATCATCGGGCCTCTTCCTTCTCGGCGTGCGCCTGGCCGGTCGCCAGCAGCATAATATCCGCTTCGGATGCGCCCGCCGGGAGTTCTCCGACGATGGTTCCGTCGCGCATCACCAGAATGCGATCGCTCATGCCGATTACCTCTTGCAGCTCCGACGAGATCATCAGCACCGCCGTGCCTTCCCGCGCCAGCTCGCGGATGCGGTCGTGAATGCCCGCCTTCGCGTTCACGTCAATGCCGCGCGTGGGCTCGTCGAAGATCAGAATTTCGGACGCCGCTGCCAGCCACTTTGCCAGCACAACCTTTTGCTGGTTGCCGCCGCTCAGGTGGGCGACTTCCTGTTCCAGACTGGCAGCGCGCAGGTCCACCTCGGCGGCCAGCGCATCGACCGATGGCTGCCGCCCGCCGCCGTTGCGCCGCGAAAGGGAAAACACGGGTTTCATGGCGCGGAAAGCAAGCAGCACGTTGTCGCGCACGGACTGGTTCGGGCTAAGCCCCTCGCCTTTGCGGTCTTCGGTCAGAAAGCCCACACCCCGCCGGATCGCGGCCAGCGGCGACCCGATATAGGTCACCCGCCCGCGCACCTCGATCTGCCCCTCGGTGAATCTGTCCGCGCCGAACAGCGCCTGTGCCAGCTCGGTCCGGCCGGAGCCTTGCAGCCCGGCGATGCCGACGATCTCCCCCGCGCGCAGCGTGAGGTTGATGTCGTGCAGGTGCGCGTTTCCGCCGCCGCGCACGCTCAGTTTCACGTCGCCGATCTCTTCGGGCGTGGCGTAAGGCGGGTAATAGTGCTCCAGCTCGCGCCCGACCATCATCCGGACCAGTTCGTCCGGCGTGACGTCTGCCGCCTGCACCGTGGCAACCTTCTGCCCATCCTTGAGCACGGTGATTCGCTGCGCCAGCTCGAACACCTCGGCGAAGCGGTGCGAGATGTAGATCAGCCCGATACCTTCTTCTTGCAGGCTGCGCACCATCCGAAAGAGGGTTTCAACTTCGCTCGACGACAGCGCGGCGGTCGGCTCGTCCATGACCAGGATGCGCGCGTCGAACGAGAGCGCCTTGGCGATCTCCACAATCTGCTGCTGGGCGACTGAGAGGTCCGCTACGAGCGCATCCGGCGAAATGATGCTGGCAGCGTCCAGACGCTTCAACAGGGCGACGGTCTGGGCGCGCATCGTCGCGCGGTCGATCAGCCCGTAGCGTGTTGGCTCGCGTCCGAGGAAGATATTGTCCGCCACCGTGCGATAGGGCAGCAGGTTGAATTCCTGGTAAATGATGCTGATCCCGGCGCGTTGCGCTTGCTGAGGATGGTGGAAGGTGACAGGCTGGCCCTGCAGGTAAATTTTCCCTTCGTCGGGCTGGTAGACGCCTGCCAGCACCTTCATCAACGTCGATTTTCCGGCGCCGTTTTCGCCTACCAGGGCGTGAACTTCCCCGGCCCGGCAGTCGAACGAGACACGGTCGAGCGCCACGACACCGGGGAAGCGTTTGGTGATCTCCCGCATTTCGAGAAGGGGAGATTCCGGCTGAGTTTGTGGAGATGAAGCGGAGGCTGAAACCTGGAGCACGATGCCGCTCACATTCGTAACAACACTGATATAAAGATTACTTCATTTCAAAGCCTACGATTGCAGGTTGCATTCCTGAAGACTTTCGGACCATTATAGCCCTATCAAAGAATTTCAAGCAAAATGTACCAGCCATTTGACGGTATGTTGTTGCCGCGCGGCGCCAGTCTCAGGAAACTGTGCGCATACCCGTCGCTTGGCGACACCAGTGTCATGCTCGATCGATTGCATGCGGCTGCACTTCTTTGACCGGAGTGCGAACCGCGCCCCGGGTTGAGCCGGGCCGGTTGTCGTTTGACTGAACTACTAGAGGAGATACACAATGAAATTTGGCGTGAATGCCTGGATCTGGGTGGCGCCGCTGACCACCGACGAAGTAAAGCGGCTGGCACCGCGAGCGAAGTCGCTCGGCGCGGAGTGGTTCGAGGTCCCGCTCGAGGATCCTGCGCTGATCGACGCGACCGAGGTGGCGGCTGTGCTGCGCGATCTTGAACTAGGTACCAGCGTCTGCGCGGTGATTGGGGCGGATCGCGACCTGATTCACCCCGACGCTGCCATTCGTGACAACGGCATGGCGTATTTGCGGACGGCGATCAACGTGGCGGCGGAGCTTGGGCCGACGAGCGTAGCCGGGCCGCTATACTCGGCGGTGGGTCGCTGCTGGCAAATGACCGCCGACGAGCGCGCCCGCGACATTGACCTGCTGGTGCAGCAGCTTCGCACGCTAGCCGAATACGCAGGCGATCGCGGCGTGGTGCTGTGCATCGAGCCGATAAACCGCTTTGAAACCAGCTTCATCAACCTCGCCGAGCAGGCGATCGAAGTGATCGATCGCGTCGATCACCCGGCCTGCCAGATCATGCTTGACACGTTCCACATGAACATCGAAGAGTCGTCGCTGGGCGCGGCGATCCGGGCGGTGGGGCCGCGTCTGAAGCACTTCCACGCCTGCGAGAACGATCGCGGCACGCCCGGCTCCGGGCATGTCCCCTGGCAAGATGTCGCCGATGGACTGAAAGCGATCGGCTACGACGGCCCGGTTGTGATCGAGTCCTTCACCGCCGACGTCAAGACCATCGCGCGCGCGGCGGCGATCTGGCGTCCGCTGGCGGCCACTCAGGACGCCCTTGCCCGCGACGGTCTGGTATTCCTGAAGCAGCTTCTGGCATAGCGGCCGCCAAGTCGATATCCGCTTTCTGACGCACATATCCCAGCACAAAAAAGACGGGGAGACGAACAGTCTCCCCGTTTTGCGTGCGTCGGTTTTAGCGGCGTGTTACAGAACTGTAACGGGATGTCTCGAATCCGTTACCGGGGTTTGTGGAAAAGGCACATTCAAAAAAGCTAGACTCTTTTGGTCGCAACCTCAACAACGACCCCATAATCTACTCAATAGTCTAGAGGGTGTGCCTTATGCTGGCAAAAGAACTGATGTCGTCTCCGGTGATTACGGTCCAGCCGGACGCGACACTCAAAGAGATCGTGCAGCTTCTCAGTCACCGGCAGATCAGCAGCGTGCCCGTGGTGGACGCTGACGAGCAGGTGCTGGGAATCATCGGCTGGACAGAGCTGTTTCCGTCGACGCGCTATGTCGGATCGCCCGACGTGCGCGCGCCCGCGGTCTTCAATCGGATCACCGATCCTCAGAATATCGTCGAGAGCTACCAAGCGGCAGCCGGCTTTACAGCGAGTGAAATCATGTCGCCTGACTTCGTGTATCGAGACGTCGACGACAACCTTGATGAATTGATCTACACGATGGCCGAAGAAAAGCTGCACATGATCCCGATCGTGCAGGAAGGCCGCCTGGTCGGCGTGGTCACGCGCACGGATGTTGTCCGGTTTCTGGCGAAAGCGCTCTAGCCTATGCATGTAGCGGTACTCTCTGGGTTCGTGTTCTCTCTGGCGGCGATCTGGATCGCCCGGGTCGGGAAGCTGCGCGGCTGGCTGTTCGCGCTGCTGCCTCTCGCCCTGACGGCTTACTTCCTCTCGTTCGCGCCCCGGATCGCGGACGGCGACGCAATCATCCATACGCTTGAGTGGGTTCCCAGCCTGGATATTGCGCTGTCCTTTCATCTCGACGGCCTGAGCTGGGTTTTCGCGCTGTTGGTCAGCGGGATCGGCTTTTTCGTCTTTGTCTACGCCGGGGATTATTTCGGCAACGATCCGCTCGTCGGCCGCTTCTACGCCTACATTCTGATCTTCATGGCGTCGATGCTTGGCCTGGTGCTGGCGGACAATCTGATCGCGCTGTTCATCTTCTGGGAGCTGACGAGCTTTAGCTCGTATTTGCTGATCGGCTTCAAGCATGAGGACGAGGCGGCGCGGAAGGCGGCGCTCCAGGCGCTGCTGGTGACTGGCGGGGGCGGCCTCGCGCTGATGGCCGGGCTGATCCTGCTGGGTCTGGCGGGGGGCACGTTTGAAATCTCGGCCTTGCTCGCGGGCGAAAGCGTTACCGACCACGCGCATTACGTGCCGATCGCGCTGCTGGTGATGCTAGGCGCGTTCACCAAGTCGGCGCAGGTCCCGTTCCATTTCTGGCTCCCCGGCGCGATGACGGCTCCCTCGCCGGTCAGCGCGTACCTGCACTCGGCGACGATGGTCAAAGCCGGGGTGTATCTGCTGGCGCGTCTGTCGCCGGTGCTGGGCGGGACGGACCTCTGGCATACCGCGCTGGCGGCGGTCGGCGGCGCGACGATGCTGACCGGCGCGTACCTCTCGCTGCGCCATACGGACCTGAAGCGCATCCTCGCGTACTCCACCATCAGCGCGCTTGGTACGCTGGTCTTTTTGCAGGGCGTGGAGTCACCGCTCGCGGCGCAGGCGGCGATGGTCTTCCTGATCGTGCACTCGCTGTATAAGGGCGCGCTGTTCCTGATCGCCGGGATTATCGAGCACGAAACCGGCACGCGCGACGTGACGGCGCTCGGCGGCCTGGGGCGGATGATGCCGCTCGTCGCGGTGGCGGCCGCGCTCGCCGCGCTGTCGATGGCAGGCATCCCTCCGTTTTTCGGCTTCGTCGGCAAAGAACTGCTGTATGAAACGACGCTCGATGCGCTCGAGGTGCCGGGGCTGTTCACGGCGGTCGCGGTGGTATCGAACATCATTCTCGTGGCGGTCGCGGCGCTGGTGTTTTTCCGGCCCTTCACGGGCCGCCTGACCGACACACCAAAGCAGCCTCATCCAGTGCCGGTTGGGATGTGGCTTGGACCGGCGGCGCTGGGCGTTGGGAGCTTGCTGGCGGGGTTGCTCGTCGCGTCAGTGGGGGATACGTTCATCGCTCCGGCGGTCGCCGCGATCGCCGAAGACGCGGCCGAGGTCCATCTGGCGCTGTGGCACGGCATCAACCCGATGCTGATCTTGAGCGTGATTACGGTGCTGACCGGGATCGCGGTCTATCGCTATCGCCACATTTACCGCCGCATTGCCGACCGGATCGACCCCGGCGAGCGCTTGAGCCCCGCCCACTGGTACGCGCGCGGGCTGGACCTGCTGAACGCCGTCGCGCGGCTGCAAACCCGCGTGCTGCAACACGGCTACCTGCGGATCTACCTGATGGTCATTCATCTGGTGCTCGTCGGGCTGGTCGGGCTGACCCTGGTGACTCACTGGGACGGGGCGGCACTTCCGCGCGGCGACGACGTCGGGATTGTCGAAGCGACGCTTGTGGCGATTATCGCGGTCGCGATGCTGTACGTGCTTCGGGCGCGCTCGCGGCTGGCGGCGGTGGTTGCGCTCGGCGTGGTGGGCTATGGGGTGGCGCTGATCTTCATGATATACGGCGCGCCCGACTTGGCGATGACGCAGTTCTCCATCGAGACGCTGACGGTGATTCTGATGGTGCTCATCCTGTATCGCCTGCCGCCATTTGCGCGGTTCTCGACGCGCCTACAGCGTAGGCGGGATGCGGTGGTCGCGGTGTCGGTCGGCGCGCTGATCACCGTGCTGGTGCTGCTGGCCTCGGCAGTCGAGACCCAGTCGCTGCTGACGCCGTTCTTCGCGGAGAACAGCTACACCGAGGCGCAGGGTCGCAACATCGTGAACGTGATCCTGGTGGACTTTCGCGGCGGGGATACGATGGGCGAGATCACCGTGCTGGCGGTCGCGGCGTTCGGCGTGATCGCGTTGCTGAAGCTCAAGCCGCTCAGGCAGCCGCGCGTTGACCTGACCTCGTCGGTGGAGGGCGAAACCGAGGAAGAAACTGAGGCGCTCGGAGTCGTGGAGGAAGTGATATGAGCCAGCTCGACAACCGCCCAAAGGGCGCATCGCTCATTCTGCTCACTGCGACCCGGTATCTGGTGCCGGTGCTGTTCCTGTTCTCGTTCTTCGTGCTCATTCGCGGGCACAACGAGCCGGGCGGCGGCTTTGTCGGCGGGCTGATCGCGGCCTCGGCCTTCGCGCTCTACGCAATCGCGCGCGGCCTGGAGGGGGCGCGGCAACTGCTGCGGGTTCCGACCCAGACGCTGATCGGCGTAGGCCTGCTGATCGCGTTTGGCAGCGGGCTGGTGGGCGTGCTGTATGGCAGGCCGTTTCTGACTGGGATCTGGAACGCAGTCCCGCTGCCTGTGGTGGGAAAGATCGGCACGCCGGGCATTTTTGACATCGGTGTGTTCCTGACCGTGCTGGGCGTGGCGCTTCAGATCGTATTTGGGCTGATGGAAGAAGACTGACATGACGATCCTACTCGCGATTCTCATTGGCGGGCTTTACGCGAGCGGCCTGTATATGCTCATGCGACGCAGCATCGTGAAGCTGATCATGGGGCTGGTCCTGCTCAGCCATGCGACTAACCTGCTGATCTTTACCGTCGGCGGTTTGACGCGTGGCGCGCCGCCGCTTATTGAGGTCGGTGCGACCGAGCCAGCGACCCCGTTTGCCGATCCGCTACCACAGGCGCTCATTCTGACGGCGATTGTGATCGGGTTCGGCGTGCTGGCGTATGCGGTGGTGCTGATCGAGCAGACGCACCGCTCCGTCGGGACGGACGACAGCAACAACCTGCGAGGGATCGAGGGGGACCTGTAGCCGATGGGATTATTGTTGCTCGCACCTGTATTGATCCCCGTCTTCGCGGCGGCGGTGGCGCTGCTGTGGCGAAACTATCGCGTGCAGTGGTGGATTGCGCTGGCCGGGGCGACCGGGCTGTTGCTGTCGGCGATTGCGATCCTCGTGACGGTGTCGCGTGACGGGATTCAGGTGGTCCAGCTAGGGAACTGGCCCGCGCCCTTCGGCATTTCGTTCGTGGCGGACCTGTTCAGCGCGATCATGGCGGTGCTGGGGGGAATCATCGCGCTGGCGGTGGTTATCTTCTCGCGGGCGGTGGTCGACCGGCCACGCGTCCGCTACGGCTATTATCCGCTGCTGCTCATCCTGATGATGGGCATTTCCGGCTCGTTTCTAACCGGGGACATCTTCAACCTCTACGTGTGGTTTGAGGTGATGCTGATGTCTTCCTTCGTGCTGGTCGCGCTGGGCAACGAGCGGGCACAGCTCGAAGGCGCGCTGAAATACGTCACGATCAACCTGATCTCCTCGACGATCTTCCTGACCGCGATCGGTATTCTGTACGGCATTACCGGCACGCTGAACATGGCGCACCTGTCGGTGCAGCTTGCCGAGTCGGATCAGACGGCGTTGGTGACTGTAGTCGCCGTTCTGTTCATGATCGCGTTCGGCATCAAAGCGGCGCTGTTCCCGTTGTTCTTCTGGCTCCCGGCGTCGTACCCGGTTGCGCCCAACGCGATCACGGCGCTGTTCGCCGGGCTGCTGACAAAGGTCGGCGTCTATGCGCTGATCCGCGTGTTCACGCTGCTGTTTACGCAGGATGTCGGCTATACGCATACGATCTTGCTGATCCTGGCGGGCTTCACGATGCTGACGGGTGTGCTCGGTGCGGCGTCACAAAACGAGTTCCGCCGCATCCTGTCGTTCCACATCATCAGCCAGATCGGCTATATGGTGATGGGCTTGGCGCTGTTCACGCCGCTGGCGCTGGCGGGCGCGATCTTCTACATCATTCATCACATCATCGTCAAAACGAATCTGTTCCTGATCAGCGGCGCGGTCCACCGTTTGCAGGGCAGCTACCAGCTTGATCAGCTCGGCGGGCTGTACCGCTCGCGGTTCGCGCTGGCCGTGCTGTTCCTGATCCCCGCGATGTCGCTCGCCGGGCTGCCGCCGCTGTCCGGCTTTTGGGCGAAGTTCGTGCTGATCCGCGCCAGCCTTGAGATAGACCGGCCTGCGATCGCGGTTGTTGCGCTGGTGGTCAGCTTACTGACGCTGTTCTCGATGACGAAGATCTGGGCCGAGGTGTTCTGGAAGAAGCGCCCGCAGACGACAGTGGAGACAACCGGCATCACCACGCGGATATGGCGGCAGATGCTGGTGCCGATCGCGAGTCTGGCGTCGCTAACGGTGCTGATCGGGCTGCTGGCCGAGCCGGTCTTCGCGCTGTCGTCCGATGCGGCGGAGCAGCTTCTGTCTACTCAGGAATATGTGAGCGCGGTGCTAGGGGGTGTGCGGTGAGCGTCCTGTTTGTGAACGTGATGCTGGCGCTGACGTGGGCCTTCCTGACCGGCTCGTTAACGTCCGACACGCTGGTCGAGGGGTTCATCATCGGCTACCTTGTGCTGTGGCTGGCAAGCCCGCTGTACGGCCCGACGGTGTATTTCCGCAAGGTCCGCCAGGCCATCTCATTTGTGCTGTTTTTCCTGAGGGAGCTGTTGGTCGCAACGTTCCGCGTGGCGCGGGTGGTGATCGACCCGAACCTGAACATCCGACCGGCGATTGTGGCCGTGCCGCTGGACCTGACGAACGAATTCCAGATCACGCTGCTCGCCAACCTGGTGACACTCACCCCCGGCTCGCTGACGCTCGACGTGTCGGACGACCGGCAGGTGATGTACGTTCACGCGATGCACGCCGAAGACCTTGAGCAATACCGTCAGGAGATCAAGCAGGGGTTTGAGCGGCGGATAGGAGAGTTGTTTGGTGATCGAGAGTCTGCCCACCGTTTTTCTAAGTCTGGCGATACTCTTCACGCTGGCACGCTTGATTAAAGGCCCACGGCTGGAGAGCCGGGTCGTCGCGTTTGATCTGATGACGATTATCGGGATAGGCTTGATCGCGACCTATTCGGTTGTTACCGGCCGGACGGTGTTTCTCGACATCGCGATTGTGCTGGCGCTGATTTCGTTCCTCGGCACGATTGCGTTCGCCTCTTACCTGGAGCGGCAGCGATGATCCAGTCAGCAGTCAGCCTTACCCTCTTGATTGTGGGCTCGTTGTTCATGCTGCTGGCGAGCATTGGGATTTACCGGATGCCGGACGTGTTTCTGCGGATGTCGGCCAGCTCGAAGGCGACGACGCTGGGGCTGATCCTGATCATGCTGGCGGTTTCCATTAACTTCGATAACGTCGGCGTGACGGCGCGCGCGATCGGGATTGTGCTGTTCATCATCATGACCGGGCCTGTCTCCGCGCACATGATCGGCCGGGCCGCATACATCACCGGCACCCCGCTGTGGGAGAAGACAGGTCCCGATGAGCTGGCAGGCCAGTACGACGCCGAAACCCATGCTCTTGGGCATGAGGCGTCTGCTGAGCCGTCCGAGCCGGTGGCCTGAGCGGAACGCTGCGAACAGAGCGATGCTGTGATGGGCATTCCCCCGAAAATTCTGCTGGTCGACGACGAAGAGGCGATCACTTCGAACTTATCCCAGATCCTCGTACGCTCCGGGTTTGAGGTGATCGTCGCGGAAGACGGCGAGCAGGGGCTGCGGCTGGTCGAGTCGCAGGCGCCGGACCTGGTCGTGCTCGACATCCTCATGCCCCGGCTCAACGGTCGCCAGATGTTGCGGACGCTGCGACGCCAGGGGAACTGGACGCCGGTCATCCTGCTGACCCAGGTGGGCGACGCGCCGGAGCGGACGATGGCGCTCAGCGAAGGAGCGGACGATTACCTCAACAAGCCGTTCGACCCGTATGAGTTGATCGCCCGGATCCAAGCCGTCCTGCGGCGCGTGCAGCCCGGCCTGCCGCCGCTAAGCTCCGCGCGGCGGATCGGCGACGACCGGCTGGTGCTCGACCGGACCTCGCGGCGCGTACGGCTGGACTCGGTTGACCTCGCCCTGACGCCGAAAGCGGTTGCCATCCTCGAATATCTGATGACCCACGCCGACGAGTTGATCACGCGGGAGCGGCTGCTCAATACCGTGTGGGGCTGGGACTATCCGGTCGGCGAGCGGGTGGTCGATACGCGGATCGCCGAGTTGCGCCGCGCGCTGAAGGACGACCCGGCGGCCCCGCGCTATATTGAGACGATCCCCGGCCAGGGCTATCGCTTCGTCGGCAAGGTAAAGCCACTGCCATGACGACGCGCCGCGCGATCGCGTTGGTGGGTGCGGCCGCGGTGATTTCGCTGTGGCTCACCCTGACGGCGGGCGGCTCCAGCGCGTGGGAGATCACGCTGCGCGTCCATCCCTGGTGGGCGGCGGTGCTGGTGGCGCTGCTGGTCGCGCTGGGTGCGCTGGCGGTCCGCGCGATCCAGCGCCATTTTCGCGAGCAGCAGTACAGCATCAGGCTGGCGCGAGAGAAAGGCTTCGCCGAGCATCACCGCTTTCTGCGCCGGCTCGACCACGAGTTGAAAAACCCGCTCACCGCGATCCTGGTCGCCGTCGGCAACGTGCGGGACGAATGCTCGCCTGCCGGGCAGGACATCCTGACCAGCATTGAGACGCAGACTCAGCGGCTGAGCCGGTTGGTGCGGGACTTGCGAAAGCTGGCCGAACTTGAATACGCGCCCCTCGAAGAAGTCACTTTTGACATCCGCGAGGCGCTCACAGAAGCGATCGCGCTGACTCAGGAACGCGCCGACGAGGATCGCCGCCGCCTGACGCTCGACACGCCTGAGTCGCCTGCCGATGCGCTGCTGGTGCGCGGCGATCCCGACTTGTTGCTGGTCGCCATCCACAACCTGATCGACAACGCCCTCAAATTTTCGCGCCCCGACGATCGCATCGAACTACGGGCCTTGCGCGAGGGGCATAGTGTGGTGGTGCAGGTCCGCGACACCGGCCGGGGGATTTCGGAACTCGACCAGCCGCTGGTGTGGGAGGAGTTGTATCGCGGCGAGAACACCGAAGGGATTCCGGGGAGCGGGATCGGGCTTGCGCTGGTGCAGCTTATCGTGAAGCGGTCGCGCGGGGAGATTTCGCTCGAAAGCGCGCCGGGCCGGGGGACGACGGTCACCATCCGTCTGCCGGAAGCGACGCGTTAATCCCATCGCGGAACGGTTTTGCGCGTGCCAAACAAAAAGCCCGCTCATCAAGAGCGGGCCCAACGTTGCGAGCGTTCAAGGATTGTGCAGGGCTGGCGTCACAACACGATCGGCGGGACGATCAGCAGGACGACCGTCCACGCCACGTAGACGATCGTGGCCCGACTGAAGACGGTTTGCAACCCTTCGATCCAGCGCTCAGGCTTGATGCGGAGTTGCGTGACGATCAGCGAGACCAGGATGCCGATATTGATGGCGTTCCAGCCGATGACCGTCAGGCGGTTGAGCGTCAGGTCGCCTTGCAGCGTGCGATGCATAACTGCCGCCAGCGCATAGATGCTCACCACCACAGCCAGCGCCGAGACCGCGATGATCGCCCTGCGCATGACCCGCTGCAACTCCGGCGACAGGTCGTTGCCCCGGATGGGCGTCGCGCCGACCAGCAGCCCGACGATGCCGAACAGCATCGCGTTGTAGACGATCAGCACGTCGCGGTTCTCAAACGGCGCCATGAAATTGAACGGGATCACGAACAGGTAGATGACCAGCACGGCTAGCGTCAGGGGGAGCAGCAGGCGCATCATGGTGGCGATGAACTTGCTGAGCCCCTGGTCGAAATCCTGCTCCGACGGCGAGACCGCCGGATCGTAGATGGTGGCGACCGCCAGCACCGGGATCAGCCCCACGCCGCCCGCTGCGATCAGGCGTAGCAGCACCTCGGGCAGTTCGATCGACAGCGCCGCAAACATCCCGACTGTGATGCCGCCGAAGGCCATCCCGGCCAGCAGATAAAGCCCGGCGACGATGGCGACCTCAATGGATTTGATCAGGAAGGCGAAGCGATCGGCATGGGTGGACTGTTTGCCCAGCGCCATAATGCCCAGCGCTGCCCAACATAAGAGCGGAATGTGGATGGCGGCGATGATGAGATACTGCTCGGTAGCCCAGTCTGGCCCGAAGGCGGGCGACGCCAGAATGCTGTACGCGGCAGCCGCCAGCAAGCCCAGCCCCAGGACGGCGACCTGAACGTGCCGCGCTCCGGCGGTAACGGCCATGTAGATCAGGGCGCTGATGGTGGCGATCGGCGACCACCAGAACAAGAGATGCGGCACGAGGCCCTGAACCTGCAGGTTTTCGACGTCGCTGAGCGCCCAGAAGATCAGCCCGGTGATGATGCTCAGCGGCACCGCGATCATCCAGTTCGCCGGGCGGGTCGATTTCTGCGCGTCTTCCGCGCCGTTTTGCAGGCGATAGTACCAGGCCGCCAGCAGCACGTTGTCTGGCGAGGCTTGGTAGCGGGCGATCAGCGCATTCCGAAATGTCGCAAGCTGATCATTCCGCCGCGCAAGCTGATAAATCTGTTCGAGTTGTTGCGGATCCGATTCGGCCGCACGAATTTCTCCGTCGAATTCCATGTTTACGTGCCTTTCCCGCAGGTGGGCATTGAGTAAAAGGACAGGCAGAGGGCGCAGCTCACGCCACATGATTCCGAGCGAGCGCCACAGGTCGAGGCTCGGCGTATCGTCGAGCTGCATCTGGAAGACGAGCAACATCTCGTCGGCATAGGCTTCGCGGAAGCGACGCGGATAGAGCCCGAGGATCCAGCGGTAGAAAGCGATGAGGCGATCGTAAAAGGTATGCATCAGTTCTCCTCGAGCAGATGCTGGCGAGCGGTCTGTACGAGCGCGCCCAACCGCGCGACCTCGGCGTGCAGCACGGCGAGCCCAGTCCGCGTCAGCCGATAGGCTTTGCGCGGCTTGCCGCTGGTTTGCTCTTCGTCGCTGTCGACGCGCTCGATCAATCCCTGGTCTTGCAGGCGGGTCAGCGCGCCGTAGAGTGTGCCGTTGCTCAGCTTGACCTTCCCTTGGCTGAGCTCCTCGACCTCTTGCAGGATGGCGTAACCATGCTTTTTCTCGGTCGATAGGCTCAGCAAGATGAAAAAGGTTGGTTCCCGAAGCGGGAGAAACTCATCAGGCATCTTGAGTCACCTTCAATATGTCGGTAAACGACAGTCGACTACCGACATATTATGCGGATTTACTCCGTTTCGTCAAGTGGGATCTGGCTTATGGCCGATCGCTCACCCGCGCGCTCGTGTGTCAGTCCGCTAGGCTATTGATACAGTCTCTCTTGGCAGATGGCGTAGTATGGAGCAGGGTGGCGTGGTGTGTACTGCGTTCGAACGCGGTGGTGCTAAAGTCTATTTTTGTCAGATCAGGTTCTGGGTATTCTCGAAAAACATTGCTTGTGGGAAGCTAGGCGACCTTATCGAAAGGTGTTGGCAGATGCGGTGAGGTTTCCTCGACGAGCGCCGCGTCTGCTAGATCGTTTCGATAGCTACTAAAATGCCAGATGTGTAGGGATGCCGATGGACGGACAGATCGGGTTGTTGCTGGTGATTCTTGCGGGCACTGCAGTGTTGTTTGCGTTCGAGCGCGTGCCCGCGGACGTGGTGGCAATTGGGCTGCTGGTTACGCTCGTTCTCACCGGCATTCTGACGATGGACGAGGCGTTCGCCGGGTTCGGAAGCACCACGTTTTTCCTGTTGCTAGGGTTGTTTATCCTCACCGCTGCACTCATGCGAACGGGCGTGGTGGACATGGTCGGTTTGCGCATTCTGCGGCGCACCGGAGACAGCCCCGACCGCCTGCTGCTGATCGTCATGGTCACGACGGCCGCCCTGAGCTCTGTGCTGAGCAATACGGCCGCCGCTGCGTTCTTCCTGCCGGTCGTGCTGGGGCTGGCGCGCCGGACCAGCGCGAAAGCCGAGCGCCTGCTGCTCCCCCTGGCATTTGCCGCTATCCTGGCGAGCTCGGTCACGCTGGTGAGCACGTCCACCAATGTGGTCGTCAGCGGTGTGATGGCCCAGTATGGGCTTGAGCGCATGGGGCTTTTCGAGCTGACTCCGGTCGGCGTGCCCATTATGGTTCTTGGCGTGGCGTACATGTATTTCATCGGCCAGCACCTTATCCCGCACCGGGAAAGCGCGCTGATCGATCTCGAAGAACTGGCAAAACCGCCGTATGTCACCGAGGTCGTGGTGATGCCCGACTCGCCGCTGGTAGGGAACACGCTCGAAGAGGCAGGGCTGGGCCGGGACCTCGATCTCCGCGTCATTCGCATCGTTCGCAACAAGACGCGTTACATCGATCCGCAGGCCACCACCCGGCTAGAGCCCGACGACGTGCTGCTGCTCGAAGGCACGCGCGATGAGGTGCTGAAGGTTAAGGACGTGGTCGGGATCGAGCTCAAGGCAGACGCGAAGTTCGCGATTCCCGAGGCGGAAGCGGCCAACCAGGATGGCAACGCAAACCCCGGCGAGATGTTTGATGTGATTGAGCTGCTTATCCCGCCCGGCTCCGCGCTGATCGGCCGGACGTTGCGCGGCACGAGCTTCCGCGAGCGTTTTGGCGTGCAGGTGCTGGCGATCAACCGCCACGGCGAGACGTTGCGGCGCAAGTTGAGCCAGACGCGGCTGCGGGTGGGCGATGTGTTGCTGGTGCAAGGTCGCGCGGAAGCGCTCGCCAATCTGCACATGGCGCAGAACGTTCGCATGATCGGGATGGTCAGGCAGGAACGTCCGAACTGGCGGCGCGCGCCAGTCGCCATTGCGATTTTCCTCGGATCGCTGATTGTGGCCTCGGTTGGGCTGCTCGAACTGCCGATCGCTGTCCTGACTGGGACGGTGCTGGTCTTTTTAACTCGCTGCCTGACGCCGGAAGAAGCCTATGAGGAAGTGCGCTGGAACGCGCTGATCGTGATCGGAAGCATGCTTGCGCTGGGTACCGCGATGGAGAAGACCGGGACGGCCGCTTACCTTGCGGGCCTGATCGTGGATTGGGTGGGGCAGAGCCATCCTTTGTGGCTGCTGACCGGGTTCTTCGTGCTCACCGTGTTCCTGACGCAGCCGATGTCGAACCAGGCGGCGGCGGTGGTGGTGCTGCCGATCGCGATTCAGACAGCAGTACAACTTGGCCTCAACCCGCGCACCTTCGCCATGACCATTGCGCTGGCGGCCAGTTGCTCGTATCTCACGCCGCTTGAGCCTGCCTGCCTGATCGTATACGGGCCGGGCGGTTACCGCTTCTCTGATTTCCTGCGAGTTGGAACGCCGCTCACGCTGCTCATCTACGGCATATCGATGTTGCTTGCGCCGATGGTCTGGCCGCTTGAAGGCTGACGCGGCCCGGAAAAACTACAGCCCACCGTTACCGGGCGGGCTGTAGCTCTTGTTCGCGTTTCGATTTGCTCGGCGGCTTACTTGTCCCGCGTGAGCGTGAAGCCGCTCATGAACTGCTTCTGCAGCAGGATGAAGATGATCACCGGCGGCAGGCTGGCAATGACAGCGCCGAGCATCAGCGGCCCGTATTGTGTCGATGCGTCCCCGGTACGGAGCGCGTTCAGACCCACCTGAACGACGTCCAGACTCGGGTCGGAGATGATCATGTTGGGCCAGGTGTACATATTCCAGGCGTAGATGGATTGCACCACGGCCAGCGCGCCGATCGTGTTCCAGCTAATGGGGATCAGAACCTTGAAGAGGAACTGGAGCGGGTTCGCGCCGTCAAGCTGAGCCGCCTCAGATAGCTCGGCCGGGATGCTGGCGAAGTGCTGTCTAAACAGGAACGCCCCTGTCGCACTTGCCAGGAACGGCACGATCAGCGCCAGATAGGTGTTTGCCCAGCCGAGCCTGTTGATGTAGCGGAACAACGCGATGATGAAGACCTCGGTCGGCATCATCAGCGTGATCAGCACGAAACCGAACACCAGCCACTTGCCAGGAAAACGGAAGTAGACGAACGCCAGCCCGGCTAACAGCGAGAACACTGTCTTGCCGACCGTGATTGCCACGGTCATGATCACGCTGTTGAGCATGTACTCGTGCAGGCCGCGCATCTCGAACACCATCTTCCAGTTTTCCTGGAGGGAATCCCCGAAGGTGAACGTGTAGCTGTAAACGTCCGCGTTGTTCTGCGTGGCGACGATGATCGAGTAGAACAGCGGGATGCCGAGGATCAGGCACGAGATCGACAGAATGATGTGCGCGTACCACCGTTTCGGAATCCAGGCGCGCAACGTGCGTCGCCGCGAGGAAGCGCGGGCCTGGGTAGAAGTCGTTGGATAGGAAACTCCGGTCATGGCTTACGCTCCGTAGGTGACCTGGCGCCCGCCTGTGCGGAACGACAGCACTGTAAGGCCGATCACCATCAGGAACAGCACCACAGACTGCGCCGCCGCCTTGCCCAGGTCGTTGTTGTCCACGCCCAGGCGGATCACCTGGTACATCATCGTCGTAGTAGATTGCAGCGGCCCGCCGCCCGGCGTGAGGTAGTCGATGGTGGCGAAAGTGTCAAAGAAGGCGTAGGTCAGGTTAGTGATGAGCAGGAAGAAGGTGGTGGGCGAAAGCAGCGGCCAGACGATGTGCCAGAACCGCCGCAAGAGCCCGGCGCCGTCAATCGCCCCGGCCTCGATCAGATCGACCGGCACATTCTGCAGCGCCGCGATATAGAAGAGAATATTGAACCCGATAGATTTCCACACGCTTGCAATGATGATCGTCCACGGAGCCAAACTCGGGTCGTTCAGCCACCCCGGCCTCACCCCAAACCAGTTGTTGAGGAAGTAGTTGATGATGCCGCCCGCCGGGTTAAACATCAGCAGGAAGATAATACCCGCAACCGCCGGAGAGATGGCGTAGGGCCAGACCAGCAGGATGCGGTAGATTGACGCGCCCCGAACCGGCAGGTAGGCCATCGTCGCAATCAGCAGCCCCAGCGCCATGCTCAGGACCACGATGAAGAACGACATATAGAGGGTGCGCACTACCACGTCGAGATAGGCGGTGCCCTCAAACAGACGGGTGTAATTGTCCAGGCAGACAAACGCCTCGCGCCGCGCTCCCAGCCGCGACAGCATGGTCGAGAGCCGCAGCGTTTCAAGCGAAGGGTAGTACAGAAACAGCACCAGAATGACCAGCGTGGGGGCGAGCAGCGGCAGCGCGAGCCACCATTGGCGGAACGTGCCCTGTGTGGGTTGCGACGTCGCCGAAATCAGGCTTTCGCGGCGCAGCAACTTTTGGCCAACCCATGCAACCGGCGCCACCACCAGCAGCACGCCCAACACAATCAGCATTACACCAAAGATCACGTCAATCGTCTTGCGCTCGGCCTCGAACATGCAATAGTCGAGCGGGATCATGAAGATCAGCGAGCCGAGCGCGCCCGCGCCTGCCCCGAGCACAGCGCCTATCAGACCACGGTTGGCAGCGCGCGCAAAGACATAGCCTAACACTACGGCGCCCAGAATCGCGGCGGCCAGCACTAAAAGCAGCGGAGAAATAATCATGACGAATCCTTCACGTTACGGCTCAATGGCAAGAGTGGGGGCAAATCTGCCCCCACCCATCCACTTTAAAGCAAAGCTGCCACCCGTTACGGGGCGTTGAGCAGGTTGTATTCCTCGATGATGGTGTTGGCTTCGGCCGCAGCCTGCGCGAGCAGCGCCGCCGGATCCTCGTCGGTCAGGAACAGACGGTCCGTCGCGGCGGTGATCGCATTACGGATCGCCGGGAAGCCACCCACCAGCGCGCCGCTGGTCGCCGGGGTCACGGTGCTCTGCGCCAACTGCTGCATCGCAACCGTCTGGTTCGGGTTCTCCGCGAACCAGCCCTCTTCCTCGAGCATCTCGTTAGAGCTCTTGCGGATGGCGATGTAGCCCGTCAGCTTGTGCCAAGCCATGTCGTTCTCCGGCTGGCTGAGGTAGACCATGAAGGTCAGCGCGCCCTCTTCCACTTCGGGGTCGAGGCCGTCCACCAGCCACAGCGAACCGCCACCGATCAGGCTGCCGGTCCAGCCGGTTTCCTGATTGTAAGGCATGAACGAAGCGACGGTCGTGAAGCCGTTTTCCTCACCCATCCGGGTGTAGAGGGTCGTGTCGGAGCTGCTGTAGGCAGCCATAGCGACCTGCTGGGTCTGGTACGCCTGGTCCACAGTGCCCCAGGAGTCGCCGCCCTGCGCGCCGCTGTAGTACAGGTAACCCTTGTCGTACTGGTCGTCCAGCCACTCAAAGATCGCGATGCCAGCCTCGCCGTCAAAGGCGACTTCCGTAGCGCGGTCGCTGCGGCCATTGTCGTTGTTCACGAACAGCGCGTTCTGATGCGCCAGCCACTGCTCGAAGAACCAACCGTAGTTGGGGAAGGTCCAGCAATACTCGGGCGCGTTGTCCAACGCCATAATGGCTTCGCAGTACTGATCAACCTCTTCCCAGGTGGCGGGCGGGGTGTCGAAGCCAGCCGCGTTGAGGAAGTTCATGTTCGAGAACCAGATCGCCGAAGAAGTGTTCCACGGGAAGCTCGTCCACTCGCCGTTGTGGGTGTAGTAGGCGGTGGTAGGCTCGATGATGTCGTCGAAGTTGACCGGGAGGCCATTGATCTCAGTGCGGCCAGCCAACGCCTCGGCAATCGGCTTGAAATTGCCGCTGTCGCGGGCGTCCTGGGTGCTCGCCTCGTTGAAGTGGATCACGCCAGGCAGTGCACCCTGCTCCGCCGCGACCGACACCTGGGCGAACATCTCCTCGTAGCTCATCCCGCCCACGATTTCCACGTGATACTGCGGGAACATGGCGTTGAAGGCTTCGGCGACTTCCTTCGTCCAGTCCAGGCGATAGTCGCTGAATGCGATCCAGACTTCGATGTCGACGGGCTCCTGCGCCTTAATCGTGCTCGGCGGCACCGCCATCGTCAAAACCAACGCCAGCAGAACCGTGAGGAATACGAGTTTCTTCATTCCAGTCTCCTTAGAGAATTGAAAACACACTTGCGGTGATGGGGGAAGGACTTCTAGCCCAGCGCCGCACAAAAACTACTTAAATTCACGCACGTTCCGTTGACCAGAACCTAACTTTCAGCCTGGGCGACCTCCTTTCAGCTTGTCAACGGATTGAGTTCAGGTCCGACCTGCCGTTCCAACGCCGGGTTTGGGGCGCTAGAAGGTGAGTCGGCTCCTAAATAGCTCCAAAGAATATCGTAGAGGCCCGAAAAAGAAAAAAACGAAGGGAGCCTCTGCTTTTCAGCCGACGTTTTCATTGTATTACAGAAAAAACCTTTTTGCCAGACAAGCGAGCGCGATATTTGCCGTAAATTGCGATCAGCACCCCACACGGTTCTGTGCTACCATTAGCTGCGACGGCGGTCCTGCGCGCGGCAGGCCGTCGTTCTTTGTGGGCGCCCGCGCCGCACCATGCCTTAAAGGAAGAACAAACTCTTATGGTGTCTCAATCCCCTGTCGTTCTAATCGTTTTTGATGGGTGTCGCCCCGATGGTTTGGCGCAGGCGCACACCCCCCACGCCGACTCGCTCTGGCAGAACGGCGCATACACGTGGACCGCGAAGTCGGTCGTGCCGAGCATTACGCTCCCCACGCATAACACAATGTTTCGCGCCGTCGGGCCGGAGAAGCACTGCGTAACCGACAACATTTTCCACTCCGCCGCGAGCGCCTATCCGAGCATTCTGGATGTCGCGCACGGCGCCAGGCGGCGTACAGCTATGTTTTACAGTTGGGGCGAGCTACGCGATCTCTGCGCGCCTGAGAGCCTGGATCTCAGCCTGCTGCGCGCGCCGCGCGACGGCGAGGATGTCGACGCGATCCTGGCGGAAATCGCTGCGGAAACCCTGGTGCGCGAGCAGCCCGATTTCACCTTTCTCTACATGCAGCAGAGCGATATTGCCGGGCACGACGCGGGCTGGATGTCACGCCCGTATCTGGACGCGATCGAGGCGATGGATCACGCGCTCGGAATCTTCCTGGATCGGCTGGAAGCGGCGGGGCTGCGCGAGCGTACCACCTTCTTGCTGCTGGCCGATCACGGCGGAAACGAGCACACGCACACCGGCGACGTGCCCGAAGATCTGATCATCCCCTGGATCATCAGCGGCCCCGGGATCAAACGCGGCTATGAGCTGCGCGATCAGGTCAACCTGGCGGATACAGCGCCGACGCTGGCGCGGGCGCTTGGCCTGACGCCGCCCTCGGCGTGGGATGGCCGCCCGGTGGATGAAGCATTCGATGACTAATTGGGCATTGGCCCAACACCGGCAAAGCTACTCGCACGACCGCGCGCTGTTCCTGATCGGCCTGGGTGTCGCGATCTCGCTGCTCGGCGACCTGACGCTCTATGTCGTGCTGCCGACGCACACCCAGGCCGCCGGGATTGCGCTGGCGGACGTCGGGCTGATGCTTTCGGCGAACCGGCTGATCCGTATTCTGCTCAACGGACCGGCGGGCGTGCTGATTGAGCGCTGGCCGCGCCGCCGTATCATGGTTCCGGCGCTGTTTGCGGGCGCGCTGTCGTCGCTGCTGTACACCATCCCCGGCTTCTGGCCGCTGCTGATCGGCCGGTTGCTATGGGGCGCGGCGTGGGCGGGGGTGTGGCTTGGCGCGAGCACGATGGCGCTGGACCTCGCCACGCCGGAGCGGCGCGGCCGTACCATCGGACGCCTGCAGATGTGGTACTTCATCGGGTCGGGTGGCGCGGCCCTGATCGGCGGCGTGCTGACGGACTGGCTCGGCTACAGCCCGGCGCTGCGGGTCTGCTCGCTGGTGACGTTCGGCGCGGCGGTGATGTGGCTGCTTTTGCTCCCCGAGACGCGCCCCGTCCGAAGCGCTCGCAGCGTTCCGGCTGGCTCCCCCGAGCCGGAGCGTGTCGCAGAGCGTGAAAGAAGCTGGCGCGGGGTGCTGGTTCCGCTGGCGACGGCGATCGTTTTGCTCGGCGTAAACTGGCTGATCTTTATTGGACTGTTGGGGGCGACGCTGCCCCTGTTGCTCGAGCAGCGGGTTGGCGAGACCGTCTTGCTGTTGGGGCTGGTGATTCCGCTTGCGTCGTTTACCGGCGCGCTATCCGCCGGGAATCAGGTTTTGGGCTTAATCGCGTCGCCCCTGTCTGGCTGGGCGTCAGACCGGCTCGGCGACCGCTGGCTGCTGGCGGTTGGCGCGCTGGGTTTGGGGACGGTCGCGCTGGCGATGACCGCCGTGGGCTATGGCACCGTCCTCGTGCTGGCGACGATGCTCGGCGCAGTAGCGACCAGCGTCCTGCAAACCCAGGTCATGACGCTGGCAGGCGATTACTCGCCGCGCGGCCAGCAGGGGCGCGTCTTGGGCGTGCTCAATACGGTAGGCGACATCGGCAGCGCGGCAGGGCCGCTTCTGGCTTATGCCTTGCTGCCGATTCTCGATCTGAGCGGCATTTTCTGGCTGGCAACCGCGCTCATTGCGCTGTGCCTGCCGTGGACCGCGTGGATCTGTGCGCGCTCGCTTTCCGGGCGGCTGTCGTTACGACGCCTGCGCACCGGGCCGCTCTAGCCGGGCGTCAACCGGCGCTGGGTTCAGCGGCTTCCCCGTCAGCAAGGTATTCATTCGCCAGCAGCAAGAAGACGCTCGACGTCCACGAATACGCCCGGTCGCGCAGCCCTTCTCCGGTGAGCGCGTCGAAGTTTTCGGCCATGCCGCTGCGCGCGACCAGCGCACAGAACCGGCGGCTGAGCTCGCGGGCAAATTCGCGCTCTCCGACTGCATTCAGTCCATCGACCAGCAACATGGTCGATGGCGCCCAGATCGGGCCGCGCCAGTACCCATCCGCCTGGTAATAGGGGCTGGTGGGGTGTTCGGTCGCCAGGCCGTGCTCGGTCAGGAACCGGTTGGGATCCTTGAGATCGTCGACCAGGTGCCGGATCACCTCGTCAGGCAAGCGCTTGCCCAACAGCAGCGGCAGGTAGAGGATCAGGCTGTCGGCGGCAATCGTTTCATGGCTGCGGGCGTGCCGTGCAACGAAGTGATCCCCGCGCCAGAAGGCGGTGAGCAGCTTCTCGAGCAGGTCGTCAGCCCGGCGCTGCCACTGATCGGCCTCAGCGGTGCGTCCGAGCCGCCCGGCGATGTCGGACAGCACGTCCATCTGATAAACGAGGAATGCAGCCAGGTCGGGCGCTTCGACCGGGACGCCATGCGCAAAGATGGTGGCGTTATCCCAGCCGGAGTCGTTGCCGTGATTGTATTCGGGCAGCCCGTCGCCATCGGTGTCGCGATAGCTGAGCCACCAGTTCGTCCAGTGGCAGAGCGGGGCGTAGGCTTCGGCGAGGCGCTCCTGGCCGAGCGCGGGGTTCCGTTCGAGCAGCCGTCGTAGCGCCCAGCCGTGGATGGGTGGCTTCACGAAGTTCCACACGCTTTCGACGTCGTTGATATAGTCGGGCAGCGCGCCGAACTCGTCCTGCGCGTCGAACATGACCATGAACTGATCCCACGCCAGCGCGGGATTCTTCTCGGCTAACGCAAGCGCATTGAAGCAGTGGTCCCAGCTCCAGATGTTGTCCATCCAGTTCTTTGACATGTACATCGCGGGCCGGTGCAGCAGCCCGGCGGGCGCGACCACGCACGACCAGTTTACATAGGCGGCATTGCGGCGCGCCTCGGTGAGATCGTCCGGCACGAAGACCTGCTCAGCTTCCCACTGCGCGAACTGGCTCTTAACCGCCTGCACGCACGCGTCAAACGGCTCGGCATAGGTGCGCGGCTCCCAGCTTGAGCGGTATTCCTCGATGGCGCACTCAAACTCGTTTTCAGCATCGGGCGCGAAGTCGATCTGCACGTAGCGGTTGGCAAGTCCTTCCCACGGCGCGTCGACGGCCAGCTTCCCTCGCAGCGAGGTCAGCATGTACTGGCGGAAGGCTCCCCGAATGTTGACGGACCAGCAGTTTTCTCCGGCCTGTGTAACTGTGTCGTAGACCCACCCTTCGCGCGTGGGCATTGGCTGGCGTGTCAGCCGGAGCCCGACGCCCTTGCCGCGCACGCGGATCACCTTGGGATCGGCGATGCAGATCTCGACGGTGCCCTTCGGCGTGACGAGGCGCAACAAGGCGGGAGACGCTTCCTCGGTGAAGGGAATGGGCGCGCTGCCGTCTGTGACCTCAACGCGAAAGAGGACGCGATGGGCGACGCCGCCATGCACCGTCCGGAGATACAATCCTGCTTCTAAGTCTGCATCGGCTGCCAGATGGGAAAACGCCAGATACGAGCCATAGCGGCTAAAGGGAATACGTCGGAGATCGAAGCCCATCATATCCTCACAGACCAACCGCGCCCGCGCGCGGGATGCAAATAGCTAAGGCGACCTTTGCTAAAATTCTCGGGAGGAGCGGCGAGTGGTGCGCCGCTGCTCCCCATGGATGCCGGAGCAGCCCTGGAGAGCAGCGACCTCACTTGCGCTTGAGGGGGACGGGCCAGGGCACAGACGCGAAACTGACACCCTGACCGCCCCCCTTGCTCTAGTTGGAATTACTCACCCAGCAGCGCTGCGATCTGCGGTGCCGCGTTGGAGATTGCTTCCTCCACGGACGCCTGACCGGTCAGCGCTTCCTGCAGCATCAGTTGGACGATTTCAGAGACTTCCGGCCAGTTGGGCAGCGGACCGCGCGCGCGGGCGTACTGCATCTGGTCGAGGAAGACGGCCATGTTCGGGTCTTCGGTCCAGAAGGTGGTCTGCTCTTCAGGCAGGTCGCGCGAAGGCAGGAAACCCAGCCCGGCGTACCAGTCCACGATGTTCTCAGGCGCCTGCGTGAAGGTGATGAAGTCCCACGCGCAGTCCTGGACGTCGCTGTTGGCGAAGATCGAGAAGTTCTCGCCGCCGAGGCCGTTGGCAGGCTGGCCGTCCTCAGGATAGGGGATGGGCGCAACGGTGTAT
>Ga0134095_1000687_pt1 | contig 30524 bp, 34 predicted proteins | sample 6_2taG_FD_94449 | JGI IMG/M metagenome (GOLD analysis project Ga0134095, IMG submission 94449) | Switchgrass degrading microbial communities from high solid loading bioreactors in New Hampshire, USA - 6_20_20_110_A2 metaG | ecosystem: Engineered > Bioreactor > Semi-continuous > Anaerobic >... | reverse complement strand
GGCTGTCTCCAGTTTACCCAAAGGTATGGCGGATCGCCTTGAGTCGCTCTTCCGCGACCTTGCCTCGGCCTGGCCCGCCGACAGGATAGGCGACGCAAAGGAGGCAAAAAGGCTATTTTTTGCTGTCTTTTCGCCCGATGTGCTGGCAGACAAGGAGAGGGCAAATATGCGCCTTTCAAACATCGAAGCCTGGGCGCAGGTCGTCTTAGGCCGTGAAGCACAGTACGTGCCGCGTCTCGACCGCTGGTTGTCCGGCCTGGACCCCGACATAGCGCCCGCCGACAACGGCGAGAGGGAGGAGGTGGCATGACGGTGGCAGATAAAATGCGCGCACAAACAGCCCAGACGGGAACGGCAGAGGCGGCAGGAGACCCGACATGGGACACGAGCTGGACTGATGCGGACGAAAGCGGCACGCCGAAGACCGAAATTAGGCCGGAATCCGAAGACGACCACATCGCCCGCGTGGTCGCCGTGACGGGCGAGCTCGTCTCTTCCATGCCTCGCGATGAGGGCTTGTTTGTCATCGAGCAGATGATCGAATCGGAGACAAAAAGGCTTTACGGTCGTGGCCTGAAGGCGCCCGACATCGCCGCCTATGTCCGAGACATCATAGGCAGGGTTGGTTTTCCCCTGCCGGAGCAGGCCCTGAGGCGCGCCGTAACGCGGGCCATTACCGAAGAGGTGGCGTCGGCAGGCAGGCTTGATTTTACAGCTACCGGCTATATCCGACGGCTGAAGGAGGAAGTCAGAAGGTGGGACGATGCCGACAGGTTTGCCTTTGGCATCGACGGCCTGGACGATTCCTTTGGCCGGCTTTTACCCGGCGAGCTCCTTGTGCTTGTGGGCGCTCAAGGGTCGATGAAGTCGTCTTTGATGCTCACCGGGATCGAGCACTACCTGCAAAACAACCCAAACGGCACGGCAATGCTTTTTTCGCTCGACATGGCGCCCGAAGTGATAGCCGAAAGGCTGCTTCAACGCGAAATGCGTGCGACTGCCGACCGGGTGCGCTGGCACGTCAAAAATGAGACGGAAAGCTTTAAATGCGCGATGAAAAAGATACGTGAAAGGTACGCCGACAGGCTCTTGATCTACGGGTCAGAGGCTCCGACGGCACAGCTTCTTGGCACATCCGGCCGCATGACCATAGACGACTTAAAAAACGAGGTGGAGGCCTGCATGCCGTCGCTCGTGGCGGTAGACTACTTGACGCTTTTGCGTAAGCCTCGCCAGTCCGACCTCGACTGTGTAAACGAGGTTATGCCCGTCATAAAGGAGATGGCCCAGAAGTACGGCATTATGTTTTTGCTTCTTTCTCAGATGGGAAGAGCAAGCAAGCAGCTTCAGGCTGCAGGTTCGCTTTATTCCGGCAGCGCCAAAGGCGGAGGCATCGTCGAGGAGCTGGCCAACGCGCAGATCGACCTTTTCAAGGACGCGCCCATTGAACCTTACGGCGCGCCTCGCATCATAGCGACTGTTTCAAAGACCCGCCGGGGAGTGGCGGGGAGGTCTTTTGAGCTCGCCTACGACGGAGAGTCGATGAGCTTCACCGGTCAGGCAAGGCCGGTAAGGCGAGAGCGCGAAGTTAAGCCCATCTTTAGGGCGGGCCTTTTTTAGGTGGTTGTTATGGACGGGAAGCTTGAAGAAACAGCAAGGTCGTTTAAGGAAGATGCCCGGCCGGCCTTCGTGGCGGAAATCCCGGGAGTACCGCCGAGTCTGTGGCGGTGCTACGGGATAAATCCGAGGGGCGGGGTGTTTCTCACTAAGGCAGGGCGCATCTGGAAGCGGGAGGCGATGTTTGCCCTCCTACAGGTTCCCCACGACAGGCCGCTTCGAGGGCGCATAGCCATACGCGTGCGGTTTTTTGCCCACTCCCGCGGGCGGTGGGACATAGATAACCGCTTTAAGGTCTTGTTTGACGCGATGACTGAGGCGGGCGTGTGGTCCGACGACTCACAAGTCGACAGGCTGGAGTCTGAGGTCATCATCGTGCCGCCAAAGGCAGCGTCAAGGACGGTTGTAACAGTAAGCGAGATCGAAGAAGGGAAGTGACAGTTATGCTTATGTTTGTCAGGTGCAGCAAATGCGGGACGAAGACGGAAGATGAGGACATCTGCATGCTTGCCACGCATTTCCCCTGGACGTGCCCGGCATGCGGTGCGGAAAACAGGCCCTTGAAAGTCCACTTTGAGACGGCGGACGAGGACGAAGAGCTATGAGCGAAAGATTGAAAGCCATGTGTGGCAACTGCCTGCACAGGTCGGGCGGGAAGTTCTGCAAGGTCGTGGGCGACGACGTGCCAGCCTGGGGCCTGCCCTGTTTTCTTTACACGCCCATGGTGGGGGAAGACGAAAGGCAATGACTGCAAAATCAGGAGCAGTAAAAGACGACGCAGGAAAGCTGAGATACGACCTCATCCCGCCCTTTGCTCTAAAGGAATTGGCCCGCGTCTTTTCGTACGGCGCAGCCAAGTACGGGGAAAGAAACTGGGAAGCGGGCCTGAAGTGGGGCAGGCTTTTTGCCGCCGCTCAAAGGCACCTTTGGAGCTGGTGGGCAGGCGAAGACGCAGACCCTGAAACGTCTATAAGTCACCTGGCGCATGCGGCCTGGAACTGCCTTGCCCTGCTTGAGTTTGCAAGGACCTATGAAGAAGGAGACGACAGGCCCGTGTAAAAGAAGATCCATAATAATGAGCTAACCGTCGGCCTCGGGACGCAAGCCCGGGGCCTTTTCTTTTGCCGGCTTCCCGCCCGCCGCGATCCCTTGCCAGCTCGCACATGGCTGCCCTCGCCCACGCCCTGTGGGCGTGTGCTCGCGGTCGGCGGGTGCTCGCTGGCTGCGCTCACGCGGCGGGCGGGCGGTGTGGCGGGGCGGAAGAGAGGGCTAGCCGCTTCCGGGGTCAAGGCCGGCTTCCCCGGCCCGCAGCGGCTGACGCCGCAAAAGGTCAGTAATGGTCATATAAAGTCTCTATGATTTTATCATTGACATATAGCCATTAAGATATATAATATACCTATAAGACATGAACAAGGAGGTAAAATCATGAAGATTGTCAAAGAGAACGGCGCGGTCATAGCAAGCACGGGAAACTGGGCCATTAAGATCGAAAACGACGAGCAGGCCATCGCGGCACAGCTTGCCGCCTACAGGTGGGCCAAAAGGGGCGATAAAGATGGCGACTAAGACGACCTTCAAGCGGGCAAGGGCACATCAAAGGTACCGACTGAAAGACGGCACGGTCGTTCCGGGCGTAACCACAATAGTCGGCCTTTTGAACAAGCCTCACCTTGTGGCATGGGCAAATAAGATGGGCCTGCAGGGGATTGACACCACAGCCTACACCGCCGCCGCAGCTGGTGCCGGCACGTGCGCCCACGAGATGATACAGGCCATGGTCGGCGGCCCAGAGGTGGACTTTTCAAAGTACACGGGCGAAGAGATCGAGGCAGCTCAAAACGCCGCCGACAAATTCCGCGAGTGGCTTCAAAACCACGACATGCAGACCCATTTGATAGAAGAACAGTTGGTGAGCGAGCGATACCGTGTAGGCGGGACGATCGACTGGTACGGAGAGCTTGACGGGAAGATGACCTTAGTTGATATCAAAACATCCGGAAACATCTACGCCGAGTACGTCATACAGGTAGCGGCATACGCGCAGATATTGAAAGACGAAGATTACCCGGTGGAAGATGTGCGGATCCTGCGGTTTTCCCGCGAAGACAACGACGACCTCCGCGACATGAGCTTGAGCGACCGGCTGCTTGAGGCGGGTTTTAAAGTCTTTTTGCATCTTCGGGAAGTTTACGACCTTCAAAAAGAGATCAAGATATAAGACATAAAAAGGGAGGACATAAAGATGGCGACAGCAAGAGAAGACATGATGATCGAAAGAGTGGAAGACGAGCTCTCTATCGTGGCAAGAAAGGATCCACGCGAGCTTGCCTCAGTTCTGGCGAAGATAGGTGCGTTTCAAGACTTGGTGCGCACTCAACTGAAGGAAGGAATAGACTACGGCACAATACCTGGAGCAGGCGACAGAAAGGTGCTCTTGAAACCGGGCGCGGAAAAGATAACGGTTTTGTTGGGCCTAAGGAGCAGGTTCGAAATAGTTGGTAAAGTGGAAGACTTCGAGGGCGGATTTTTTGCCTACATGGTGCGCTGCTCGCTGGTGGCAGGGAACGGTGAGACCATCACCGAGGGACTTGGGCAGGCAAACACGAAGGAGAGCCGCTATGCCAAGCGTTGGGTGACGGAGAAAAAGCTGCCTGCTGGAATAGATAAGGACATGCTTCCAAGGCGGGAAAAAGAAGGGAAATACGGCAAATACTATGAGTATCAGATCGGCAACGATGACCCTTACACCTTGGCCAATACTGTTTTGAAAATGGCAAGAAAGCGCGCCCTTGTCGATGCCGCTTTAACCGTAGGCTCGCTTTCAGACATATTCACCCAGGACCTCGAGGATGCAGACTTAGCTGCCGAGGTGCGCGAAATTCCTCCGGCAGGCGCAGCATATTCCGCCTCTGCCAGCGTCGTGCCACTCCAGGGCGAGCGCATGGCGACGGAAAACCAACGCAAGGCCATATTTGCCATATGCAGGAAGGCAGGAGGCGACGAAAACACGATCCGAAACATCATCCATGACCGCTACGGCGTATCGAGCACAGCAGACCTAACGATGGATCAGGCTAGCGAGCTTATAGATTATTTAGATGTGAATTTGAAGCAGGCAGTTAACGCAAAATAAGGCAGAGCAAGACAGGCCCGGCGCAGAGCCGGGCTTTTCTTTTTGCCCCGCCCCCGCGAGCGAGCGAGCGGGAAAAGAGAAACCACACAGGCAACAGCGCGCCAACGAGCGCGCCCACGAAGGCAAGCTGAGCACGACAGAGAAGTGGAAACTTAAACATTTTTTCCCAAACGGGGGCGGACGCCTTTGTCCTTTGCGAGAGCAAAGGAGCACTGTCAAGCGTCGGCGCAGCCGACCCGAAGGGCTTGCACTTGACAGTGCGACTGCTCGAGCATGCTTTTTAGTCCGCCCACCGTTTGGCGGGTGGAAAATGTGATGTTTCCTTTTTTCTCCCCCCTTTTTGGGGGGAGACCCCGAGGATCGGGAGATCATCGGGAGAGGGGGGCTATGAAGGCCGATGCCGTGCGAAGCGACCACGCGCTTTTGCGAGCGGGGGTGGGTGGGGGGAGCGAGCTAAAGCGCGGGAGCGGAAGCGAGGCATCGGGCAACCTCCAGGCCTTGAGGCAGCACAAGATGCGAACCCTGCGATTGCATCCCGCCCTTTCCCTTTGCCCTCCGTCGGCAGGCCATGCGCCATCTGCGCCTTTGCCCGCTTTGGCAGCGCAGGCTTTGCGCATGGCGCCGACGGGGCTAGGCCGCCTGTGAGCGCGCAGGGCACGTTCGCTTTTCCTGGCCGCCGTTACATTGAAGGGCCTGATTGCGGCAACCTGCGCGCTCGTGGCGGCCGTGAAAGCTCCTCAATTAAGGTGCGTAAGCCTTCTGTCCGCAAGTCAGCTGCTTTCTTCCTGTTACCGCGTAAATTATGCGAATTGAATGCACAGGTTTACCCGTGTATTGTGAGCTTAAAGACGTTTCAGAAAGGAGGGATAGAGATGGCAAGATATCAGCCTATAGCAAGCCGTCTGACCTTGAGGCTGAGGGTTGGACAGGACGAGTGGGGCAAGCCGAGGCTTAAGAGCAAGTCAATAGCCGGCATCGACGTAGAGGCTGAAGCTGCTGACGTGCAGGCGGTTGCGAGCGCTATCGCCAATCTTCTGGCGCATCCGTTGGTTGAAGTCCAGAAGATCGATACCGACAGGGTCGAGTAACCTTTAGCGCACATGAATGAAGGGAGGTGAAACCATGGGTAATAAGTCCACGCGCAAGTTGAGGATGATATTTGACACCGACGACGGCAAATGGGTGCTCACGTTGTCCGACCCCAAGGAAGGACTTCTCCCTGAAGAAGTCGAATCGGCCATGCAGACCATATTGCACAACAACATATTTGGCATCCCGCCCACTGCCATAGTCGGAGCCGAGCTCGTCGAGACCGACACCACGGTGCTCGTTTAAAACAGGCTATCCTACCTGTGTGGTGCCTATGTGGTGTGTTTGCGATAACGGCGGGAGCGCTGCTTCCCGCCTTTGATTATAAGAAATAGGAGGTGAAACCTTGGAAGAGTTTTTTACTTCGACAGTGCAGACGACCTTTTCTATCGCTGTGGCAGCTTACCTGCTCGTGCGCATGGAAACTCGCATGAGCGAGCTCACAAAAGCAATTAACGAGCTGCAGGCCGGCTTGAAGAAGTGCATAGAATGCGAACTTTACAGGACAGGAGAAAGGAAGTAGGAAGATGACTAAAGAGGCTGAACTTTTTATCCTGGCCGCTGAGGGCGGCTACGTTGATCACCCGAACGATCCAGGAGGTGCCACAAACTACGGCATAACCACGGCCACCTTGAAGCAGGCAAGAAAGACAATCCCGGATCTTCCCGAGCACGTAAGAGATCTCACGGCCGAGCAGGCTTTAAAGATATACGAAACCTTTTACTGGAAGCCTGCAGGCTGCGACAAGCTGCCAAGCCCTGTCGACCTGCTTGTGTTTGACGGCGCCGTTAACTGCGGCGTAAGGCGGGGCGTTAAGTTCCTGCAGGAGGCGCTAAACGTGATAAACGAAGGTAAGGCACAGCTGGCAACCGACGGCATCATCGGAAAAAAGACTTTAGCGGCCGTTGCCGAACATTCGGACGCTTTAAGGTCACTGTGTGCCGTCATCCTGTGGCAGCGGACGCTTTACTACCAGAGCCTTGCCGCAAGCAAAGAGACCTTTCGCACCTTCCTTCGCGGCTGGATAAACAGGCTTGCCAGGCTGTGGGAGAGGTGCGAGTGATCAAAATGTGATGAAAGGCATTAATGTGTTGATTGTCAGTAATATTTAAAAATTTGCCTGTAGTAAAAAATTAATGACTATTGCACTCGTTATTTTCGGTGCCTAGATAATCGGAATAATCGTTCCATTGGCCAGAATAACCTATTTCCTTTATAAGGAATTTATTTAATAACATAGCAAGTTTCAAGTAGAAATGTTCCACCATTTTTTGCTTGTTATCCGAATCAATTATAAATAACTTGCAGTCTAATGGAGCCTTTTTACAAGAGACTACCTCATTATAAGAATCTATTAGTGCCGTAGCTATATCATTGCCGTTATGAATAAGTGAACCACGGGTTTTACATAAGATATCAGCCTCGTCTATTGTTATGTCGAGGAGCCTTGAAATTGTGCTCTTGTCAAGTGTCTTGCTTTCGTCAATTATTTCCAAGAAAGTAAAGAGGTTAATCGTTCTGATTTCAATAGGAACAATACCTCCAAGTCCCTGTAAGTAAAAATACAATCCTCTTGTTAATCTCTTCCAGTTATTATTATAAGAATCGGCTCGATTGCCTCTAACCAATAAATATTCGAAAATTTTGTTAAGCAACTCTTCACCGTTGCTATTGCGATAAAGAGGCCCGATACTTTTTCCCTCATGAGCAGCTAGATTGATCGTAATCGTTTTATGCTCTCCGTCGTAAATATAACGTACACTAATAGGGCCGCCTAGGAGAATGCCTAAGCTTATGCGTATGATCTCCTCATAGTCTGAGAGGGGAGTGCGTGATTTTACTATAAAACGGCCATTGTTACCAGAAACTATTAGTTGGTGATCCGAATTTAAGTGGATATTAATGGGTTCAAACAAGTTCATATTTTTGGCACCATCGTAAATTATCTCATAGCATCTGTCTTCTAGATTATCGGGCACGAAGGGGTCAAAATTGAATTGAATTTTAGAACAATATGGCTTGAGGATCGTTTTAGTCGTAGTCAAATCATCTTCGTTCATGACTTTTAAGATCTCTGACTCGATAACTTGCCATCCTCCCATTTTAATGGTGGAAGTGAAGCAATCTGGAAGGATATCTGTTTTAACAATACCCATAGGTGATATTAGTCTCACATCTGTTAGAGTGAAATCTTTGAGGTTAAAATCATTTGAAGGCGAAAGAAATGTTCCTAGTTTTTTAAGCCTTTCTTCAAAAGGTAGAATTTGATATACCTCAATGACATTATCCTCGAGGTTAAGGCATACCTGGACTTGCTGATCTTGCCTGCAATATCTTAATCTTCCCGTCCCAGTTAATTTGTTCATAAATATCTAACTCCTTTAAAATAAGATATTAAAACATTTTAAATTAATCAATTTATTTTTAGCCTATCCATTCCTACGCTGAAGCACCATGCAAATAGCTCATTCTTTTACTAGTATTATCACAAGAAGTTTACTCTACGTCAATCTCAAGGCGGCTCAATTTCAAGTCTATCTTGATAACAATTGCCATACCTTTTATCTAACACGCTTCTTGCTCCCGAGGAGCCTTCTCACCGGCGATGCCTTTTCCTGTGCCTCGCGTATGTCCGCTTCAACAAGCGCTATGTAGTGCTTCGTGGTCTCTAAATTCGAATGTCCCATGATGGCCTGCAGTGCAAACGGGTTCATGCCGTTGCGCAAGAAATACAGCGCCGCGTCATGTCGCAGGTCGTAGGGCGAAAGGCGCTTCAGCCCGAGCTTTGGCGCGTAGTGCCTCTGCAACTTCTGTCTCCAGCCGGAAACAGTTAACCTGTCTCCCTCGTGGTTGGTAAAAAGCAGCTTCGTGTCCCATTCCTTTGGCCGCGTTGAGATCATCGCCTGCAGCGCCTTTGCCGTCTCAAGAGAAAAAGGCAGTATCCTGCTTTTCCTCGTCTTCGAGACGGAAGCTCGAACCAGCACGGTCAGATCGTCTAAATCCACGTCGTCCAGGGTAAGAGACAGCGCCTCGCCCGGCCTTATAGCCGTATCTATGGAAAGGCATATTAAGGCATAATCGCGCCTGCCGCAGTATGTCGATTTATCCGGAAGATGTAAGAGCCTTCCTAATACCTCAGCAGAATGTTGGACGATCCTGGGTTCGGCCTTCCTTCTTTTGATTCCCCACGCCGGATTTTCGGGGAAGGCGCCCTCCTGTACGAGCCAGGAGAAAAAGGCCTTTATGTAGTTCAGTCTGAGGTTGAACGTTGCCGGCGCGATGCCGTCTTGAGCCAGATAGGACAGCACCGCCGCCTTGGCCTTGCCGGGGTGGGCAGGGTCGAAAGCCTGCGGGTGTTCCTTAAAGAGGTGCGCGATGTGGTAGCGGTAGTCCTCGATCGTTCGCTTCGAGTATCCTTCGGCCTTCCTGAAGAGGATAAACGCCTCGAGTGCCTCCTCCCACGAGGCAAATTTCTCGTTGAACAGTACGATTTTTTCGTTTTCTTCCATAACGTCAACCTGACATCTCGGAAATCTTACGAGTTTAGGAGCGCCGGACAAGGCCTTTTTTATAAAAAATTTGCTAAAGGGGCTTGAACAAAAGTCTGCATGTATGCTACTATAAGCTGCGCCGTCAGGTGTGAAGGTCGGATCTGGCCTTTTAATCCGGGTGTCGCAGGTTCGAATCCTGCACGGCTCACCAGATTTTTAAAAACTTTTAAGCGGTCCCATCGTCTAGAGGCCTAGGACACCGCCCTTTCAAGGCGGCGGCACGGGTTCGAATCCCGTTGGGACCGCCATTATGTAGTTGAGGGGTTCAAGCCGGTGTAGCTCAACAGGCAGAGCAGCGCACTCGTAATGCGCAGGTTGGCGGTTCAAGTCCGCCCGCCGGCTCCAGTTGTAATATTAGAGATGTGCATTGCTGTTGGAGGCAAATTTATGCAAATACTCAATACCCTTAGGTTTGGGGCGCTGGAGTACAGCGAAGACGATGTCCTCTATTTCCCCAAGGGAGTTCCCGGTTTCGATGACCACAAAAAATGGCTGCTTCTGGGTGACGATGACGAGGGCAATCCCATAAAATGGCTTCAAAGCTTGAAAGATGGCGATGTTGCTCTTCCTGTCATGCCACCGGAACTTATAATCCCCAAATACGATCCCCAGCTATGCGAAAGCGATATCAAAGATATGACAGCCTCATTGAACGATCTTCGCTTTTTCGTTGTGGTAGCCGTTCCGGAAAATGCCCCGTGGGATGCAACGGCCAACGTTCGTGCTCCTATAGTAATAAACGTCGCGAAACGTCTGGGCAAGCAAGTGATAGGTCAAAGGGAAGATTATGGGATACGACATTATATCTTCGATGATGCAACCAGAGAGAAAATTAAAAATGCCTTCCTTGAAGCTCAAAGGTCGTCAAGCGAGGGGGGTGCCCCTTAAATGCTTGTGCTTTCCCGTAAGGAAGGCCAATCTCTGATCCTTAACGATAACATCGAAGTAATGGTTGTCGAGATATCCAAGGGCCAGGTCCGCTTGGGAATCAAGGCACCGAAGGACGTCTTGGTGCTTCGCAAGGAGCTTACCGAAGAGGTAGCCGACTCCAACAGGCTTTCTGCTCAAACGAGGGATGTGGAAGTTTTGGGCTCTGCCCTAAAAAAATCGCATCCTTCGGGCTGAGGCATTATCCATTTAATTGTAAGGTTCCTTGAATGTACAACTGTTTGCTTATATGACCCCCTGATAAGAAGGGGGCCTTTTGTTTTTAATATGAGATGATGGCGATAAAGACTTTTTACGCCATTATATTTATAATACATCCGATGAGGTGATATTCATTGAGGCGTGTATTTTTGTTACGCCACGGCAAAACTGAATGGAACGGACAATTTCGGTATCAGGGGACCAGCGATGTTCCGCTAAATGAGGAAGGTCGCTCGCAAGCTCAAAGGACTGCTCTGAGGCTGGCATCGTTAAGTATAGACGCCATATATGCAAGTTCGCTTTCTAGGGCAAGGGAGACCGCGGAAATAGTCTCCAAAACCTTGGGCGTTCCTGTAAAGGGCTTTTATGAAGAGCTTTGGGAGATGAATTTCGGCGCCTGGGAGGGTTTGACGGCATCGGATATTGAAAGGTCTTACGCGGAAAGTTTTCGGCTTTGGAGAAGAAATCCTGAAAGGGTAAAGATTCCTAAAGGGGAAAGTTTTAACGAAGTGGTAGAACGCGTTACACGCGGAATGAAAAAGATCTTAAGCGATAGGGGCGAAAACATACTGGTAGTTGCTCACGGAGGCTCTATAAGGGCTGCTTTGGCCGGGCTTTTTGCGATGGATATCTCTGCATCTTGGAGGATTCGTATAGATAACTGCAGCTTGACATCGATGGAACTCATAAACGACAGGGTGATGCTCGCCTTTGCCAACGATACGCTACATTTATTGGTCGATGATTTAGACCTGGTATCTAATCTTCCCGTATTGACGTAGCTTTAATCGATTTATGAAGGAGACGGTAAAATGCGCCTTGACTCCGTTTCTGGGGACGATTTGCCCGAAAAAGATTTATGGGAAAAAGTGAAATCGGGTGACGAAAAAGCTCGCGAAGAAGTGATAATTTCTTATAGGCCCATGGTATTTTGGCTTGCAAACAAGTTGCACGTGTCTCCTGATTCCTACCAGGATTTGATACAGGAGGGCATGGTAGCCCTCATAGAGGCTGTAGACAGATACGATTCGACTCGAGGGGTCAAGTTCATCACTTATGCATATTATCGCGTTAAAGGCCATATGATCAATTTCTTGGAAAGATCGGAGGCCAAGGCGCCTGAGCCTATCGAAATAGATGAGTCGTTTTATCGGCACGAAGTTTTTTACGACGAAGACTGGCTTGCAGACCTTCAGGAAGCGATGAGGTCTTTAACCGCCAGCGAAGCAGAGATTATAACTGCGATCGATATGAAGGGGTTGACCGCTAAGGAGTTGGCACAAAGGAAAGGGGTTGACATCAGCTACATTTATAGAATTAGAAGAAGAGCCATAGCGAAGCTGAAAAAGGTCTTTGGGGTCACGTAATTCAAATAATCCTGGGAGGGGCCCTTCATGGAAAGGCGTCTTTTAAGAATAAGGCGATGGATAGACAGGAGCATAGAGGCATGGAGACGGGGAAATCCGAGGGACGTCATTGTGGAGCTTGAGTGCGCCGAGGCCGAGATGCGCATCGCTAGGGATGAAATGCTGGCCCTAGTTTCGTCTGGTATCACGCAAAGACGGCAAAGTTTGTCGCTGATGCTATCTTCCTTGGTTGTTGCCGTTATGTTTCTGGTGGCTATGGCTTTGCCCATTTCCATGGAAAGCGTGAATAAGCAAAACGAGGGAAATGCACTGGCAAAGGCGGGAAGCAATTCACTTCACATGAGCCTTATAACGGACGACGAAGAGCGGTTCATCTTGGCTTTGAGGAAGAGCTTAAGCGACACGAATGTGGCTAGAGCCTGCGAACCGGGAAACGCAAAGGCCGAAAGGCAAAAGATAAATAAATTTTCCGTTAAAATTGTCGAGCTATCACCGTCCGCGTCCGCAAATATAGACAAAAATGAGCAAAAGGACCTACGCGAAGGCAAAAAGCGCGATGTATCATTTGAGGAAACTATGCTGGAAGATTTTCTTAAATTGGTTCAGCGAGGGGAGAAAGCCCTCCGCGACCAAAGAGGTGCAGCTGTGGAGTTTTCAAACTGAAGGAGTGATCTTAGGGATGAAATTTTGCGTAAAACTTATGTTGATTAGTGCACTTCTTTTATTATCTAACTCACCTATTGCGTTTGCACAGACTTACCCTAAAGTAGTGGAGCTAAAGGTTGAAGGCAATCAGCAGGTTGATGCAAACTATATATTATCGGTCGTCGGAGCTAAGGTCGATCAGGCGGTGGACAAAGAGCAGTTAGATAAGGACGTGGAGGCTATTTACAACCTTGGCTTTTTCTCCTATGTTGACGTAAGAGTTGAACCGGCAGAAGGTGGAGCAAGGGTAGTTTACGTAGTGCAGGAAAACCCCGTCGTGAAGGAGATAAGGTTTGAAGGAAACGAAGTATACAGCCAGGACGACCTTATGAAACTCGTCTTTACGAAGCCAGGCAACATCTTCAACTCGGTGTTTTTCAGGCACGACCTTGAGCGAATCAGAAACAAATATCAGGAAGACGGATACGCCATGATGCGCGTGCAGGACGTGCAGATAGAAAATGGCATTATAACCGTCAAGATCCTCGAGCCAAAGGTAGGAGAAATTGCGATACAGGGCAACAATAAGACGAAGACATACGTAATAGAGCGCGAGATAAAGCTTAAGCCCGGGGACCACTTCAACGCCAAGGTCCTAAGGCATTCTTTAAACAAGCTGCAGAAGCTGGGATACTTTGAGACGGTAAACGTAGGGTTCGAGCCAACCCAAGATCCGGGCATAGTCAACATCGTGGTCTCTGTGGAGGAACAAAGGACCGGAAGGATCGGCTTAAGCATCGGGCACGGCTCAAGCAGCGGATGGAGTGGGGGCCTATCTTACGAAGACGCTAACTGGAAGGGGCTAGGGCGCACGGCATCTGTGGGTTTTGAGACTGGAGATCGTGAGCAGTACTGGATCACTTACGAAGAGCCCTATATGGACACTGACTACTACTCCTGGAGGATAAACTTGTACAAGTGGAATTGGGACGACATAGAAAACTACATAGGCGGAGAACCGGTTTTTGAATATGAAGAAACGAGAAAGGGCATCTCTATAGGAGCTGGCAAGAAGTTCAAGCGCGATCCCAAATTAAGCTGGTATGCGACCCTGGACTGGCACGATTCTGAAATATCTTATGATGATATATACTGGTATAGTGAATTTGATCGAGCAGCCACTCAGGTCAGCGCGAATGACACTACGGGCAAATACAAGGACAAAGACGTGAACGAAATCCGAAGAATGTACTTCAATGAGCACATGCAATCCGGAAAGACTTTTTCAATCACCGGCAGACTGCAACGCTCTACTTTGGACGAATATTTGAGCTATCCCAAGGGAGATGTCATAAGCCTGAACGTGGAGCAGGCGCTTGATTTTTTGGGAAGTGATTGGAACTTTACCAAGTATTGGCTTGAGGCTAAGTATTACACCCCTGTTACCAAGCTTGGAGAGGTATTTGACATCGACTTGGGCACAAAGGACACTCCCGTAATTTTTGCCGCAAGGGTGAGAGCCGGATTTTCAAGCGGCGAAATTCCCTTTATGGATCAGTATTTCTTGGGCGGAGACAAGGACCTGCGCGGATATGAAGAGGACGAGTTCTACGGGACGGAGATGTTTTTGGCCAACTTCGAGATCAGAATCCCCATCGAACAGGCCTTTGGGCTGGTGTTTTTCTACGATGTAGGCAATGCATGGGGTGATTCTGACCCTTTAATAGATTATCTTTACAGGACCGTGGGGCATGGTGCTGCCAGGTCTTCGAGCTTTGACCTATCCGATTTGCACGATTCCTATGGCATCGGCGTTCGCGTGAGGACCCCATTAGGCAACTTGAGGATAGATCTGGCGGAAGGAGAATATGAAACCTATACCCATTTCGGATTCGGCGAACTTTTTTAAAGGGTGACATGAAACGACTGTGGGGGGCAGCCTTTCTGCTTTTGTTGGCAGTTTTTTGCAGGCCTAAGGGGGCGGAGTGCAGCGTGATCGTTACAGGTCCGCCCGAGTGGCTTACCGGTGCCATAAAAGGAAGCATCGTCGCAGTGATGGATGAGATGCCTTCATACGAAATAAAGGATCAAGAAAGGCTTCTTACTATGGTATCCGAGAGGATCTTTGAAGGTTACAAGGTAAATGCCCTCCATATAACCGGCAAAGATGACGTGTTTATAGAGCTTGTGCCCGTTAAGATCGCTAGTTGGAAGGCGGATGTAGTGTGCCCCAAGCTATCTTCCCCTTGTGATGAGTGGTTTTCTCTCGACGCTTTGGGCATGGAGGAGGAAGTTTTAGAGATTTTATGGGGCGTGCCTGTCGAAGCGTTACGATGGGCTGACGAAGCGTTTTTGAAGGAAGTGCGTAAAAAAACTTCCCCTCGCCTTCCAGGGTGGGAGCCCCATATTATGGTCAGCAGAAAAGACGACTCTTATGTTGTAGAGCTGTCATTTACAGCAAGCCAGGACCTTGTCCTGGCAATAGATACCCATGTGTTTTCCAGGTCTTTGCCGTCATTTTGGCAGTACGATATGCGCGAAAAGCTGCTTGAAAGTTTGACACCCTTTATAGGGATTCCGGTTAATTGGGCCGCGAAACACGAAAAAGATATCGAACGGGTTGTAAACGAAAGGCTTAGAGATACCCGTTTTTCCAGCACGGCTAAGATAGAGATTGATTCTCAATTTGTTCCTTCAAAGATCGCAAAGGCAAACGTGGACGTAGAAAGCAGAAGGTATACCTTTAATTTCTGGGGGGCAGCCTACGCGGGAACCGAGGATAAATCGACCGAATTAGGATTGCATTTCGGTCGCAAGGCGCAGCCCCTTCATTCGTGGGATATCGAGCTTTACGGTGAGGCCGTAGTGTTCTTGGATGATGGTGACAGCGAGGAGAGGCTTGGTTTTAGGTGGTCTCCTTACAAACAGATTTGGCTAGGTGCCGAAAGGGAGCTTGAGGAGGACAAGACCTGGTATCGTCTGTGGATCGAGGGGGGGCTTAAGGCCTTTTACGTCTGGTGGCGTTATTCCGACGAACATGAGAACAACGCTGCGTTAGGTTATAGGTTTACTGAGCACCTTTCTTTGGAGCTGTACATAGACGAGCGAGATGACGACGAAGTGAGCATAAGGGCAGTTGGCAATTTTTGATCTTTGCTGAGAAAGGGGAGGCACATTGAAGGAATTCGGTAAAGCATGGAAACTTTCGCAGATAGCATCCTATTTACATGGCCGCATCATAGGCGACCCGGATAAGCTCATTTTAGGGGTGGCTACTCCGGAGAAGGCTACCCCGGAATATATATGTGTGTTGTGGGAAAAAAGTGCCTATGGGAAGTTAAAAGAAGATGTCCCTGTCGTGGTGCCCATTAATTGGCTTGGGCCTGGCAGGACCGGCGTTGAAGTAGAAGACCCGAGGCTTGCCTTCGCCAAGCTGCTTTTGCTCTTTGAAAAGCCTCGAGTCCCTAAATGCGGCGAACTACATACTACGGCAGTAATATCGCAAGAAGCTAATATTCATCCTTCTGCTTACATTGGTCCTTTTTGCGTGGTGAAGGAAGGGGCTCAGATTGCCGGAAACGTTGTATTAGAGGCGCACGTCTTCGTCGGAAAAGGTGTCTTCATTGATGAGGGTACGATCGTTGAGCCTCACGTTACCTTATACCATGGAGTGAGGTTGGGGAAAGGGTGCCTGATCCATGCAGGTGCTTCTTTGGGGTGCGAAGGCTTCGGCTTCTGCAGTAAGGACGGAAAATTGGTCAAAATCCCCCAAGTTGGAGGTCTGGTCATAGGAGATGACGTCGAAATTGGGGCATTGACAAGCATCGACAGAGGTACTTTGGGAGATACGCGCATTGGTTCTGGTACCAAGATAGGAGATTGCGTCCATGTGGGACACAACGCACAGATTGGTTCCAACTGTATCCTGGTTGCTATGACGGGCATCGCCGGAAGCGCTGTGGTAGAGGATAATGTAATAATGGCTGCCCAAAGCGGGATCAAAGATCATGCAAAGGTTGGGAAAGGAGCTGTAGTGGCTGCCAAATCCGGTGTTACAAAGGACATACCGCCCGGCATGATGGTCTCGGGCTTCCCGGCGCGAGACCATCGCGAGGAACTCAAGATCCAGGCCTTGACTCAGAGGTTACCGGAGATTTACGAAAGGCTTTTGCGCTTAGAACGCTTGCATGAAGGAGTTGGCAATGAGGATGAAAAGGGTAACCCTTCAAGGGCCGATTGAAGCAGAAGGTATAGGGCTGCATAGCGGCAAGACCAGCAGAGTCTTGGTGCTTCCCTCCGATGTCGAAGATGGTATAATGATTGGCGCTGTAAACGGACAAAAGACGTATCCCATAGGAGAATGTGATGTATTTTCCCCGGGGCGTTCGACATGCGTTGTGCTGCCCGGCGGCCATACGGTCTTTACGGTAGAACACTTATTGGCAGCCCTTTACGGCATGGGTGTCGATGACGTCGTCATATTGGTGGATGGTGGCGAGATTCCCATATTTGACGGCAGTGCAGGTCAGTGGGTAGACCTTTTGCAAAAGGCAGGTTTAAGGGAGAAGGAAAATACTGCAAAGACGATTTACGACATATATTCTCCCCTTTACGTCGAAAGTGATTCGGGCGATGCATGGTTGGCATGCCTTCCGTGCGAAAGTCTGAAGGTCACTTATGTCATATCTTTCGATAATTCCTTTATAGGAACGCAAGCCTTTGCTGCTGAGGTTACAAGGAACACATTCGCCAAAGATATCGCTTCCTCCAGGACTTTCGTTAGACTTAAAGACGTGGAGGAGCTAAAAAAAGAAGGATTGGCTCGCGGAGGAAGTCTGGATAATGCCCTGGTCTTCGGCGATAACGGCTTGGTGAACGATACGCAGATGCATTTTGCTAACGAGTGTGCCCGCCATAAGGCCTTGGATTTATTGGGCGATTTGGCCTTAGCAGGGCTGCCGTTGCAGGCTCATGTGATCGCTTATAAGGCAGGCCACAAGCTTCATTTACGTTTGGTGGACCGATTAAGACGGCTTTGCAAAGGTGGTGGAAGCTGATGGATTTGGAAAAGACCGTTGACATTCACAGGATAATGGAGTTTCTCCCTCACAGGTACCCCTTTTTGCTGGTCGACAGGATTCTTGAAGTTGACGAAGGCCGAATAGTGGGACTTAAAAACGTCACAATTAACGAACCCTTCTTTCAGGGGCATTTTCCGGACGAGCCCGTTATGCCGGGCGTCTTGGTCTTGGAGGCGATGGGACAAGTTGCAGCCATGATGATAGTGCTTCGTCCCGATATGCGAGGCATGGTCACCTATCTGACGGGGGTGGACAAGGCCAAGTTTCGAAGGCCTGTGTGTCCGGGAGATCAGTTGATAACCGAGGCAAAGGTTAGCAGGTTGCGAGGTCGCGTTGGACAAGTTAAAGCCGTGGCGCGCGTTAACGATGATATGGCTGCGGAAGCGTTGTTCAGCTTCGTGGTAGCCAAGAATTTGTTGCAGAGGGGATAGGCATGAACGGAACCATACATCCGACTGCTATCGTGTCTTCCAAGGCTGAACTGGACGAGGGGGTTGCCGTAGGTCCGTACAGCATCATTGAAGACGAGGTATTTATAGGCAAGAATACCGTAATTGGGGCTTACGTGAGGATATTTAATTGTGTCCGAATAGGGCAGGATTGCAGGATATATGAAAACGCCGTCATAGGCAGGGAACCGCAGGATCATTCCTTTCATGGGGAAAAGACGAAGGTCGTCGTGGGCGACCGCACCATGATAAGAGAGGGCGTGACGATACACCGCGCTACGGGTGAAGGACAATCCACGGTGATCGGCGATGACGTGTTTTTGATGGAAGGCGTTCACGTCGGACATAACGTCAAGATAGGCAATCACGTCATCGTCGCCAACAAAACTGGGCTTGCCGGTTACTGCGAGATAGAGGATTACGCTAATCTTGGGGGAATTGTGGGAGTTCATCAGTTTGTCAAGATAGGCAGGCTGTGCATGGTTGGGGGCTTATCCAAAGTGGTGAAGGATATACCCCCCTTTGTATTGGCTGACGGAAGGCCGGCAAGGATCTACGGCATAAATAAGGTCGGTTTACAGCGTGCCGGTTTTGACTCGACGTTAAGAGGCCATATAAAAAGGATTTATAAGCAATTCTATCATGGCGGATTGCCTTTAAGGCAAGCCGTCGAGGTGATCCGAAAGGAAGGCCTTGACGATCCGATAATTGCCGAGATCGTAGGTTTCTTTGATAGGTCCAAAAGAGGGCTGGTCCCGTGGCCTGGCTTGCGCCCTTTTTTGGGGGATGTGGAATGATGGATGTTAAACTTTTAGCGCTGGACGTGGATGGGACGTTGACCGACGGATCGGTTTATATGGACGGCGAAGGCCACGAGTTTAAGCGTTTCGACATCCAGGACGGCATGGGAATTGCCATGCTTAGGCGCGAGGGCCTTGAGGTGGCAATCATAAGCGGAAGGTTTTCTGCCTCCACCGACCAACGTGCAAAGGACTTAAGCATCCCATTTGTGTTTAATGGGGTAAAGGATAAACTGGCGACCCTCATGTCTTTGGCCGAACGGTTGAACCTGAAACCTGAAGAGGTTGCCTACATGGGTGACGACGTAAATGATATCGAATGTATCAAGTGGGCCGGATTTGGAGTGGCGGTAGCGAACGCCAGAGAAGAAGTCAAAAGAAGCGCAGATTACGTCACTGCCTCGATGGGCGGCCGGGGGGCCGTCAGGGAAGTGGCCGATATGCTCCTTAAGAAGAGGCGATAGTTGCGATCATGGCAGAATTTCGATTCAGGTTGCTGGACAAGTTTGTCATAAAGGAATTTTATCCGACCTTCGTCTTCGGCATAATGGTTTTTACGACCCTTCTCGTTGCAGGAGATTTGCTTTTCGACATAGCCGACCTGCTCATACAAAGCCGTGTTCCCTTTGGCGTTGTCTTCAGGTTATTTTTATATCGCCTGCCGGGTGTAGTGGTGCTGACGTTGCCGATGGCAGCTCTTTTGGCCACAATATTAAGCTTCGGAAAGATGGCGTCACAATCGGAGTTGACGGCCCTGAAGGCCTCCGGGATCAGTTTTTATCGTGTCCTGCGCCCTATAATCTTGGCCAGCGTCATCGTCGGCGGATGTGCTCTTCTTTTTAACGAGACCGTAGTCCCGTTGACGGACAAGGCGGCCGATAACGTCATGAGGTACGAAGTGGCCAAACAGAAGCCGTCGTTGCTCAAGGAGCAGATGTTTTTAAAGGAAGAGAAGGACGGGAAGTTGTCGAGGGTCATCTACATAGGAAAGTTATTTCCTCAAGAGGGCAATATGGACGATGTGCTGATACAGGAGTTTGAGTCCGATAAACTGGTTCGCATAATGACGGCCAAAGGCGGCGAGTGGAAAAACGGAGAATGGTGGCTTTACAACGGTCAGGTCTTTAACGTCACTCAGGAGGGATTGGTAGAGCCACTTTTCAGCTTCGAAAGGCAACAACTGACGCTTCCGCTGTCGCCTGCCCAAGTCGTTGCCAGCTCGCAGGATCCGAAAAAGATGGGTGCCCTCGAGCTTTACGGTTATATTAAATTGATGAAGATCCAGGGCGTGGACGTCGATTCCCTGTGGGTGCTTTTGCATCTCAGGCTGGCTGTCCCTTGGGCAAGCGTCGTGCTGGCCCTGGTTGGGGCTTCGGTCGGAGCCGGAAGCAAACGGTCAGGCTCCGGCATGGGCATTGGTCTGTCTATCATCCTGGTCTTTGCATATTATGTCTTCATGTCCTTTTGTCGTTCCCTGGGGCAGGGCGGTTACATCTCTCCATTTGCGGCGGCATGGATACCAAACTTGATATTTTTGTTGTGCGGATCATATATGGCCAAAAGGGCTAACAGGTGATGATAATGAAGTTTGAAGGAGTAGCCATCATAGCTGGCGATGGCTGGCTGCCGCTTGAAATAGCGAGTCGTCTTACGTCATGGGGATATCCTCCCGTAGTTTATTCCTTTGGGGAACATGAGGGGTCCCTATCTAAATTTGCCCTGGAATTAATCGAGCTGTCTAGCCTGAACCTGGGATTTGTCATCGAGGATATGAGGCGCAGAGACATTTGTGAAATAATCATGGCGGGAGTAGTGCCAAAGACGCTGATGTATCATCATGGACTGCATGATGAGCAGCTAAAGAGGTTATTGTGGGGCCTTGAATCTCGCGACGATCACAACTTGCTGGCGAATATAGTCTTGACTTTGGAAAACGAAGGTTTTAGGGTAATTAGTTACAGGGACATTATCTCCGATTGGCTCGCTCCTTTCGGGCATTTCGCCGGCAGGCATCCCACAAATGAGGAGCTTGAGGATGTGGAATACGGCAAGGCAATTGCTAGGGTCTTGCTGCCTCTTTCCTTTGGGCAGACGTTGGTGGTACATAAAAAGGCGGTAGTCGCCGTGGAGGCAATGGAAGGCACGGATGCCATGTTGCTTAGGGCCGGCAGTCTGACGAAGGGCGGCGTAGTCATCAAGATGATGCGTCCCGATCAGGATGAACGATACGATTTGCCCACCGTAGGAATAAAGACGTTGCAGAACATGTTGAACGCCGGCCTTAAATGCCTTGCTGTTGAGGCTGATAAGACAGTGATAATCAAGCCTGACGAATTCAAGCGGTTCGCTTCGGATGTCGACATATCCGTTCTGGGGGTAAGGCATTGAGCTTGTTTTTGAGCTGCGGTGAGGCCTCCGGCGACCATTATGCCGGATGCCTTATAAAGGCCTTGGATGGCAGGCTGGGACGTTGTTGGGGAATGCTTGGGCCCGAAGGCAAAGCATCGGGCGGACAAGAAGTTTGGAGTTACAGCGAGCTTCAGGTAATGGGCATTTCGGAAGGCCTTAAAAGCACTTTGAGGCTGTTTCGTCTCAAAGATCGGATGGCAAATTCTATATTGGAAGAGATGCCCGATTGTGTGGCGGTCATCGATAGCCCCGATTATCATATTCCATTGATCAAGGCTATCAGAAGGGGCGGGTATCAAAACCCCATTTTTTATGTCTCACCGCCGACGGCTTGGGCTTGGCGAACAAAGAGGGCTGATGCGATTAGGAGTTTAAAGGTCATATGCTTTCCACTGTTTGAGTTCGAGCATCGCTTTTACGCCGGCAAGGGAGTCGAAAGCTACTGGATAGGACATCCTCTGCTTGACGACTTATGTGATTACACCCCGGATGAAAGTGTGCTCAATGCCTGTAATGGGAAACGCACAGTTGCCCTGTTGCCGGGCAGCAGGCCCGCTGAAGTCAGGCGCCTTGCAGGCGTTTTAAGGGAAGTCGGCGTCGAACTAAAACATATGGGCTATGACCCGGTGGTCTCCGTCGCCAGAAACTTATCTTATGTCGATCGACAAATGCTTAAGGACATGGGTGGCGACATGTCATTTTTCGAGGGCAAGGGAGTCGATCTGATGTATGTGTCAGAATTTGTAATAGGCGCCTGCGGAACAGCTGCCGTGGAGGCCATGATGTTGGACAAATTCATGGTCGTCTTGTACAAGGCCTCCTTGTTGAGCTGTTTGGTTTACAAGCTTATGGTTAAAACACAGTGGGTGGCCATGCCCAATATACTGTTGGGACGCGAGGTTTATCCGGAATTGCTTCAAGGCGAGGTTAAAACTTCTTTGATACTGGAGGCGGTGTCGAGGTACTTGAAGGACACGAAAAAGGTACACAATGAATTGACAGAAGCCAGAAGCAAAATGGGCAGTCGCGGTGTGTATAAATTTTGGGCCGATGCCATCGTGGAAATGACGGGACGATGAAGGCAGTATATATCCTTGCAAACGGTCCTGGAGAGCTTTGGGATTGGGCTCGCCCCCTGGTTTACGAGCTGGATAAAATGGGAATCAGATCTGTATTGTGGCTGCTTCCGTGTCAATACGCTTCCGGCATGGAGCGAACCTGTGCTGACAAACTTCCCTTTTATCGCATCATCGGCCCTTACAATTGGGCGAAGACCTTTTATGAATCGATAAGGACAAAGGATGTGGGGTTAGTCGTACAGCTTGGCGGAGATTTGATGTTCGGAAGGTTTTTATCCAAGATGAGCGGCGCAGAGCTTTTTTGCTATACCTATGGCAGGAAAAAAGGGCTGCGCAGCTGCTCCCGCGTCTTCACCGCTTATGAGGTCATGGCAAGACATATTCGGGAAGATGGCGTTTCGCCCTTGGTAATGGGCGATCTGGTCGTCGATTCTCTGAGATTGGATCTTGACATCAAGCATCCCGATGCGGACTTATTCGATCAAAATACTTCATCCAGAAAAGTGGCCTTCTTTCCGGGCAGCAGGCCGGCCATAAGAAAAAAAGCTTTGTCTTTTTTGAGGGAAGTGTACCGTCATCTTCAAAGTCTACTAAATGTTAACGTCATAACCTTGCTTTCTCCTTTTTCCTTAGATGAAGAGGTAGATGCCTGGGAAGATGCCGGATTAAATCCGACGAGGGAAAGCACGCCTCTGGCTTTGAAGGGAGTGGATTTGGCTCTGACACAACCGGGGACGAACACGCTGGAGCTGTTTTATCTAAAAATACCCACTCTCGTGGCGGTGCCTTACGCCTTTTTGGACGATATACCATTTAGCGGATTTAAGGGGGCTATGTTGCGCTTGCCCTTGGTTAAAGATAAGCTGTTGAAGTCTCTGTCTAAAAGGGAGGGCACGCTTTCGTGGCCAAATAGGATTACAGGCAAAAACTTGATCCCCGAATTGGTCGGAGATTACAAGCCAAAGCAGCTTGCAGAGGCGATAACCGGATATTTAAACGATGTCGATTGGCTTAAAAAAACGTCCGAACTGATGGGCCAGTTGACGTCGGCACACGGAGCCTCGAAGCGATTGGCGGAGGAGATAATGCGATGTCTTGGTTGAAAAAGAAACTTATATTGACGAGATCGCAGAGAAGTACTTATCTGCGTCTGATAAGTTATTTAAAGCCCTATTTGGGCAGACTGTTTGCTGCTATAGCATGTATGGCCATCTCTTCCCTGTTGGCAGTATTGCCGCCGTGGCTGCTCAAAAACATCGTCGATGACGTGTTGATACAAAAAAATCTGTTCTTGCTTCATTTTCTTGCCCTAGGTATAGTTCTCATTTATCTGTGCAAGGCGGTCTTTTCGTACGGGCAGACCTATTTGATGGGTTGGGTTGGCCAACGGGTGATAATGGATATAAGGGTGCAACTTTACGATCACATGCAGAAGATGTCCCTCAGATATCTGTATAAGTCTCGCATAGGCGATTTGATCTCGCGCATAACTAACGACGTGATGACCCTTCAAAACCTGGTAACTAACGTAGTAGTCGATCTTGTCGTACAAAGTGTCACCTTTGTAGCAGTAATAATATTTCTCTTGGTGCTGAACTGGCGGTTGGCGTTACTTACCTTCGTGGTGCTTCCATTGACTGGGTATGTTTTAAATGCGGCTTCAAAGAAGCTCCGCGTTGTGGGTTACGAAATTCAGGAGGAACTCGGCAGGGTAGTTACCATAGCGCAGGAAGCGCTCTCGGCAATAAGGATAGTGAGGTCCTTTGCCACGGAGGATGAAGAGCTGGATAAATTCAAAAACCAAAATGTATCTAACTTCCGTGCGCTTATGCATGGCATGCAAATTCACGCGGTTTTGGAGGGTGCCGTCGAGGTCATATTGATAGGAGCGCTGGCATTGATTCTATGGGTAGGCGGAAGGGAGGTCATAAGCGGCAGGAGCACGCCGGGAGAATTGATAGCCTTTATAGGTTACTTGAGCTTGCTTGTACAGCCGGTGAGGGTGCTAAGCAGGGTGGTTTCCGGGCTGCAAAGGGGGCTGGCCGCAGCCGACAGGATATTTGAGGTGCTAAACATCACCACGGAAGTCCGTCCGCCCCGGTGTCCCGTGGTGCTTGAGGATATCAAGGGCATGATAGACTTTGAGGATATATATTTTGCCTACGAGGATGAGCTTTGGATCCTAAAGGGCATCAACCTCCACATCAAGCCCGGCGAGAAGGTTGCCATCGTCGGTCGCACCGGTGCAGGGAAATCCACCTTGGTCGACTTAATCCCAAGGTTCTATGATCCCAACAAAGGGAGTGTCAAAATAGATGGATATGATGTGAGGCAATTGGATCTGAAGACGCTTCGAAAGCACATCGGCATCGTCCCGCAAGACCCCGTACTGCTAAAAGGTTCCATTGCCTACAATATCGCTTACGGCTGTCCATGGGCAACTCATGAAGATATCGTTCGGGCGGCCTGGCAGGCCGGGATATTGGATTTTATAAAGAGCTTGCCCGAAGGTTTCGATGCTGAGATCGGCGAAAGGGGCGTAACCTTAAGCGGCGGTCAGCGCCAGCGCATAGCAATTGCTCGGGCCATAGTCAGAAATCCGCGGATTCTCATAATGGATGAGGCGACATCCTCGCTCGATGCGGCCATGGAGCAACACATTCAGGAATCAATGCAAAGGGCGATGGAGGGAAGGACATCGCTGGTAATAGCCCACCGGCTTTCCACTGTCAGAAATGCCGATCGCATAATCGTCTTGGAGGACGGCAAGATCGTCGAGGAGGGCGACCACGATGCCCTGCTGAAGTTAAACGGCGTATACGCCGAGCTCTACTCACTCCAGATGGGCGAAAGAAACTCAAGCGCGGCACATGGCTAAATGGTAAGTATTTCTTCTGCTATGTTGACGGCATGATCGCCTATTCTTTCCAGGTGGCTCAGCATGTCTAGAAATACTATGCCGGAAGCGGGGTAGCATATTCCTTTGTTTAGCCTTTGTATGTGTCTGGAGCGCAGCTTCCTTTCCAGCTCATCCAATATATCGTCCATGGGTATGATGTTAGCTGCTTTTTGTTTATCGCCGGTTTCGAGTGCCTCGACTACAGTCCTCACCGATTCTACGGCCTTGTCGATCATCTCGTTCAGCTCTTGTACGGCTTCCTCGGAAAACGGGAGGTTATGTTTTTCTTTATAATCTGCGAGTTCCACAATAGCTGTAGCATGATCTCCGATTCGTTCGAGGTCGGCCGAGATGCTTATAGCTGAAGTCAATATCTTTGCCTGAGCACTGTTTACCTCCTGCTGAAAGATCTTTGCCACGTAATAGCTTATGGCTTCCTCGATCTCATCGATCACTTCCTCTATGTTATCGAAGCGTTTCCTGTCTGCCTTCGGCTCTCCGCGAAATATGCTGACTGCCGTTTCCAGATTTTCAAGGCACAACTTTGCCATTCTTATGACTTCCTTTTGCGTCTGTACGACCGCCATGAAGGGAACGGAAACCAATTTGGCGTCCAGGTATTTGGGTCCGTACTCGATTGCCTGCTCCGTACCTTTGACGAGCTTGCAAACCAGGGACGTAAATTGAGGCATCAGCGGCAACAAAAGCAAAGTGGTCGTAATGTTGAATATGGTATGTGCATTGGCAATTTGTCTTGCCATGTCCGCGCTGGTGTAAGTTACTATTCTCTCAAAGAGTTTTAAGAATGGGAAAAATATCAAAACGCCAATGACGTTGAATAATAAATGTGCGTAAGCTGTCCTCTTGGCAGCCAAAGAAGTGTTGATGGAGGCCAAAAGTGCCGTAGATGTCGTTCCGATGTTGGCCCCAAGTATTATCGGAAGAGCTGCACCTAGATCTATTACGTTTCTTGATGCCAACATAACCGAAAGTCCGGTGACTGCAGATGAGGACTGAAGCAAGGCAGTAAATATCATTCCCACTATCACGCCCATAAAGGGGTTGGTCTTTCCTATGCACAGGATGTTTACAAATGGAGGGTAGGATTGCAAAGGCATTACCGCGTCCCCGGTGATTGAAAGTCCTAAAAACAGCATGCCGAAGCCCATGAAGCAGTCGGCCCAGCCTTCCTTTACGCTTTTTCTCTTGCCCAGCAACATTAAGGCCATCCCTAATGCTATTGCCGGCAGGGCGGCACGTTCAAGCTTAAAGGCCACCATCTGCGCAGTTACGGTTGTACCTATATTTGCGCCCGCTATTACCCCAATGGCCTGTTCGAACCTCATTATCCCTGCGTTTACGAAGCTCACGCACATCACTGAGGTGGCGCCGGACGATTGGATTATGGCGGTGACCGCTACCCCAACGGCCACGCCCGACAGGCGGTTTGAGGTAAGCGTCTCAAGGATTCTTCTCAGCCTGTCCCCCGCGATCTTCTGCAAGCCATCGCCCATTTGTACCATTCCGTATAGAAAGAGGGCTATTCCGCCACATGCCATCAATATGGTTCCCAAATCGAGATCCCCCGTTTCGTTATTTCCCTCACGTTATTTTATAGCATACTTTCAATGACTTGGGATGATATAATTAACAATACCGTATTTTTGACTTGATAGTTTGCGGTGCCTCATATTGTTTGCCGGTTGGTGGTCGGAATGCCTGGGCCTTTGAATAGGTACTTAGATTATACAAGAGGAAAGGCAAAGAACTTCCTCTATGAGCTGCTCTTTTCTCCCCTCGGATTGCTTTACGGGATTGGGGTATCGTGCCGCAATTTTGCGTACGATCATGGAGTCATATCCTCATACGAGCCCTCCATTCCGGTAATAAGCATCGGCAACATCACGATGGGGGGGACCAATAAGACGCCCTTCGTGGAGATGCTTGCACGAAAGTTTATGTCGTTGGGCATAAGGCCCGGCATAATCACAAGGGGATACGGAGGCAAGAAGAAGCACAAAAATCCTGTTCTGGTATTGAACGGCCAAGGAAATCGAGATGAAGTTGGAGACGAGTCTCTGCTTCTTTCGTCGAGGTTGCCGAATGTTCCCGTCGCAGTCTCGCTGGACAGGCTTGCTGCGCTTGAAAAATTGCGTTTAGAGGGAGGCGTGGATATAGCCATTTCCGACGACACCTTTCAGCATAGGCGAATGGCCAGAGATGTGGACGTAGTGTTAATCGATGCCACCTGTCCGTTTGGCAACGGCAAGCTTTTTCCCGCAGGCATATTGCGCGAGCCGCCCAAGAACCTGAGGCGGGCTCATATACTGGTGATCACGAAATCCGATCAGGTGAGCAAAGATGACCTAAGCTCTTTAATGGCTGCTGTTAAAAGACATGCGCCGGACAAACCTCTTTTTACCTCTAGATTGGTCCTTGAAAAGTGGCAGCGGTGGGATGGCGATGTGCTTGTCGATATGGATCCTCTAAAACCCGGCATGCCCGTCTTGATATTTTCGGCCATAGGAAATCCCGAGAGCTTTCGAAATTTCATCGAAAGCATGGGGTTTGATGTCAGGGAAGAACTTCGCTATAGGGATCATCATTTGTACTCAACGGGTGACCTCGATGACATAATGCGACGCTGTAGGACTGTCGGTGCTGAAGTAGCCATATGTACCGAAAAGGATGTCTATAATTTGCCCGGGTATGACAAAGCTTCTTTTTCTGTATTTATCCCGAGCGTCATGACTACGGTCGATGATGAAGCGAGGTTTTTTGCTGCACTGACAAAAGCTCTGCGGCCCAAGATCGTAATTTCGTCCAATGGACATGGCGAGGACTCCATGGCATGTCTGCTTGCCGGTCGTTTAAAGAACGTCTTACCTAAAGCCCGGATGTATGCCTTCCCATTGGTGGGGAAGGGCAAGGTCTTTGAGGATGCAGGTATCGAAGTCTATCCGCCTCCTTTCGATACGCCGAGCGGCGGCGTGATAAAGTACAGCTTTTTTGAGCTTTTGAAGGACATAAGAGCCGGATTGTTGGGGCATATAAGAAGGCAGCTGGACGCCTGGTCTCGCTTGAGGGGAACGATAAGGACTCCCGTGTGTGTGGGCGACGTCTATCTGTTGCTTCACGCTTTATGGGGACAGGGGATGCCTCCCGTACTATTAGCCACGGCAAAGACCGTCTACCTTAGAGGTCACCTCATAATTGAAAGGTGGATACTGAAGAACAAGTCCAGAAGAGTATGGACGAGGGATGAAATGACAGCTGCTGAACTGAAAAAAAGTTATGTCGAAGCGGTTTACTCCGGAAATCCAATTATGGATTTGGCAAGTGATAATAATATAGAAGCAGATGAAACGCTGTGGCCGAAAGAGGACGGTTACAAGGTTCTTTTGCTGCCCGGCAGCAGACAGGATGCCTATAATGATGTAAGGCTTCTTTTGGGGGCTGCAGAGTTGGTTTCAAAGGAAGTCGAGGCAAGCTTTTTGATGGTCATAGCTCCCAGCATCGAATGGGACAAGATGGCATCTAACCTCAAAGATTATTCTTTAGATGGCGATATCCTGGTAAAGGACGGCTTGAAGGTTAAGGTTACCTTTTGCCCGGTCTCTTCGGCAGCAGAAAAAGCCGATATTTTGCTTGGCCTTGGAGGCACGGCCAATCAGGTCTGTGCGGGCCTTGGGGTTCCTGTGGTCTCCATAGACGACAAGGGCAAAAGGGTTCAAAAAAAACTCCTGGGCGACGCCGAGGTGCTCGTCAAAAGAGATCCGCGAAAGCTTGCGTTAGAGGTTGTATCCATATTAAAGGATCGCGAAAGGCACAAATACATGTCTTTGGTTGGCAGGCAGAGAATGGGGCAGCCCGGGGCCATAGAAGACGTCTCAAGATACCTTTTGTATGAATTAGGCTGGAAGCATAGACATGACCTTTACTGCTTTTTAGAGGAGAGACTTTTGCACGTATCTGAGGATATAAACAATGGGGAAGAGGTGAAGTTACGCGTTGAGTAGTCATATTTTGGCAGTAGTGCCGGCTCGATATGGCAGCACCAGGTTGCAGTGCAAACCTTTGATGGAAATAGGTGGTAAGCCCTTGTTGTCGTGGGTCCTGCAAGGGCTTTCGGGTTGTGACATAGATGACATAGTAGTTGCTACAGATCATGAGGGCATAGCTGCCCTCGCACTAAAAGAAGGGTTCGAAGCCGTTATGACCCCATCGGAATTGCCTTCGGGGAGCAACAGGACCGCGTGGGTAGCCAGACGCAAATCAGCGGATATTGTTTTAAACGTGCAGGTCGACGACCCCATGGTAGGCCCCGATATGATAGACCCTCTCGTTGAGGCTTTAAATAAGTCAAAGGAGACGGGCGTGGCTCTGTTGACAAAGAAGATCGAGAATGCAGACGAGGTCTTTAATCCCAACGTAGTTAAGGTAGTTTTTGACCGAAACATGTACGCCCTGTATTTTAGCAGATCCCCAATTCCCTACGAGAGAAATAAAGGCGCCGCATACTTCAAGCATATAGGGCCCTACTGCTACAGACGCGAATTTTTGCTTGAATTTGACAGCTGGCCGCAGACTCCCTTGGAAAGGGCAGAGAGCCTGGAGATGCTGCGCATTCTTGAAATGGGTTTTGATATATTGTGCGTGGAATCAAAGAGGGACACCATAGAGATCGATACCCAAGAAGACGTCTCAGCCTTTGAAAGGTATTTAAAAGAACATGGAGATGAACTGCCTTGGTTAAAAAAGTAAATGTAGGTGATATAGTCGTAGGACAAGAACGCTTTGTCCTTGTGGCAGGTCCTTGTGTGCTTGAAAATCTACCGCTTGCCCTTGAAGTGGCGCGCGAGGTCAAGGGAATATGCGATGACCTGGGGTTACGGTATATATTTAAATCTTCCTTCGATAAGGCCAACCGTACGTCGATTCATTCATTCAGAGGGCCCGGCTTAAAGGTCGGCCTAAATTGGCTTAGCGAAGTTAAATCGACCGTAGGAGTGCCGGTGTTGACCGATATTCATGAACCTGCTCAGGCCGTGCCGGTAGCCGAAGTGGCAGATGTGATTCAAATACCGGCCTTTCTGTGCAGACAAACCGACTTGCTAGTCTCGGCGGCTAAAACAGGCAAACCACTCAACATAAAAAAGGCGCAGTTCGTGAGCCCCTACGACATGCGTTTCGTCTTGGAGAAGGCCAAGGAAGCCGGTAACGATCAGGTCATATTGTGCGAGAGGGGAACG
>Ga0134095_1000682_pt1 | contig 30635 bp, 29 predicted proteins | sample 6_2taG_FD_94449 | JGI IMG/M metagenome (GOLD analysis project Ga0134095, IMG submission 94449) | Switchgrass degrading microbial communities from high solid loading bioreactors in New Hampshire, USA - 6_20_20_110_A2 metaG | ecosystem: Engineered > Bioreactor > Semi-continuous > Anaerobic >... | reverse complement strand
GCCTGACGGTTATTTCGCACCATCCGCCACGGGGTCAGGGCCCGGGGTGCTGGTCCTGCACGCCTGGTGGGGACTGAACGACACGATCAAAGCGATCTGCGACCGGCTGGCACAGGCCGGTTATACGGTTTTTGCCCCGGATCTGTATCACGGGAAGATTGCCACGACCATACCCGACGCCGAAGCGCTGGGGAAAAAGGTGGACGAGAACGAGCAGCAGACCAGGGCCGAGATTGCTGAAGCTGCACGCTACCTCGAAGCGCGCGCCGGCAGCGATGGAAGCGGCCTGGCGCTGCTGTCGTTTTCGCTGGGCGGTTATTTTGCCCTCGACCTGGCGGCATCCGAGCCGGAGCGGGCTAAAGCCGTTGTGCTGTTTTACGGCAGCGGGGGCGGCGACTTCAGCCGCTCGCGGGCAGCCTATCTGGGTCACTTTGCCGAGAACGACCCGTACGAGCCGGCAGAGTATGTTGACGAACTGGAAGCGGAGCTCAGGAAAACCGGCCGCCCGGTGACGTTTTACCGCTATCCGGGCACCGGGCACTGGTTTTTCGAGCCGGACAGGCCGGAGGCGTACAATGAGGAGGCTGCTAACCTGGCCTGGGAGCGCACGCTGGCGTTTTTGCGGGAGACGATGCAGGCTGGATGAATGGCCATAATCTGACCGCCCGCAGGCCGCTTCGACCGGGCATGCCGGTCATGCATAACATGCGCAGCATGTCCATGTCCATGCCGCTCCGCGCGCCTGCGGGCAATAAATCTCGCGACAAGGCGCGCTGAGCGGAGCAGGCGAGCGTCAGCGAGCCTGTGCAGTCGAAGGGCGCCTTGTCGCCGGGCTGTCGATCTTTCCTATCCGTGGTGCCGTCCACCACGCACCAGGGGCACAGCGAAGCGGGAGCAGCATTTGAACCAGCCTTGACAGGCACCCGGGGAGAAAACCGGGCCTCGTTTCAGCGCCGTGCCCACTCCGGCAGCAGGAATTGACCGGTACTGTCAGGGTAAATGGATCCTCTAAGGTGGCTGGCGGAAGTTAGCACGGAAGGAACGGATTGTCATTCCCTCCCCTGCATGGCAGCCTGCCATTTGGCAGGTCGCAAAGGCGGGGGAGGGTCAGGGTGGGGGCTGACAACGGATGGCGACCTGCGGTCGCTCGGGAACGGATTTCACGGATTTGTGCCCTCCCCTGCAAACAGCCTGACGCAGGCAGGTCTGCACAGCGGGGTAGTATTACATTGCGCGTCGCGCCGGTTGTCTTGCTGCTGCCCGGCCGCTAACGGGGTCGTCTACACCGCCTCCTCCAGGCCCTGGCGGATGCGTGCGGCGGCGTCGTCCAGAGCGGAGCGTTCGGGCCGGTTCCTGTAATGCGGCCCGAAGACAAAACCGAAACCGTCGCCGGTGTAGCGCGGCAGTACGTGCAGGTGCACATGGAAAACCTCCTGCCCGGCCGCTTCACCATCGGCCAGGAAGAAGTTCACACCTTCGCAGCGCAGCCCCGAGCGGCGCAGCGCCGCGGCGATGCGCTGGCCCACCTGAAACATCCGCCCACCGGTTTCGCCGGGCAGTTCGCTCAGGTCTGCGGCATGGTTATTGGGGATCACCAGCACGTGCCCGGGGTTGACCGGCTGGATATCCATAAAGGCAGTGACCAGTTCATCTTCGTAAACCCGGCTGGCAGGGGCTGCGCCCTGTACGATGGCGCAGAAGATGCAGGGGGTTGATTGATGATCGTTATGCTCGTCCATTCTTCCCTCGTATTGCAGGTCATCAGGGTCAATCCAGCTCCCAGAAGGCGATTTCGGTAATGCGGACCGTAAAATCTCCTGTATTGGCGGCGCCGATAAAGGGACCGAAGGCGCCGCGGTCATACGCCGTGTGCGTCAGCCGGGTGAGCAGGTTCCCGTTAGCGAACAGCGAGATGCTGGCGCCGCGCGCCATAACACCGATGCGGTTCTCGCCCTCCGTCCGGATGTGCTCGCTGGGGGTCCAATCGATGATGACTGTGTATTCATCGCCGTCCCAGATGCGCAGGGCGTACTCGCCGGCGCAGTTGATCCCGAAGAGGTAGCCCTCGTTGGGCTCCGGGGCACGGAACAGCAGACCGAAGCGGTCGCGCCCGCTGCAGGGTTCCGGTTCTGCGGTCATCTCCAGGTAGAAATCCTGCAGCCGCGGCACCGCCACCATCCAGCTTTCCCAGCCGTCGGCGTTCAGGGCGGTCATCTCGAGCGCCTGGTCGACGATCTCCATCGTCACATGGTCGTCGTCGTACAGCGGCCAGCGCAGCTCGCCGCTGAAATCGTCCACCCAATCCGGCTCGCCTAATTCCTGGCGAGGATCCCCGGCGGGCGGGGTCGGGCTGGAGGTTGGAGAAGGCGTTACGTCTGGAACGCCGGTGGTTGGCGCTGTGGTGGGGGCAGTGCTGGTTTGTGCCGGCGCGGCATCTGTGCCGGCTGCCTGCCGGGTTAGCTGGGCAGCGACGGTCCCGGCTGCGGCGGTGAACTCGGCCGCCGGGGCGGTCTGTGTGGCGGCGCCGGATGGCATGTTGCAGGCCAGTGCGGGCAGGATGAGCAGCGCCATCAGGAAGGTGAACGTCCTGAGGTGAGCCTTCATCTTCAGTCTCCTGTGGATTGGCGGCTGGCTACCAGGACAGCCACTTCTGGGGCGTGACCTTCACCAGCAGCCGGTATTTTGTGTCGGTGGTGATGTTCCATTCGTACTTATGCTGAAACTGGGCGACCACTTCCGGCGGCCAGGGCTGGGGCACGGAGCCGGCGGTCCCCTCGCAGATGACGGGGTGCGCACCGTCATCCAGCGCCAGGGCCACCCGGGGGTTGGTCTGGATGTTGCGGCCTTTTACACCCTCCGGATCGATGCAGACGTAGAGAGCGGCCTCATGCCAGACGAACCAGACCGGGGTGAGGTGCGGCCGGCCGTCGGGGCGGACACTGGCAAACCAGATATTGCGCGCTTCCTGCAGGCGTGTGACGATTTCGGTGCTGGTTTCGGCGATCACTGGCTAACTCCTGTTCTGAACCAAGACCTGCTCGTGCATTTTCTGAATATGGAATATTTATTTTCTTGTGGAAAGGGCCCTTCGATCCGGTAAAGCGTAATGTCTGAAAAGGCCCTCCTGCCAATGAAATGGATTGTATCAGATCCGGAGGCAGGCTTTAGTGTGTCGTCATTGATACCTGCGGAATGGACAGGTTCAGCACGCTACAGGATGGGGCCCCTGAAAAGTGAAAATGTAATTTTTACCATGCATTTGTAAAGTAAAATTAACACAGTCCTATCCACCCGCCGACCCAAAACAATGAGGATAACATCGTGAAACGGAAACTCCACTGCCTCACGCTTTTCGCTGCGCTGCTGGCCGCCCTGGGCAGCCTGTTCGGTACGCCTGCCGGTAATGCACTGGCCGGCCCGGACCAGCCTGCCCTTCAGCCGGAGGGCGCGGCACTCTCTGCAGGCGGAGATGCTCCTTCGGGGCAGCCTGTGGAACTCCTGGATGTCACGGTCACCCTGGAGGATGGCGCTTCCGGTGTGTACCCGCTGGCGGCAGCTGCCGGTCTGCAGGCAGGCTACGACCACCACATCTTCCTACCTCTGATCACCGATCCGTATAAAGAACCACCCACCCGGACGCCGCCAGCTGCCCCTGCCGGGCTTAAGGCCAGCCTGAGCGAATTCAGCGGGTTTATCCTGAAGTGGACGGACCGCTCTTCCGATGAAACCGGATTCCGGATCGAACGCAGGGTGAGCGGGGTGGATTCCGACTATGTCGAGCTGGCGACAGTCGGAAGGAACACAACTGAATACTTCGACAGCAGCTCCCCAATCCATTATAAGAAAGAATATACGTACCGCGTGACGGCGGTCGGCCCTGCCGGGAACTCAAAGCCGGCAGTCGTTACGTTTACCGCTCCGGCCCCACCTGCCGTCAAACCGGCTGCGCCGGCGGACTGCTGGGTTGAGGCCATCACCCCACATCAGCCATCTTCTTCTGGGAAGACAGTTCGGATAATGAAGAATATTTCGACCTGTGGATCATCCAGGAAGCGTATATCGATCTGGGGTGGCGTCCCCTGGCCCGGATTGAGGCCAACGCCACCTTCGTAACCGTAATCGACCTGGTCCCCAATGATCTCACCGGACTGTCCATTACAGCGGTAAACACTGCCGGGGAATCGGTGACTGACTGCGCGGTTACCTTCCGCACAAAACCGAAAAGCACATCGTTCAGGCTGGTCAACCATGCTTCCTACCCGATCAACTCGATCCTGATCGATGGCGTGGAGCAGCTTCCGGCCTATCCGCTAAATGTTCCACCCGGCAGCTACTATGAGATCCCGCTCTCAGAAGGCACTCATGTCCTGCAGTACACCACCGGATGGTGGCAGGACAAAGACAGCCGCTTCAATATGTACACCGTTCGGGGAAAGATGGTGATTAAAGCCGGTGATAACGTTCTGGAAGTTAAGGACCCGGCAATCACGGACCTCATGACCCAGTTCAGCGAGGAGGGATACTGGGAGGGCTACTACTTCGACTCGCAGGCAAACTGCCGGACGGCGGCATTTCGCTTTTTCGACGACGGCACGTATGTGAACTATGTCAGCAACCAGCCAGTTGGAAGCGGTAAATATCTCGAAACCGGACGAAACCCGAACCTGTTCAGCGTGAACTTTGCCGTCCAGGAGAAGGGTAAGTCCGCCCTGGAGGGCGTGTTGAACGAGATCTACGGTTATTTCTACCTCCCCAACGGCCCAACCGGCTGGAAGATGATCCAGTACACGTATAAGCCGCAGGGGTATTTCTACAACCCCTTCTGCCCGTGATGGTCCGCATACCCTGACGAGCGGTGGAGTGGATGGACCTGCCGGCGCCGGTTTGCATCTACCGGCGCCGGTCTTTTTCGTCCGCTGCAGCAGCCCGGGACCGTTCTGCGATGTTCGCCGGCTCTGCGGTTCACCTCTTACCGGTTTGCCGAAAGTGAATTAGAATTGACCACACCGATACACCCGCGAATAGAGGTAGCACGATGCCAATTTATGAATATTACTGCCGGGATTGTGGGACCCGCTTCGAGACCATGCGCGCTATGCGGGAGGCGGACGATCCCATTGAATGCAAGCACTGCGAGAGCGAGAACACGTTGCGGCTGCTCTCCATGTTCAACGCCCAGAGCGGCGGTCGCGTCATCGCCGGCGGCGGCGGATGTGGGGGCTGCAGCGGCGGTACCTGCGCATCCTGCGGGCACCATTAGGCGCTGCACTCGCCCGCCGGCACTACGCCGGGAGAATCCAGGTGGGAAATGCAAGATGACCTCGAATTATTCGCCCTGATTTTCGAGGATCAGGGAAAGGCCGGAAAAGCGCTGCAGATCTTGCGAAGCGCAGAGCGGGAATCTGGAATCAAACTGGTCAATGCGGCCACGGCTGCGAAGGACGAACAGGGCCGGGTACGTCTGAACGAGCGTGAAGATGTGGACCCGCTCCACGGCGCAGCGGCGGGCGCAGTCCTCGGGGCGCTCATCGGCCTGCTGGTCGGTCCGGGCGGGGCGATCCTGGGCGCGGCAGCAGGAGCGGCTGCCGGCGGCATGGCAGCACGCCAGCTCGATTATGGATTCGATAAGGATTTCATCCAGGAACTGAAAGAAGGGCTGCAGAGCGGACACTCGGCACTGCTGGTGCAGGTGGAGGAGCGCTGGTCCGGCCCGGCGCTGCAGGCGCTTGAACCGCTGGAGGGCAAGGTGCTGCGAAATATCCTGCGCAAAGACCTGCTGCGGCGTATGAAGCAGGAAGAATGAGATGATCTTTTACCAGGGGGAAATGCCAGTGGGGGAAGCCAGGAAAAGCTGAAAATGCCGGTGTTGATCTGCATCGCCGAAAACGACCGCGAAACTCCGCCGGAGCTGGCGCGCCAGATCGCAGAAGACGCACCCCACGGGGTCTACAAGAGCTATCCCGTGGCTCATTTTGACTTATACCGTCCGGACGTGCGCGCCCGGGTGCTGGAGGACCAGACCAGCTTTTTGCATGCACATCTGCTTCAGTAGTGCTGTCTGTGCTCTCTGCTTATTTGACTGGCGGTTGATTCGCAGGAGCTTTTTTCAGACCCATATAATGGCGGCGCAGATCGGGCTCCAGATGCTCGACGGCGTAGCGCAGCGCAGTGCGCGGCATGGTCGCGGCGTGACGGTCCAGGAAGGCCAGCAGGCGCGGCCGGTCACTGTCTCCGGCGGCACGCAGCGCCCAGCCCACCGCCTTGTGGATCAGGTCCTGATCGTCGTGCAGCAGCAGTCCGGCGATGCGGAAGGCGTCATCCATGTCCCCCTCACGGATCAGGTACAGCGTGCTGACCATCGCCGTGCGGCGCTCCCACAGGCTGGGTGAGCGCGCCAGGGTGTAGAGGATGTCGCGCGGTTTATCCTGCAGGTAGCGGCCGATCACATGGGGCGCGGCGGCATCCACCAGGTCCCAGTTGTTGATGCGGTCGTGGCGCTGCAGGTAGAGATCGTACAGCTCTTTCCTGCGGCTTTCGGGGGTCTTCTTGCGGCGCGCCTGTTTGTCCATGATGCTCAAACCGCCGGCGCGCGCTTCGTGGTAGGGGCTGTTGAGCAGTTTGTCGATCTCTGGCGGTGGGAGTTCAATAAACTCCTTCGCCAGATCGAAAACATCTCGAAAGCGAACCCCGAGGAAGCGGTCTCCTTCAGCATATTCGCCTTTGCCGGTTTTGAAGTAGCGCTGGTGCTGCACGCGCTGTTCCTCCGAGCTCAGGGCGTGCAGCCTCTCGAGGAAAGCTTCTGCGCTGAGCTGCGCGGGGACTGCCATGTTTGCCTCCTGAGGGTCAGATGCCGGGCGGGATCTCCTGTAATGCCCAGGAGTTGCCGTCGGGGTCGCTGAAGTAGGCATATTTAATGCCGCGGTCGTGCTCGTCGATCTCGCTGAGCTCCAGGCCGCGCTGCTTCAGGGCGGCGCAGGCCTCCCGGATGTCATCCACCACCAGGTGCAGGGCTTTTACCGATCCCGGCTGCATCTCCGAAATCTCTGGCAGACCGGCGCTGATCACGATCGAGCAGCCGGATCCGGGCGGGGTGAGCTGGACCACGCGCATACCATCCCGGCTGACGTCGTGGTCCAGGTGAAAGCCAACAACGTGCTGGTAAAAGTCGCGGGCGCGGTCCACATCCGAGACGGGCACAGGTACGAGCTCGAGCCTCATCCGGGGGACAGGGGTCTGGTCTGTCATTGTAACGCCTCCTTTTCTGCTTGAAAATGCCGCTCTGCTAGTGCGGTATTAAACCGCAGGTGACGTTGACGATCGTGCCGGTCATGCCCGCGGCGCGGTCGGAAGCCAGGAAGGCGGCCGTCCCGGCGACCTGCAGCAGGGTAGGCGCGCGGCGCAGCATGGTCATCTGGGCGAAGCCTTCGAGCATGGCTTGCAGGCCGGCCTCGTCGAACTGCATGTTCTCGTTCACCGCCGCGATCGCCTCCGGGGTCATGGTCTCAACCACGCCGGCAGTCCAGATGCCCAGCACGCGCACGCCCTGCGGCCCGACTTCCGCAGCCAGGGTGCGCAGCAGCGCTTCCATGGCTGCATCTGCGGGCGGGGTGCTGCCCATCATGGGCACTCCCGAACCGGACCCGCTGGTGATCATCAGGATCACCCCCGAGCCCCGGGCTGTCATATGCCGGGCCGCGGCACGGGCGGTGATGAACTGCGCGCTCAGGCCGTTCACCACGGCGCGCAGGTAGTCGTCGAGAGTCATGTCGACCAGCGGGATTCCCTGGACGTCGCCGCGGCTGATCAGGTTGAACGAGATGTCCACGCCGCCGGCCTGGTCGATGACGGACTGCAGGTGGGCTTCGACGGCCCCTTCGTCCAGCGCATCGACCTGGGCGGCCTGCGCCCGGCCGCCGGCGCTGCGGATCTCTTCCGCCAGGGCCTCCACTTTGCTGAGCGTGCGGCCGGTGAGATACAGGTTCGCGCCTTCGTGAGAAAAGGTCTGCGCCAGCCCCCGGCCGATCCCGCCGCCGGCGCCGTAAAGAACTGCGGTCTTCCCTTCGAGCAGCATACATACCTCCCTTAGTTGCGTGTGATTTGTAATCTGATCTTACCGGGAACGGCCGGGGAAGTCTTGTAAAAAATGGCAAGGATTTACGCCGGGGAAAAATACGATGGTGTGAACCCCAGAAAGCGCTTGAGCGAGCGGGTCAGGTGGGGCTGGTCGTAGTAGCCGAGCTGGAACACCACGTCCAGGACAGGCACGCCCTGTGAGAGCAGGGAAGCAGCCTGCCAGGCGCGGTGGTACTGCTGGATGTGTTTATAGGGCAGGCCGGCCGTGTGCAGGAAGCGGTGGCGCACGGTGCGCGGCGAAACGTCCGGCGTGCGGCCCTCCAGCATGGTGTGTACAACGGGGTCAAAGGCCAGCGACCCGTCGCGCACCAGGCGGTCGACGAAGGTTTCAACGTTTTCGAAGTCGGGGACCTGCCAGGATGAGCTGTGCAGCCAGAATTTTGATCCGGTCGCTGCGGGGAGGGGGATTTCGGTATTAAGGAATTTATGAGTGGGAAGAAACGGCAGGTAGGCGCCCAGCTTGAAGCGGATCCAGAGCAGCTCACCGCCGGCCTGGTAGCGGGTCACCCCGGCGGAGGACCAGGGGCCGACCAGCAGCGAGCGCACCCGGCCCCCGGCGCGCAGGATCACCAGGTGCCAGCAGACCTCCGCCGGGCGTATGGTCGCATCGTCCTGCAGGGTGATGCCGCGCGTCACCGACTGGATATAGGTTGAATCGGAAGGCCGTTCTTCAAAGGCAATACTCACCGCATTTCCCCGCTCTGTGCTGGTTTCCCCCTGCTTTCGATTATGCACATATGTTCTAATCTGTCAAGGCGCTGTCCGGAGTGATCCGGTCTGGATTTAAAAAAAAGCGGCACCGGCGTGGTATCATTTTTTTTAATCCGGCACATCTGAAATTCGATCCCTATGCGAGATCGCGGGATGCAGACGGGCACCATCGCTGGCCTGTTCTGTTCGCGGCACGCCGGTGCGGGCCTTTTTTCTGCCTGAAAAAGGAATAATCGCTTTCGAGCCTGGCACTGTCAAACACGCGCTGGCGCTGCCTGCCGCGTTCATGTTCGAGCGTGATGGGGAACCGGGTATATCCGCTCCTCCACAGCGGCTCTTTTAATTATTTTCCATTATTCTGGAGTGTTTTTAAGATGAGTACGACGGTTGAACAGCAGCACAGCAGCCCGCCGCCCATCGTCCGGGTGGCCGGCACGCATCGAGAAATCGGACAGCAGATCGGCGAGGCGATGCGCCCTCAGGTGCAGCACAGCATCGAGAACGCCCGGGCGCTGCTGGCCGGCACGTATGATGATCTACAGCTTACCTGGGATGACGCCGTGATCCAGGCGCGCAAGTACGTGCCTTTTGCCCAGGAGCGCTACCCGCAGTACGTTGAAGAACTGGCCGGCATTGCCGAAGGGGCGAACGTGCCATTCGTGGACCTGGCGGTGCTGAACGCGCTGGAGGCGGTTACCATGGACGCGCTGCACCTGACCAAGTGCACGAGCATGGCTGTGAACGAGGAGCGCACGGCGGACGGTCACGTGCTGGTGGCGCACAACGAGGACTGGATGCCCGAGGACGAGCCGGACGTGTACATCGTCCACGCCTCTCCGGTGGACGAGCCGCCGTTCCTGGCGATGACCTACGGCGGCCTGCTGCCCAACATCGGTTTCAACGCCGCCGGCATCGCCCAGTGCTGCGATTCAGTGTCCCCCAAAGATTCGCGCATCGGGATCCCGCGCGTGGTGGTGTCGCGCGCTGTCCTGGCGGCGAAAACCCCGGCCGACGCCATGCGCCATATGCTTGTCCCGCACCGGGCGGCCGGATACAATCACCTGCTGGTTCACGAGAGCGGGGAGCTGTACAGCGTGGAGGTCTCAGCGCGCCATTTTGCCATCCTGTACGGCGAAAACGGGTATATTGCGCACACCAACCACTACCTGGACCGCCGCATGCAGGAGATCGAGAAAGACCCCGACGAACTGATCGCCACCCGCATCCGCTATTTCCGTGCCCTGCGCCTGCTGCGCCAGATCCCCGAGCACACGATCAAGACGATGCAGGCCATCCAGCGCGATCATCTGAACTACCCCGATTCGATCTGCAATCACCGCGAGCACCCGACCAATCCGCTGGAGCGCAACAAGACGATAAATGCCCTGGTGATCGACCTGACGGCGCGCGTGATGTACCTGGCGTGGGGCAACCCCTGCACGAACGCGTACCATACGTATCATCTGGATTGTTGATTCTGAGGGGGATGGACGCGGAGGGCTTTCGAACCGCTGAATCACTGAAAGCCACTTTGAACGGACAGCCTGCATTCGCCCACAGGCGGCGGGCAGTCTGAGCGACATGCTCCGCATGGTCGGTCGAAGTGTGCTCGTTAGCTAAGTCGCCCGCAGGCGCGCGGAACGGCTTGCTGCGCAAGCCCGGTCGAAGCGGCCTGCGGGCGGTGAAGGTGGCGCTCTTAAAGCAGCGTTCCCAGGCTCTGGCAGGACCCATTTGAGATAGGTTATGAGCCTGTCATCGCCGTGCTCCGGTGGTTCCAGGGCCGGTGCAGGTGTGTGGCAGCGCGCTGATTTGGGCGGGGGAGATGATTGAACCGCTGAAAGCAGGTCCTTCAGCGGTTCAGTAAAAATCAGTGCATCTGCATTTCAGACCTATCAAAACGCTGAAAAAGGACACGGAGGCCGCGGAAGAACGCTGAGAACGCGGATGTGAGAATATTAACATCCGCTGCCGTCAGCGCTCGTCCGTGTCCTTTTTTTCATTAATTCAATCCGCAGCGGGTGCGGGGGCGGGCCGGGCGGTCAGGGTGCGCGGGTCGCGCACGAAGATCTGCAGCACCAGCAGAGTGATCAGGCCGCCAATGGCCGAGGCGATGAACGTGGCCCGGTAGCCGGCGGCATCGGCGAGCAGGCCGCCCAGGAAGGGCGCCAGGATGGTGGCCGGGGCGACCAGGCTGTTCGCCATGGCGATGTACGCCGGGCGGTCGGCTTCGGTGCCGAACTCGAGCGTCATGGCCAGGCTCATGGTCCAGTTGGCGATGTTGGCGATGCCAGCCAGAATGAACACCGGGTAAAACCAGCCCGGGCTGGGGGCCAGCCAGGCCAGCACGGCGCTCACCGTGGCGCAGACGATGCCCACCCCCATCATGCCGCGGTGGCTCCAGCGGTCGCCAAGCCAGCCCATGATGGGGTTGGCGACGATCTGCACAGCCAGCAGCAGGCTGGTGAACACGCCCACCTGCAGCTCGTCCACGCCGTGATCCTGTACGGCGTAAACCGTGTAGAAAGAGAGACCGATGATGGCTACCTGGGTCAGGCAGCGCACGGTCAGGAACCAGCGGAAGTTGCCATCGCGGCGCAGAATGGCGCCCAGGCCGGCCCAGAAGTTGGGCTGCGGGGGCGGGACATCTTCCGGCGCCCGGGCCGGTTCGCGCGTGGTCGAGAGCCAGTAGAACGAGAAGAGCAGCGAAGCGGCGGCGATGGCGAAGCACAGGGCGAAATCCTGCGGGCTTTCCATGCTCGAGAGGATCAGCCCGGCGATGGTGGCGCCAATGCTCCCCAGCAGGTTGTTGAAGGCCGACTGCATGCCGTAAAACGTGCCCACCCAGTCGGGGGGGATGATCTTACCGATCATGGCCTGCCAGGCGGTGGCCGACAGCCCCCCACCCAGCCCCTGCCAGATCAGCATGATGTAGGTAAGCACCAGGCCCCACTTCAGGCCAATCTGCGGAAGAAACCAGGCGATCAGGGCCAGGCCGATAAAGGGCAGGCGCTCGTGGATGGACATGCGCAGCATGAGCGGCTTGTATACCCGCTGGCGGGCCACGCCCTGGGCCATGAGAACCTGGGGAAGCTGCCAGCCCACGCTGTGGATCGCCGGGATCAGGCCGATGAGCACGGCCGAATCGGTCATGGTGCTGACGAACAGCGGGATCACCGTAACAAACGAAGCGATGCCAACGGCAAAGCCGAAAAAGCCGCCGTCCATCAGGTTGGCGAAGATGTTGTATTTCAGGTTTTTACGAATCTCGGATTGAATCATAACCCTACCGGCATACTGAAAACCCCCCGGCGCGGGAACCTGGGGGCGTTTTTATCGAATTCTGGCCTGAAAGAAACTTATGAAAAGGCGGGCTGAAGCGCTGTCAGCGGGCCGCAGGAATTATATCAGAAGCCGGGGGATCGGAAGAGCCCGATTTTTTCAGCAGGCGGGCCATGCGGTGTTCCAGCTCGGGCAGGATCTGGTGGCGCTGGTAGAGGGGAAAGCGCGGGCTTCCGGCGATCTCGATCGCCTGCTGGGTCCAGTAGATGGCCGAGGGCAGGTCGCGGGCGTGGTGTTCGTAGTACTTGGCCAGCTCCTCGCAGGATGAGATCTGCCCGTAGCCGGCCGCCTTTTCCCACAGCGGCAGGGCCTGGGTGTAATTGCCCTGCTTCTTGTGGATGGCCGCCAGGCGCTCGATGGCCTCCAGCAGGGCATCCTGGGGCAGGTCGTGGTCGAGGCCGGCCAGGTACAGGCGGGCGGCGGTCTCCAGATCGTTGAGCGATTCGAACAGGCGCGCCAGCGCCAGCAGGTCCACGCCGTGCTCCAGGTTACATTCGAGCGGGCGCGCCAGCAGGCCGGCCATGTGGTTAAACAGCGCCACCATGGAGACGACGTCCATGGCGTTGTGGTAGAACACGCTCTTCAGGGGGCGGGCGTCGCCGTCGCGCAGGTATTGAAAATACAGGCTGGGGATCATCCAGCCGGGGACGTCATCTTCGGTGCGTTCGGCGCCCAGGATGTGGAACTCGAGATTGCCCAGGGTGCGGCTGGGCAGCCGGTCGCGCCACAGGCGGCGGGCCAGGTGCAGCAGGTCCACGTGGGGATAATCGCGGAAGGAACGCTGCCAGCCGTGGGTGATGAAGCGCGTGGAGATCAGCGGCAGGTCGAAGGCTTTGCCGTTGAAGGTCACCAGGGCGCTGCAGGGGGCGATGAACTCTTCGAAGGCCAGGAGCTGCGCTGGCTCTTCGATGGGATCGCGCATAAAAAACTGGGCCAGGTGGAAGGTGTCGCCGTCGAAGCGCCCGGCGCCGATCAGGAAGGCGAACGTGCCGGCGCCGCCGGAGAGGCCGGTGGTCTCGGTGTCGATGAAGGCGAAGCAGTCGCGCTGCATGGAGGCGATGCGCGGGTCACCGGCCCATTCGGCGATGACCTGCAGCGGGGCGTCGATTTCCAGGGGGATCCGGCCGTGCAGCGAGCCGACTGTGAAGGTCTTCTCCACCAGGTAGGCCTCGCCCACCTGAGTCTGGACCGTGCGGCCGGACAGCACCTGCGAGATGCCGTTGGGGCTGCGCGGCGGGGGCGGTTTGATGGTCTGCGCCCCTATCTGGACGCCGAGCGCTTTCAGTCGGTCGGAGATACCAGCCATGCTGCGATTCTACCCGTCAAATCCTGCGGTACCGGCGCACAGCGCTTGCAGTATTGCAATGGTCTCGCGCTTGCCACCCTGACCGTTCTCCCCACCGGGGCCAACGCAGGAAGGGCAGCCGTCTGTGCAGGCACAGTCCTGCACCAGGTCGAGGGCGCGGCGCACCAGTTCATCGTGCAGCTCGAAGAGGCGCTGGCTGAAGCCGATGCCGGCCGGCACCTGGTCGTAGAGCACCACGGTCGGGCGGCCGCCAGTGAGGGGCGACTGCGGGTCGGTGTGCACGCCCAGATCGCGCGGGTCGCACATCAGGAAGAAGGGCGCCAGGTGCCCCAGGACAAACCCCAGGCCAGCCAGGCCGCTGCGCACCCGCACGGCGGTCTCCACCCGGCGGTGGCAGGAGGGGCACAGGGTTACCAGGTTGGAGAGCTGGTTGGCCTGCTCGGGGCTGGCGAACAGTTTGAAGGGCGTCTTGTGGTGCACGTCGTGCTGGCGGCCGTTCTCGGGTATCCCGCACACCTGGCAGCGGTAGCCGTCGCGCTGGCGCACCTGCTCGCGGATCTGGCGCCAGCCCGGACCGTAGGCGTTGGGATCATTGGTCCACAGCCCCTGCTCGCGCAGCCGGTCGACGGTGCTGTCGGCCAGCCCCAGCCAGTAGCCGGTGGTCTGGAGCTGGGTAGGCGGCAGGCTGAGGTCTCCCTGGCCGAGCAGCTCGTTGCTGTACCAGCGGCGCTTGCGGAAGCCGGTGATGGTGGAGGTGACCTGGATATCGCCGTGGGCGCGCGTGGCCCCCGGCACCTGCTCTTCGTGGGCGATTTCGAGCACCTGCACCTCGGTCTCCATCAGGGGCTCGGTGTAGTAATCGGTCTCGGCCGCCTCCAGGCGCGCCACTCTGGCTTCCAGGTCCAGGTCTCTGACGATGTAGGTCTGGCCTTCGTGCAGGTAGACCGCCTCCGGGTGCACCATCCAGTGGGCGCTTTCCAGGTCGACCTCGCCCAGCGTGTACGGCCGGTCATCGATCTCCGTCTGCAGCAGCACGTTGCTGATCGAGGCGCTGCGCAGAGAGACCGACTGGGCGGGATACTCGTCGGCCATCCAGAAATATTTCTGGCCAGAGCGGTGCAGCACCTGTTCGCTGCGCAGAAACTCGAGGAACTCCTCGACCTGCTCTGGCGGGACGCTGCCGAAGGCGTCGCCGGCCTGGAAGGGAAGCTCGAAGGCCGCACAGCGCAGGTGGTTGAGCAGGATGAGCAGGTTATCGGGGTTGACCAGCGCCTGCTCGGGGGTGCGCTCGAAGAAGTAATCCGGGTGGTGGGCCAGGAACTGGTCCAGCGGGTCGGCAGTGGCGACCAGCACCGCCAGGGCCGCCGCGTCGCCGCGGCCGGCACGCCCGGCCTGCTGCCAGGTGGCGGCGATGGTGCCCGGGTAGCCCACCAGCACGGCGGCGCCCAGCCCGCCGATATCGATGCCCAGCTCGAGAGCATTGGTGGCGACCACCGCCCGTACGCTGCCCTGGCGCAGTCCCTTTTCGATCTCACGCCGCTGGGAGGGCAGGTAGCCGCTGCGGTAGCCGCGTATGGCGGCGGAGGGATCCGCACCGGAGGAGGGGCTGCCCGGCCGGCCCTGCAGGCGCTCGCGCAGGTAGGTCAGGATCAGCTCCACCGTGCGGCGCGAGCGGCCGAAGATGATGGTCTGCACCTGGTACGCCAGCAGGTCGTCCGCCAGGTGGATGCTCTCCTGAACTGCGCTGCGCCGCAGGCCCAGGTCGGGATCGACCAGGGGCGGGTTGTAGATCAGGAAGTGGCGCGGCCCACGAGCGGAGCCGTCGTTGTCGACCAGGGCGACGGGCGCCTCCACCAGGCGCTCCGCCAGGCCGGTGGGGTTGGCAATGGTGGCTGAGGTGAGGATGAAGCGCGGGCTGGCGCCGTAGAAGCGGGCGATGCGCCGCAGCCGGCGCAGCACATTGGCAACATGCGACCCGAACACACCCCGGTAAGTGTGCAGCTCGTCGATGACCACGTAGTCCAGGCTGCGGAAGAACTCAGCCCAGGCCGTGTGGTGCGGCAGGATGCCGGTGTGGAGCATGTCGGGGTTGGTGATGATCAGGCGTGCATTACGGCGGATGGCCGGACGCGCGCTGCTGGGAGTGTCGCCGTCATACACGGCTACCGGCACCCGCGTCAGGCGAGCACGGGTCTGCAGTTCCGGAGCGATCATGGACGGGTCCGCCGCTGCGGCTTCGGCCGCCTGCACCAGGTTTTCGAGGGCGCTGGCCTGATCCTGGGCTAACGCTTTGGTGGGGAAGATGTACAGGGCGCGCGATTCCGGGCTGTTGAACAGGCGGTCGAGCACGGGCAGGTTGTAGCACAGCGTCTTGCCCGAGGCGGTGCCGGTGACGACGACAAAATGCTCGCCGCGGCAGGCATGGCGCCAGGCGTCCGCCTGGTGACTGTAGAGCGCATGGATGCCGCGCCGGCGCAGAGCAGCCGCCAGCGCAGGGTGCAGCTCCGCAGGCAGCGGCTCGAGCTGGGGCGGCCGGGCAGGCTCGGAGCGCCAGGCGCTGATGTTATCGCCCACCTCGGGGGTGGCGCGCCAGCGGGAGATCAGGCGAGATACCGGCATTGAGCGTATTTACCCATTTTCGGTCTTGAAAATAACCGCGGCGTACATGTTGTTGTCCGGTTCGTCGAAAAAGCAGTGCACCTTCCAGCCGGTGCTTTCCAGAATGGACTGCATCTCCTCTTTCGAGACAATTAAATATTCAAACCAGGCGGAGGCCACAGCACGGAAACGCACGCGTATGCTCAGCTGGCCGGGCATGCGCCCGCGGCGGCGGTTCATCTCGTGGTAGGCCAGGTGCTCCGGCGCGACCCCCGGGTAGGGGTCGTTGCTCTCCACGATCAGGCGGGCGTCGGGGGAGGTCATTTCATGGAAGCGCCTCAGCATGCGCCGGGCGCCTTCGGGGCTCTCGAACAGCCCGAAGTTGTTCCCGAACATGACGATGGTGTCGAACGTGCCCAGTGCCGGGCTGACCTTCATTAAAGGGGTCAGGCTGAGTTCGCGCACGCCGCGCAGGCGGCAGACTTCGAGTGCCAGAGGCGAGTTGTCGATGCCGAGCACGCGCAGGCCCTTCTCCTGCAGGTACAGGGAAACGCGGCCGGCGCCGCAGCCCACGTCCAGCACCCGCCCGCGTGCATACTCAATCGCCTGGCGCTGGTGCAGCGGCCATTCCTCATAGGGGGCGAAATAGGCCGCCGGACCGAAGGTGGCGTCGATGAAGCCGTCGTCGCGCTCGATGATCTCGACGGCGTGTTCCTGGTGGTAATGCGCCAGCAGCATACGTCCGAAAGCGTCTTCGTTTTCTTTCACGGTTCTGGTCCTTTATATGCGGCGTTCGGTCTGGCTCCCCTGGGTTACCAGATCCTGCGCCAGGGCAACAGCGCCCCACAGCGGGGCGTGATCGCCGAGCCGGGCGGGGACGATGTCGACCTCTACCTCGGGCAGGGCGGTGCTGCGGGCGGCCGCGCGCACTGTTTCCCACCAGCGCGGGCCGGATTTGGTCACCCCGCCGCCGAGGATGAAGCGCTGCGGGTTGACCAGGTTGGCGGCGTTGCCAATACCGGTGCCCAGGGCGCGCGCCCCGCGTTCGAGCACGCTCCAGGCCAGTTCGTCGCCCTGTTCGGCAGCCTGGCTGAGCATCCGGGCATCGATTTTCTCCAGGTCTCCGCCGGCAAGGGCGCGCAGCAGGGCGCCCCGCTCCGGGCGACGGGCGAGCAGCTCGCGAGCGTCTGCAGCCATATAGGGGCCTGAGGCGAAGCGCTCCACACAGCCGTGCTTGCCGCACAGGCAGAGCGGGCCGGACGGGTCGACCACGGTGTGGCCGATCTCCCCGGCCATCCCGCCGTGGCCGCGCCAGGGTTCGCCGTCCAGGATCCAGCCGCTGCCTACCCCGGTGCTGACGGTGATGTAGAGCAGGCTGCTGCAGCCGCGCCCGGCGCCAAAGCGGTATTCGCCCAGGGCGGCCGCATTGGCGTCGTTGTCGACGCGCGCCGGCGCGCCGAACTCCTCCCACAGCAGTGAGGCTAAGGGGATGTTCTCCCACCCGGGGACATGGTGCGAGAGGCGCACCACCCCCTGCTGCGAGTCCACCGGGCCGCCGAAGCTCACCCCGATGGCAGCCGGGCGGCTTCCAGCCAGCAGGTCGCTGGCCATATCGAACATCAGGCGCATGTCGGTTTGGGCGCTGCTGCCGGGCGGAGCGAACTCACGCCTCACGGCAGTCCAGAGTTCGCCGGTAACCCCCGGGGTTATTTCTTCACCTGGTTGAGCGCTGGGGGAGTAATTCCACAGGGCGCGAACTTCCAGCACACCAGCGGTGTGTTTGGTGCCGCCAAAATCGAGTGCCAGAATCACGCGCGGCTCCACAGATCTCTCCTGATCCGGTCAGTCCATATAGCGTGCGGCCAGGCGCTTAATATAGGCCAGCATGGCAGATATGCCGTTCAACCGCTGGTGGGAAAGGGCCTGGTCGAGGCCCATCTGCAGGTAGAAGTCGCCGGGCACCTGCAGGATCTCCTGCGGGGTGAGGCCGTTCAGACCTTCGGCCAGCAGGGAGGCAAAGCCGCGCACGGTCGGCGATTCGGGGGGGATGTCGAAGTAGAAGTAGAGCCCCTCTCCTTTGCGCTCGGCGTGAACGAAGACCGGGGTCATGCATTCGTGCACCTGGTCCATCTGGCTGTGGTCCTGAGCCAGCCAGTCGGGCAGGGGCGGCATTTTTTCGGAGTATTCGAGCAGCAGCTCGAGCTTTTCCCGGCCTTCGGCGATTTGAAAGTCATCCACGATCTCGCTCAGGCGAGGTGGTAGTGTTGTGCTCTGGTCGTTCATGGGATATAGTTTACCATTTATAGACCAGGTTTTCTAGTTATTGGGGGTGATTGGGGACGCGGATGGACGCGGAACAGCGCGGATGACTCTGGTGATTGAATAAATGTAGAAAAGGGTTAATTCGCGTGAATGAGCTGGAGGGTGTTGACAGTGAATAGGGGACGCGGATGGACGCGGAGTGCGCTGATTACGCGGATAATTTATAGATGAGGTAATTCTCAACAGGGGGTAACCTGGTTTCGTAAACCTGCCGTTAGACCAACGCCAGGTAATCTGAGTGCCCGTCATAAAACTGCCCGGCACCCGGGCGTCCCTCAATCGAACATGCGAAGCATGCCGATCCGGATGCCAGGGTGCCGGGCTGAAAAATATCGGGCTCTGGCTCTAATAATTGATCTGCGGCCTTCCGCGTTTTCTGCTCTCGTCCGCGTGCCCCGATAGCTTATTCAGTCTCAGGATTTGCCTTCGACGAAGAAGGCGGCGGCCAGGATGCCCGGGCCGGCGTGGGTGACGATAGCCGGGGGGACGTCGTAGACCGGCACCACCGGCTGGTTGAGGCGTTCACCGAGTTCGTCGGCCAGGGCCTGACCCTCCTCGGGTACGCCGGCATGCATAATGGTCAGCAGACCAGCCCCGTCACAGGGGCACTGCTCGATGACAAGCTGCTTGAGGCGCGCTACGGCACGCTTCTGGGTGCGTTCGCGCTCAAACTGGTCCACACGTCCGTTCCTGACCGTCAGGATGGGCTTAATCTGCAGCATGGACCCCACCAGGGCCGCCGCGCCGCCGATGCGCCCGCCGCGCGCCAGGAACTCCAGGGTGGCGACCAGGAAGTACACCCGGCAGCGGCTGGTCATGTCCTGCAGGCGGGCGATGATGGTATCGGCATCCACGCCTTCCTCAGCCCACCTGGCCGCCTGTTCGACCATGGTGCCCAGCGGGCTGCCGATCAGGCGGGTGTCTACGATGCGGATGTCGAGGTTGGGGAAATCCTGGGCTGCCACGGTGGCCGAGCGCACCGTGCCGCTGACCTCTGCCGAGGGGTGGATGCACAGCACGGTGCCGCCGCTGGCGGACAGGCGTTCGAATTCGGCGCTGAACAGCTCCGGGGGCGGGGCTGCCGTCTTGGGAAGCTCCTTCGAGGTGCGCAGCCAGTTCATGAATGCGGCGTTGTCGAGCTCGACGCCCTCCAGGTAAGATTTTTCGCCCAGATTGACGACCTGGGGGATCACGGGAATCGAGTAACGCTCTGCCACCTCACGCGAAAGGCATGAGGTCGTATCCGTTATGATTTTGACCATGATTGCTGTTCCTCTAATAATTAAATAATGACCCGGTAATCATCGAGCAAATCTGATGATACCATAACTGCGGGCCGGCGGTCGATACTGTAATGGGGAACCGTGCGCTGTGCGGGAGAATTAAAACGAGAGCAGAGTGGTAAAGTAGAAAACCTTCAAGGTTTATTACCGGCCCCATTTTTGCTCTGGGTCCGTTCCATTCAGCGGATCTGCCCGGGATGGTACCGGCGGAGACCTTGAAGGATAAGGATTAATGAAAACAAACGGACGCCGGAGGTGATCACTCCGGCGTCCGGATGCAGGCAGGAAAGCAGCCCAGCCGTGAGCGGGCGATACCAGCAAATTACGATACCTGCCGCTTCTCCTGTTTCGCCCTGTCAGAGCAGCGCAGTGGTAAAGTCCATCACCAGGCGGCCCCAGTCGGTGTTGAGGACCGTGGTGCAGGCCAGGGCCAGGAAGATGATGAGCAGAATGAATCCGCAGCCGCAGCCGGTGCACGACAGGCCGCGCCCGAAGCCGAAATTGTCCTGCAGCCAGTCGAACAGCCAGCCCAGGAGCGCCAGGCGCAGCAGCCCCCCCAAACATCCGGGTCGATCGTCCATGTTGCCTCCTTATCCGTGAGTTGCTCAGCCGGGGTTTAACCGGCTTTCACTATCATTTACGCTGTAACAGTCTTTTGGTCGCGGATAAGAAATCGCCGCACCCCGTCCGGCCTCAGCGGATGCGCAGGGTGACGATCTGCTTCGGGCCGGCCTCAAAGGTGATGCTACCATCCGGGCTCACAGGCAGCGCCTGCAGCGGCCGCTCGGATAACGCGGCCAGCTCGGCTGTGCGGAAGCTCCAGCCGGGCTTCAGGATCACGGTCTGCGGGCGGTCGAGCAGGTTGTACCCGCGCAGGACCGCACCCGGGCCTTCCTCCGGAGCTTTTAACGCGCTGATGGCGAAAGTCTGCGGCTCGACCTGCAGGAAAGAGCCGCAGGCGGGAATGCGGCCGGCGTGCAGGCCGCGGGAGGCGGCGCGCAGGGGAGTCTGGAAGCCGGACGCCGGCCCAAGCGCCTGTTCCCAGCCGCCAGTGTGCGGGATCAGGGCGTATTCGAAGCTCCAGGCCCCGATCATCTGCGCCTCGGGAGTTGGCAGGCCCGGCCCGGCGTGACCTCTGCGGGTGGAGAAGTCTTCCCGCGAGAGCCACCCCACGCAGCGCAGCAGGGTAAGGGCGATCTCCGTCTGGCCGGTGCCCGAGGGGATGACCTCGACCTCGCGCAGCCCGCGGCTGGACACGGTCAGACCAAGATATCCGTCACTGACGGTGGTGAAATTGCGCTGCGGTTTTTCCGGGCGGGGGTCTTCCGCCCAGGTGGAGTCGAACTCTGGCAGTGCGAGCGGGCGGCGTACGATTTCGAAATGTCCGTCGTAGTCGGCGTGATCAGTCTCAATGGGAGCCGGGAAATGCACGCGTAAGCGGTGGTCGCCGGCCGGGTTCTCGACCCGGGTGTGGATGTCCACCCGGGGGAGGCCGGGCAGCAGGGTGATGCGGCTGAGGATGCGCAGCGGGAGGCGCTCCGGGGCGCGGCTCTGACGGTCTGCCGTGAGACCGGCCGGGACGGCCATGTGCAGCTCGACCTCCAGCGACTGCTCCATCTCGCTGCGCTGCACCCGTGCGGAATGCAGCTCGGGGCTGAGCAGCAGGTCCTGCGCGGGCGGGCTGAAATTGTACTCATCGCCGCAGTCGCCGCCGTCGACAAAGCGGTTCAACCCGCTGTACCGTGCGCCGCTGCGCTTATCCAGCAGGGTCAGCGTGCCGTCGTCCTCCAGGCGCAGGTGGAAGAACTCGTTTTCGATCTCGCGGGCTGCTTCAGACTGCGGCTGTGGCTGCCGGCTGGCCGGGCGCAGCCAGAAAGTGCGGCACCCGAAGGGCGGAACGCCGCGCGCCAGGAAGCGCACCCGTGAGAAGCGCGTGCGCGCCTGCAGGACGAAGCGGGTCAGCTCCTGGTCGGGGAGGTACTGCGTGAACTCCTCCAGCGCGTGCTGGAGCGCGGCCTCGTCCGGCCGGCCGTACCTGGACAGCGTGGCGTAAATGTACAGCGTATGCCCGCGGCGTTCAAAGCGGGCGTCCTGCAGCGTCATCCCCTGGATGGGGCCGACGTTGGCAATGCTGCCCGTGTTGACCGAAGCGAGCATGCTCGATAACTGGTCGCGGTCCATCACCAGGGTGGTCAGGTCGCTGGTCGTGGTCTCGATCACCTGGGCGGGGAGGACTGCGCCGCTGTCGTCCAGCACTTCCACCGCCGGGGCGGAGGACGGCAGGGAGATCAGGAACTCCGTCATCCCGGTCTGCTCGCCGCCGGCGGCGTTGTAGACGACCACCGAGGCGAAGGTGTCTGCGAAGGCGGCGTCTGAAGGAGGCAGGGTGCTGGTCTCTGCGGCCAGGGCCTCCAGGCTCTGCAGTACGATCTGCTCGCCGATCTGTTCCACCTGGTCGAAGCGGGGCGCCATCTCGCGGTGCACCTGGTCGATGCTGCAGCCGCAGATCGAGTCGTGCGGCTGGTTTTCGAGCAGCAGATGCCAGGCCTGGCGCAGGACGGCGTCGGGGGCGGTCAGGCGGCCGGAGCCGGGCTGCGGATCACCCAGCAGCAGGGTGGCCAGGGTGCTGAAGGGTTCGGCCCACTTTTCGAGGACGGTCTCACAGGCGTGGTTGCGCTGTTTGATCCAGGTGCGGGCGGAGAGCACACCGGGCAGCAGGTGGAAGCGTTTAGAGGAGCGCAGCTCGCCGGTTATCACCGGCAGCTCCACCGGGTTTTCCTGCAGGGCGGTCTTCACGGCCTGCAGGTAGGCCGGCAGGGTCGAGTGGACCAGCCGGGCGCCGTCGAGACGGTCGCGGGCATATTCGATCGCGGCCGCGGTGGCGGGCACCGCCGGCATGTGGTCGGTGCCCTGCATGAGCAGGATATTGGGGGTCTGGCAGTAGGGCGCCAGAGAGGCGCTCAAGCGGCGCACTTCTTTCACAAAGTCGTCACCCGGTTCGGCGGGCAGCAGGGCGGCGTTGCCGTAGCCATCACGCATGTAGACCAGCAGCACACGCGAGCCGTCGGGTGCCTGCCACCAGAATTCGCAGGGCTGGTCGTCGAGCCCGCGCTGCAGGCAGGCGCTGTCGATATCGAAGCCGCGCAGGATCTGCGGCATCTGCCCGATGTGACCGAAGGGGTCGGGGATATAGCCAAGCTGCATTTTGGGGCCGAAGCGGCGGCTCACGCGCTCGCCGGTCAGCAGGTTGCGGATCAGGGATTCGGGACTGACGAGGAACTCGTCGGGCAGCACGTGCCAGGGCCCGATCAGCAGCCGGCCGGCCTGCACCAGCTCGCAGATTTTCTGCTCTTTTTCGGGTCGCATCTGCAGATAGTCTTCCAGGACGATGGTCTGGCCGTCGAGCATGAAGGTGCGGTAATCGGGCCCGGAATCCATCAGGGCGAGCAGGTCGTCAACGAGCTGGACCAGTTTCAGGCGGAAGTGCTGGAAAGGGAGATACCATTCCCGGTCCCAGTGCGTGTGCGATACGAGGTGGATGGTTTGCATGCTGTGTCTCCCGGTGCGGGTGAGATGGATATCGTAATGCTCCTGAATCCCTAGTTTACCACCACTGAGATGTGGGACTGGGGGTTGAACAGCGTGCGTACGCCTGTCCCTCGACCTGCCGCTCCACGTGGCTGCCTCTGGCGCTTTCATGCTCTACTCCGCTGTTTCGGTTACAATCGGCGCAGCAACCAGCAGGAAAACCCGGGGGAGGCAAACGACATGGAAACCGAAAGGCCCGCCGAAAAGCAAGCGCTGCATTATTTCATCCTGGTATTTGTGCCCTCCATCCCCTTCTGGCTGCTGGGGGAGGGACGCCTGCCGCTGGCGGTGAATCTTCCGGCCAGCGCGCTGATGTTCGTCTGCCCGTTTCTGGCTGCCGGACTGCTCACCTGGCGGGAGGGCGGCGGTCCGGGGCTGCGCAGGTGGCTGGGAAAAGCCGCCGGCGGCGGGAAGATCCGGCCAGCCAGCGGGCTTGCGCTCATCCTGCTGGTCGTGCCGGGGGTGTATACCGCTTCGTACCTGCTGATGCGCCTGGCGGGCGTTTCCCTGCCGGCGGCGGAGATCACGCCGGGACTGGCGGCGCTCAACCTGGCGCTGTTCTTCCCCGCAGCGCTGGCTGAGGAGCTGGGCTGGATGGGATATGCGCTCGAGCCGCTGCAGCAGCGGCGGGGGGTGCTGCGGGCCGGCCTGATCCTGGGGATTGTGTGGGCGCTGTGGCACCTCATCCCGCACCGCCAGCAGGGGTTTTCGGCGGGGTGGATCGCCGGGCAGGGCCTGTACGCGATCCTGCTGCGGATCCTGATTGTGTGGGTGTATCAGCGCAGCGGGAGGAGCGTGCTGGGCGCAGCCCTGATGCACACCACGGACAGCCTGAGCTGGGCGCTGTTCCCGCGCCACGGATCGCATTACAACCCGTGGCTGGTGAGCCTGGTGAGCGCGGCACTGCTGGCCGGGCTTATCGTAGTCGGGGGGAGAAAAGGGATGCGGATAACCACGGAAGACCGCTGATGAGGCGGAGAAGGTTCATTCCAAAACCCCGTACTGCGCATAGCCAATATCAGCAGTGGCCCTGCCTGTCGAGAACCTCGATAAAGGCCGCCAGGATCTCCACACCCTCCGCCAGGCGGTCCAGGCGCACCCGGGCGGGGTTGTCGGCCGGGCTGTGCAGGCCGGCGTTGCCCAGGCGGCGGCTCTCCGAGCCCAGCACGGCGGTCGGGACGCCAGCCTGGAGGAACGAAGCGCCGTCACTGGTCACGGGGCCGGCCGGGCGCGGCTCCTGTCCGGTGACCCTGCGCACAGCCTGATTCAGGGCCTGGTTCAGCTCGTTCGAGGTGGGCAGCAGCCGGTACACCGAGCCATCCTGTTCCCAGTAGAGGTAGGCGCCGTCCTGGCCCAGGGCCTCCAGGTTGAGCGCTGTGGAAGGCAGGTGTCCGCGTCGGCTGCGCACGAAGAAGCGCGAACCCTGGCGGTCCACCTCCTCGCCGCCGAAGAGCGCCAGAGTCACCTTTAGGCTGCGCATAGCCAATCCGCTGGAAGATAACCGCTCTGCCAGCCCCAGCAGGATGGCGCAGGCGGCGCCGTTGTCCACGCAGCCGCAGCTCTGTGCTTTCAGCAGGCGTCCTATCATCAGGTTAAGGCTGAAGACAGCCACCAGCACCAGGATCAACAGCGCTGCCGTGGACCGCAGCGCATACAGCGGCGCTCCCAGCGGGTGTCCCTGCGCATGCAGCCGGCCCTCCAGCGGACCGGTCACCGCCAGTAAGGCGACCAGCGCCAGTGCCCGCTGCAGTTGGTTGAGGAAGAACAAGCGCTGGTAGTGGTCCAGCAGCTCGGTTTTGCTGTCGTAATGGGCGCAGATGACCAGCTCGCGCCCGGCATCCGGCGGGCCGAAGCGCAGCAGGATGTTTTCGCCGCGCTGCGCGCCGGGCCAGGTCACCAGCGGCAGGTGGAAGGCATTGTCGAGCAGGGCCGCGCCGGCGCCGGCGGCAGCGACCAGCAGCGTCCACCAGCCTGCCCGCTGCCATACGGTGACCGCCAGCAGCACGGCTACCAGCAGCAGCCAGGCGCCGAGCGCCTCGAAATAATAAGGATAGAGCCTGAAATTCTGGATCTCGTAGGGGATGCGGCGGCTTTCCAGCCAGAGGCGGATGCGGCGGCGCGTCTCATGCTCAGCCGCGCTGCCGTTCGGCCGCGGAACCGAGAACACGGCCATCAGCTCCCGGAAGTCGGGCATCGCTCAGCAGTGGTTCAGCTGCGGGTCAAAGCCGCTGCGGCGGATGACCTCGCTGTACCAGCGCCCGCTCTCTTTGATGCTGCGTTCGAGGGTGTCGAAGTCGACGTAGATCAGGCCAAAGCGCATCTGGTAGCCGAAGGCCCACTCAAAGTTATCCAGCAGCGACCAGACGAAGTAACCGTTGACGGGCACGCCGGCCTCCAGCGCGCGGTGGACCTGGAGCAGGTGATCGCGCAGGTAGCGGATGCGCCGGTAGTCGCGGATCCTGCCGTCCCGGTCTATGCCGTCGGGCACCGGGACGCCGTTCTCGGTGATGTAGATGCAGGCCGGCCGGTAAGCGTCGTGCAGCCAGGTCAGCAGGTCATACAGGCCCTGGGGATAGATCTCCCACATCTGCGAGTATTCGTTCCCGTTCGGGAAGACCTGCTGCGCCTCCACGAAGGGTATGTCAGGCTGGTGACGGACCACCAGGCGGGAGTAGTAGTTCACGCCCAGGAAATCGAGCGGTGCGGCAGCCGGTTCGACGTCCTGGGGTTGGATGGCCGCCGCCAGCGGGCCGAGCATGTCCAGCAAATCCGCAGGGAGCCGGCCCGTGTACAGGGGCTCCACGAACAGACGGTTGGCGAAGGTGTCGATGCGGTGCGCGGCGGTGCGGTCTTCCTCCGAAGCGGACGCAGGGTGGACCGGGTTGAAGTTGAGGGTGATGCCCACCCGGGCGCCGGCAGGCAGTTCACTGCGCAGCGCCTGTACGGCCAGCCCGTGGGCCCGGAGCTGGTTCACAGCGCTCTGCAGGGCGGCGAAGGGATCCTGCAGTCCGGGGGCATGCTCGCCGAACAGGTGCCCCTGGACGGTCACGGAGATGGGCTCATTCAGTGTAATCCAGTGGCGCACGCGGTCGCCCAGGCAGTTGGCGACCAGGCGGGCATATTCGGCAAAATGCTCTGCGGTGCGGGGGGTCGTCCAGCCGCCGGCGTCCTGCAGGGCCTGCGGCAGGTCCCAGTGGAACAGGGTGAGGAAGGGCTGGATGCCGCGCTCCAGCAGCCCGTCCACCAGCCGGTCGTAGAAATCCAGGCCGGCCTGGTTGGCCGGACCGCTGCCGCCGGGCTGGATGCGCGGCCAGGCCGTGGAGAAGCGGTAAGCGCCCAGGCCGAGCTGGCGCATAAGCTCCAGGTCCTCTGCCCAGCGGTGGTAGTGGCCAGCAGCCTCACGGGCGTTCTGCCCTTTGTAGATTTTCCCGGGCTGATTGGTGAACGTGTCCCAGATCGAAGGGCCGCGGCCGTCTTCGTCCAGCGCCCCTTCGATCTGGAAAGCGGAAGTGGCCGCTCCCCAGAGGAAGCCATCCGGAAAGCGAAGGAATCCCTGTGCGGTCTGGTCGTTCAACAGCACCTCAAGCGTCAGGACAGGATCAGTTTCTCAGAAATGCTGATGCCCCGGTGGATGCGGTGGATGATGTCGGCCAGGAGCTCCGCGACGGAGACGATCTCGATCTTGGGATGTCGTTTTTCGGGCGGAATGGGGATGGTGTTGGTGACCACCAGCTTTTCGATGCGGTCGTCTGCATCCAGGATCTGCAGGGCGGTGGGCAGCAGGACCGGATGGGTGACGGAAAAGCAGGCTTTACCCTCGGCGCCGCGGTCATACAGTGCGTCGAGCTGTTTGAGCACGCTGCCGCCGGCCATCAGGTCGTCGATGATGATCGGGCGCCGGCCGCGGATATCACCGACCACGTGGGTGGTCTCTGTGGAGCTGAAGCTGGTGCGGCGTTTGTGCATGACCACCAGGGGCAGGTCGAGCAGCTCGGCATAGCGCCCGGCCATCCCGGCGCGGCCCACGTCGGGGCTGACGATGGCGGCGTTCTCGAACTCCGGTTTGCGGAAGTACTCGGCCAGCAGCGGCAGCGCGGTAAGCGGGTCGACCGGGATGTTGAAAAAGCCCTGAATGGCCCGGTTGTGGATGTCGATGTAGATCACGCGGTCGAGGCCCTGGTTTTCAAGCAGGTTGGCCACCACACGCGCGCTGATCGCCTCGCGGCCGCGCGCCATGCGGTCCTGGCGGGCGTAGGGGAAGTAAGGGATCACGGCGCTGACGCTGTGCGCGCTGGCGCGCCGGAAGGCGTCCAGAAAGAGCAGCAGTTCCATCAGGTTGTCGTTGACCGGCGTGGAGCAGGGCTGGATGATGAAGATGTCCTGATCACGCACGACTTCATCAATGGTGACGTAGATTTCGCTGTCGGGCAGGTGGTGGGTGGTCGAGCTGCCGATCGTGGTGCCCAGGAGACTGGCGACTTCCTGGGCAAGGGCCGGATGGGCCGAGCCGCTGAAAATGCGCAAAGGATGGATTGACATAGTTCTCCACGGGATGAAGGGTGATTCCAGGTTTCTACGATTATAGCCCAAACAGGTGATAAAGCAAGCCGCCCGCACGGGCTGCGGCAGGCCTCATCCTTCCAGTGGGACCAGGCGGGCCCGGGGCTCTGCAGCGGAAATTTCCAGCAGGGCCAGGGTGACCGGCATGCGGAAGCGGCGCGGGCCGGCGCTGCCCGGGTTGACATACAGCACGCCGCGGCGCTGCTCGATAAGCGGCTGGTGCGTGTGCCCGCTGACCACCACCTGGATGCCGGCGGCCAGGGGCTGGATATCGAGCTCATTCAGGTCGTGGAGCATAAAGATCCCCACCGGGCCCACCTGCACCACGGCGGTGAGCGGCAGATCCCTGGCCCACGCGCCGTTATCCACGTTGCCGCGCACGGCGGTGACCGGCGCGATACCGGCCAGCGCGGTCAGGATCTCGGGTTTACCCACATCCCCGGCGTGCAGGATCTGTGCGACACCCTGCAGCGCCTGCACGGCTTCGGGGCGCAGCAGGCCGTGTGTGTCAGAGATGACCCCAATCCGGTGGATGACGTCGTTCACGGCGCAGCCTCCGCGTGGGGGATAAAGCCGAACAGCGTGGTGGGGTGCTCATCGGTTACCAGCAGGAAACCGCGCCCGTCGAGGCGCACCAGGCCCTCCCAGTTGCGCGATGCGCCTTTCTGCAGCTCGAGCAGCAGCGGGGGGCGGTCGAGCAGAATGATCTCTCCGGCGGTGAGCTGGAAGGCGAGCAGGCGCTCGACGCCCTCCTCGCGGGCGTGGGTGGGGCCGGCGCCGTAGCGCTCCGCAATGGGCTCATGCGGGCTGCGCAGATCGCGGTCTCCCGGGTAGAAGTAATTGATGGCCCAGAATACGCCGTCCGCGTCCGCGGTGGAGACGTCGGTGATGCGGTATTCCACATGGGGGAACGGGATGGGCTGCTGGGGCTCCAGGTCCAGCGAGAAGGCATGCGCAAGGGGCGAGGGGTTGACCTCCCGGCCGTTGGTCTCGTAAAAGGTCAGCAGGCGGTCGCCGGCGACCAGCAGGGCTTCGTCGCTGCGGTTGATGGCGCGCGTCTGCGCTTCGATGACCTGCAGGTTTTCAGGCTCCAGTACGATCTGCAGGGGATCGTCCTGCACCCGGCCGGAGACCAGCACGCCCTGATAAGTCAGCCCCGAACGGGACTCGATGGTCAGGTAAACGCGGTCGCCGGAGAAGGCGATAGCCTCGAAGCCTTCGAAACCCGGGATTTTATCTTCGAGACCCGGGGCGGAGAGCGGGAGGAGTGCGGGCTGCAGCGGGCCGGCCGTGCGGCCGTCCAGGAAGTCTTCGATCTGCGACCGGGGCAGCGCCAGCAGGGCGCCTTCACCTTCCGGGCTGATGCGGGTGGGGTACTGGGGCAGCAGGACGAGGGTATCCCCCAGCCAGGCCATCCCGGAGATTTCGGCCCGGGCTTCGGATGCCGGCCCGCTGAGCGGGATCAACTGCACGGGGATTTCGCTGACTGCCGTCTGTGCGGGCGGCGTGGAGACGGTCACCGGGGCGGTGCAGGCCTGCAGCAGCAGGGAGGCAAGCAGCAGGCTGATGATCATGAGAATGCTGTAAAGGCGCATCATGCGGGCCATTATACAATGGGACCCGGCGCTGGCCGCATCAATTCACGCCGGCTGCTGCGTACGGCTGACGTGCCCAGCCGTGCGCTTCTCGAGCTGGCGGTTGATAAAGTCCAGGCTGATTTCGGCCACCCGATCACGCTCACGGTCGATGACCACGCAGTGCGCAGAGGCCTCCATCCAGTGGATTTCGACGTCTTTTGAGCTCACGCTGCCGGCGATGGTATCCGGCGTGGAGGCGTGCACCGTGGGATCCAGCTTCCCCTGCACGATGAGCAGCGGCTGGCGGACGGCAGGAAGGCGGCGGCGCACCTGTCCCTGCAGGCGGAGGAGCTGCAGCACACCTTTGAGCGGGTTGACTGTGTAGCCCTGCCACAGGCTGTCGCCTGCGGCATTCTTTTTGTGCACCCACGGCACCCAGGGAGACATTACCCGCACCGCCAGGACGGCCGGCAGGGGCAGGGTCAGGCGCAGGGCCGGCGCATAGCACAGCAGCCCGGCGATCTCTTCGTGCTCGCTGCCCAGGTAGAGCGCCAGGATGCCGCCTGTGGATTCGCCCCCCACGAACACCGTGGAGCAGTGCTGGCGCAGCTCCCGGCAGCTGTCTTCGGCTGCCTGCACCCAGTCCTCCCAGCGCACTCGGTTAAGGTCTTGGGGCTGCGTGCCGTGCCCGGGGAGCAGCGGCCCGGCGACGGTGAAGCCCCGGGCGTGGAGGAACTGTGCCAGCGGGCGCACCTCGGCGGTAGTGGCGGTGAAGCCGTGGATGAGCAGCACGCCGGTGTCCCCGCCCGGCCAGAAGAAGGGATCGCCTGCCAGGTGGGGGTTGAGGAAGAGGGGCCTGGGTGGCATGGATGCGGGTATCTCCTGGGAAGATTCTAACTGATTTCGGGCAGCGGAGGGGTTGAACCGCTGAGGCGCTGAGGGGACTGAAGCAGTGAAAAAACGGTTTGTCGAGGTAGGATCTTACTGTAAGGGGTAATCAGGCCGTGGAGCGGCCCAATTCACAATTTCACACGGAAGCGTGGCATAAGATTAACCCTCCTCGATTAATGGATTCCGCATCAAGGCGCCCTTCGACTACGCCTGCTCGCTGGCGCTCGCAGGCTCCGCTCAGGATGCCTTGATGCGGGTTTTATTGCTCGCTGGCGCTCGCAGGCTCCGCTCAGGATGCCTTGATGCGGGTTTTATTGCTCGCTGGCG
>Ga0134095_1000680_pt1 | contig 30673 bp, 23 predicted proteins | sample 6_2taG_FD_94449 | JGI IMG/M metagenome (GOLD analysis project Ga0134095, IMG submission 94449) | Switchgrass degrading microbial communities from high solid loading bioreactors in New Hampshire, USA - 6_20_20_110_A2 metaG | ecosystem: Engineered > Bioreactor > Semi-continuous > Anaerobic >... | reverse complement strand
CATCTTTGCGGGAGTAGCTGATAAATATCTGCATTGGTCTTCTCTCATATATATGCAACATAAGAAAATGGCCTATGCCATTTCATGAATTATGTTACATCTATATCGATCCGGATGCAAGCATCATTTTCCGCCCACTCTGCTAAGCAGGTCGCACATTGGCGCGTAGTTCTTGTGTTGCGCTCTGCTTTCGCGATGTTATTGCTGTGTCGCATTACACCGTCTGTGAGAACGGCGAACAATAGTCTCAGGCGGCAGAAGTGTTCCGGCATGATCGCTTATCTGGCGTTCTAGCACTCAGATTTGAGCCAATTTTGGGCCGGAAATGCGCCGATAAGTTCATGTAAGTCACTATTTCATAATTGAAACATTATTCTGCTATGTGAAATTAAGCCGAAATCACGTTCGCTCCGTGCCCTGCCAGGGGATTTCCGGCTTCCCTGCTTCGTGGTTGGCGACGCGCGCCGCGACGAACAGCCAGTCCGACAGCCGGTTGAGGTAGCGTAATGCCTCGGCGTTGACCGGCTCTTGCTCGCGTAGCATGACGAGCCAGCGCTCCGCCCGGCGGCAGACGGTTCGCGCCTGGTGCAGAAACGCCCCGCCAAGCGTTCCCCCCGGCAGAATGAAGTTCCGTAGCTCGGGGAGACCCGCCTGCCACGTGTCAATCTCCGCTTCGAGGCGCTTGGTCATCTCCGCTGAAACACGAACCAGCCACTTCGGCTGCGCGCTGAGCGGCGTGGCGAGGTCCGCGCCAACGGTGAACAGCTCTGCCTGCACGCGCGCCAGCGGCGCGGTAACCGATCCCCCTACCCCCGCTGCCGCTGCCAGCCCGAGAATCGTGTTGAGCTCGTCTACTGTGCCATATGCGTGCAACCGCAGGTCGCCCTTGCTGGCGCGTCCGCCTGCGAACAGGCTGGTTTCCCCTTCATCGCCCGTGCGGGTGTAGATCTTCATGGCATCTCCTCGTGTCCTGCTTCGAGCGCTTCCGCTTCCGTCAGAAGCGGAAGACGGACGGTGATGGTCGTGCCTTCGCCCGGCGTGCTGGTCAGGTCGATCGTTCCGTGATGCGCGCTCACAATCGCCTGCACCAGGCTCAACCCCAGGCCAGAGCCGCCCATGTGCGCGGCCCCCGGCTGTTTGCCCCGGAAGAAGCGATCGAACACGCGCGGCTGGTCTTCGGGCGCGATGCCGACTCCCGTATCGCTGACCGCTACTTCCACTTCATGATCGTTTGCCGTAGCGCGCACTGTGACCGTTCCGCCCTCGGGCGTGAACTTGATCCCGTTATCGATCAAGTTAGCAAACGCCTGCGTAAGCTGTTGCGCGTCGCCCAGGACAGACAGCGGCGGTGGTGGCACGTCCAGGCGCAGCATCAGCCCCTTCGTGTGCGCCAGACTGCTGTTTTCGCGCACCACGCGCCGCAGAACATCATCGAGTGGTACCGGCTCCAGCGCCGGAACGCCGGACTGCACGCGTTCCAGGTTGAGGATGCCGCTGATGATCCGGTACATGCGGTGAAGCTGCGTCCAGATGGTGTTGATGTACTCCCGCATGTCGTCGGTGAAGATGCTCTGCCCGTCTTCGGTGAGCAGTTCAAGGTAGCTCATCGCCGCCTGCAAGGGGTTTTTCAGGTCGTGGCTGGTCATCTGGATCATCTGGCTTTTCAGGCGATCCAGCTCTTTGAACTGCGTCACATCATTGAGCACGCACACCCACCCGACGGTGCGCGGCTTGTTGATCTCTGCGACATGGCAGAGGTAGGTGCGATCCTGTGAGTTCAGTTCGTAGACGTACACCCGCTGCTTGCGAAGCGCGCGCAGCGCCTCGCGCCAGGTCGGCGGCAGAAACTCGCGCGGCACGATGTCCACCACGCACTGGCCGACCGGATCGAGATCCCCCTGCCCTATCAGGCTGATCGCGGCCGGATTCGCAAACAGGATCCGCAGGTTGCGGTCGATGGCGATCACCGGATTCTCGGTGCTGGTCAAAACGGTTTCAAGCTGGTTCTTAGCGCCCGCGAGGTCCGACGAGAGGTCGCGCTCCGCTTCAAACAGGCGGCTGTTGGTGATGGCGACCGCCGCCTGCGGACCAAGCAATTCCAGCAGGTGCCGGTCTTCTCGGTTGAACATCCGCCCGGCGCGGCTCTGCGCGACGAGCAACACGCCGACGACTTCCTCAGCAAACATCAGTGGCACGGCGATCACCGCGCCAAACGCTTTGCGCGCCCAAGGCATATCTTCCGCGCCGCGCCACTCGCTGTGATAGTTGTCGACACGCCGTCCGCGGCGCTCCAGCGCGACCGTTCCGACGACCGCCTGCCCAAGCGGGATCTCGATCCCGACATACTGCTCCGGCAGGTTGTGCACAGCCGCCAGCCGCAATACGCCGTTGTGCTTAAGGTAGATCGCGCCGCCGTCCGCTTCGAGCAGGTTGACAGCTTGCGCGGTAATGGCGGACAGCGTCTCTTGCAGGCGCAGGCGGCTGGTGATCGCGATCCCGACGTCGCGCATCGCCTCAAGTTGTTTGGCGCGGCCCAGCAGCGGGAGCATGATCTGCTGGCGCACGCTCGCATAGGCCATCACCAGGATAGCGAGCGAGGCGATGATCTCCGGCACGCCGAGCGTGCGAAAGCGCGGGCTGAGCAGGGTTAGCATCTGGGCGAAGGCGAACAGCAGCACGCCGCTCACCAGGGCCGGAGCCCGCACCCGCTTGCGGTTGCCCCAGATGATGATCACCGTCGCCAGCAGGAACATCATATACAGCACGACGCTCGTCGCGCCGAAGCCGTACGCCAACCCGCCGTCGGGCAGCGTGGCGTAGAGGCGCGGCGTTCCTGCCATGCTGAGCACCAGTTGATACGAGAGGATCAGCGCCAGCCCGACCAGCGCAATGGCGCGGAACAGGCGTCCACGCACACCGGCGATCACGGCGCTGTAGGCGTAAAGCATCAGGGCTGATGCGCTGAATCCAAAGTCGAGCAGGCGCAGCCCTGCCTGAACCGCACCCGGCCCGGCGTTGACGTACGCCGCCGCACGGCTCAGCAGCGAGCCGGACGCCCAGATCAGTGCCGAGAAAAGGAACAGCGCAAAGAAGCGGTTCGCGGTGCTGTTTGGGTCTTGCCACAGCACCAGGATCAGCAGACCCAACGCCAGGGCGAGGCTTAGGCCGTTGAACAGCAGCGCGAGGGTGTTCACAGTTGGTGGCCGCCGCCAGAAGATAGCGCGCGGCTACAGGTTCCCCTGCTTCTCGAAGCGATAGCCGACGCGATGCTCGGTCAGGATGTAGATCGGGTTCGACGGATCGGGTTCGATCTTGCGGCGAAGCTGGCTGATGTAGACGCGGGGGTAGTACACGTCGTCGGCATATTCCGGCCCCCAGACCTGCTCCAGCAGCTCGCGCTGCGGCACGACGCGCCCGGCCGACTCGTGCAGCACCATGAGCAGCTTGAACTCGGTCGGCGTCAGGTGCACCTTCTGGTTCTCGACGTAGACATGCCGCCGCTGGACGTCGATGCACAGATAGCCGTCGTTGTAGCCGGTTTCAGCTTCGGTGGTGGTCATTTGCGCGCGTCGCAGCAACGCCTGGACGCGCGCCACAAACTCGTTCAGGCGAACCGGCTTGACAAGATATTCGTCCGCCCCGGCGTTCAGTCCTTCGATGATGTCGTTCTCGGTGATAGCCTGCGCCGAGAGCATCATGACAGGCGTCTCGGCAACTTCGCGGATCCGCTGGCAGACCGTCAGCCCGTCCATTTCGGGCATAACGATGTCCAGCACGACCAGGTCCGGCCGCTCAGCGTGAAAGGCTCGCAGCCCTTCAAGGCCGCTTCCGGCAAGCGTCACCTGGAACCCTTCGCGCTGGAGCTTGCGCCCTAGTGCGTCGCGAATTGCGATTTCATCGTCAACGATCAAGACTTTCGCCGGCATAGTCGCCCCCGTTTGCTAACCTACCTTTACTCTGACGTGACACCCCGCAGCAGGCTATCGACCTCGGCAGCAGTGGGCAGCGACGGCTGCGCGCCGAGCTTTGTAGCCGCCAGCGCCCCTGCCCCGCTCGCATAGCGGACAGCGTTCTCAAGCGTCAGCTCGCCGCGCGCCAGCGCGACCGCCAGCCCGCCGTTGAACGCATCTCCGGCGGCGGTCGTGTCGATAGCGTTGACCTTGAAGGCGGGGACGCGTGTCCATCCACCGGGATCGGCGCACAGCGCGCCTTCCGCGCCAAGCGTGATCACCGCATACTTCGGGCCGAGCGCCAACGCCGTGCGCGCCAGGTCGTCGTCCGACATTGCCTTCACTTCGTCCGCCGAGAGGTTCATCATCTGCGCCAGCTCGATCCGGTTGGGCGTGATCACGTCCACTTCGTTGAGTAGATCGGCGGGCAGATCCTTCTGGGCGGGCGCGGGATTCAACACAACACGCAAATCATACTTGTGCGCCAGACGGGCAGCCTCGATCGACGTTTCCAGCGGCACTTCAAGCTGAAGCACCAGCACGTCCGAGCCCTGGAAGGCCGCTTCGGCAGCCCTGACGTCGTCGGGAGTCAGCGCCATGTTTGCGCCGGACGCGACGATGATTGTGTTCTCGCCATCGGCTGCGACCGCGATCAGCGCAATGCCAGTGGCTGTGTCCGGCGTCACCTGGACGTACTGTGTGTCGATCCGTTCCTTCTGATATGCAGCAATACACTGTTGCCCGAAGGAATCGTCCCCAACACGCGCGATAAACGTGACGTCCGCGCCCAGGCGCGCCGCGGCAACCGCCTGATTGGCCCCTTTGCCGCCCATCGCCGTCAAGAACTTTCCGCCCAGCACCGTTTCGCCCGGCTCTGGCAGGTGCGGCGTCTGAATCACCAGATCAACATTGGCGCTGCCCACCACAACAATACGAGCCATCAGGTTCCTCTCTTAACGAATGAAAAAGCTGTACACGCGGCTCTGCCGCATCTTCCCACTATCTTACTCGATTCCGAAGTTTGTGCATCCCAACATGGGTAACAAAAGGGGCGACCCATCAGGATCGCCCCACCCCACGCACGGATGTGAGCAGCCGATTACTTAGCTGATCGGCTGCTCTCCGCCGACGGACGTCTTGAGCAGATTCCGCAGGACGGCGTGCAGGATCCCGCCGTTGCGATAGTAGCCGACCTCAACCGCCGTATCGAGCCGGCTAAGCACCTGGAAGGTCTTCACCGAGCCGTCAAACGCGGTGGCGCGGACGGTGATCTCCTGGCCTGGCACCAGTTCGTCCGGGATCTCGATGTCGTATATCTCGCGCCCGGTCAGGCCCAGCGCCTCGAACTCTGCGCCGGGCAGGAACTGGAGCGGCAGCACGCCCATGCCGATCAGGTTGCTGCGGTGGATGCGCTCGAAGCTTTCCGCGATCACCGCGCGCACGCCGAGCAGCAGCGGCCCCTTCGCCGCCCAGTCACGCGAGCTACCCGTCCCGTACTCCTTCCCGGCGATCACGATCAGCGGCGTGCCTTCGGCCTTGTAGCGCTCGGCCGCGTCAAAGACGCTCATCATCTCGCCGCTCGGCAGGTGCAGCGTCACACCACCCTCGCTGCCGGGCAGGAGCAGGTTCTTGATGCGGATGTTGGCGAACGTGCCGCGCACCATCACGCGATCGTTGCCGCGCCGCGAGCCGTACGAGTTGAAGTCACGCGGCTCCACGCCATGTTCCATCAGGTAGCGCGCGGCCGGGCTGTTGAGCGCAATCGACCCGGCGGGCGAGATGTGGTCGGTGGTGACCGAGTCGCCGAGCAGGATCAGCACGCGCGCGCCGGTGATCGGTTGTGGTGGCTCCGCTTCAGGCTTCAGATCGATGAAGAACGGCGGCTCCTGAATGTAGGTCGAGTCCGGATCCCAGTCATAGACCTCAGCGTCCTTGACCGGAATGGCGTTCCACATTTCGTTCCCGGTGTATACGTCGGCGTACTGCTCGTGGAACATCTCCGGCTTGAGCGATTCGGCGATGGTGTCTGCGATCTCCTGCTGTGTGGGCCAGATGTCCCGCAGATAAACGTCGTTTCCGTCGCGGTCCTTGCCCAGCGGCTCACTCGTCAGGTCAATGTCGACTCGCCCGGCGAGCGCATACGCCACCACCAGCGGCGGCGACGCGAGGTAATTCGCCTGGACGTGGGGGTTGATGCGGCCCTCGAAGTTACGGTTGCCGCTCAGCACCGAGGCGGCGATCAATCCCTGCTCTTCGATGGCCTGCGCGACCGCTTCCGGCAGCGGGCCGCTGTTCCCGATGCAGGTCGTGCAGCCATAGCCGACCACGTGGAAGCCAAGTTGCTCCAGGTAGGGCATCAGCCCGGCGGCAGTCAGGTACGTGGTGACGACCTTCGAGCCGGGCGCCAGGCTGGTCTTAACGTGCGGCGCGACCGTCAGACCTCTCTCGACGGCCTTCTTGGCCAGCAGACCGGCGCCGACCATCACCGACGGGTTCGACGTGTTGGTGCAGCTTGTGATCGCGGCAATCGCCACCGCGCCGTGCCGCAGCTCGACCTCTTCCTGATGCCCATTACGCGAGGCGGTGATCGTCGCGCTCCGGTTCAGGCGGTCGCTGCTCAGAGCGTAGCCGCGCTCGCTGGTCGGCGCGGTGAGCGCCTTCTCAAACGCGCTCTTGACCTGGCTAAGCTCAATGCGGTCTTGCGGGCGCTTTGGCCCGGCGACGCTCGGCTCGACCGTGCTCAGGTCCAGCTCCAGCGTGTCGGTGAAAACCGGATCGGGTGTGTCGTCAGTGCGGAACAGCCCTTGCAGCTTCATGTACTGTTCGACCAGATCGACCAACTGCGGGTCGCGGCCAGTGTAGCGCAGATAGCGTAGCGCCTCGGCGTCCATCGGGAAGAAGCCGATCGTCGCGCCGTATTCGGGCGCCATGTTGCCGATCGTGGCGCGATCCGCCAGACCGAGCGAGCTGAGCCCCGGGCCGTAAAACTCGACGAACTTGCCGACCACGCCCTTCTTGCGCAGCATCTCGGTTACGGTCAGGACGAGGTCGGTCGCGGTGGCGCCTTCCGGCAGGCGATTGGTCAGCTTGAAACCGATCACTTCGGGCATCAGCATATAGATCGGCTGGCCGAGCATGACGGCCTCGGCCTCGATCCCGCCGACGCCCCAGCCGAGGATGCCCAGGCCGTTGATCATGGTGGTGTGCGAGTCTGTGCCGACCAGGCTATCCGGGAAGACCACCGTCTCCCCGTTTTCCTCGGCGGTCATCACGCCGCGCGCCAGAAATTCGAGGTTGACTTGATGGACGATGCCGGTTGCCGGAGGAACCACGCTGAAATTGTCGAATGCGGCCTGCCCCCAGCGCAGGAATTCGTAACGTTCGCGATTGCGCTCGAACTCGCGCTCGGCGTTGATCATCAGCGCTGCCTGCGAGCCGAAGACGTCCACCTGCACCGAGTGGTCGATCACCAGGTCGACCGGAATCGACGGCTGGATCAGGCTCGGATCTCCGCCCATACGCTTCATCGCAGAGCGCAGCGCGGCCAGGTCAACCAGCGAGGGAACGCCAGTAAAGTCTTGCAGAATCACGCGCGCCGGTTTGAATGGAATTTCCTGTTTCTTGCCCGGCTCCGGTGACCACTGTGCGAGGCGTGTCACGTCCTCGTCGGTTACTTCGAAGCCATTGTTATTGCGCAGCGCGGCTTCGAGCAGAACCTTGATCGAGAACGGCAGGCGCGATACCTGGCCGATCCCCTGCTCTTCAAGCGCCGCCAGCCGGTAGTAGATGGCAGGCCCGGACGGCCCCTCGAAGCGCGCGAGCGCACCAAACGTATCACGGGGAGTTGTACTGCTCATCATGTTCCTTTCTGTGCCCAGGTGCGGGCTGAGAGTAGAACGGCGCTCTTAACAGTGGATACGCGATGTGGACAGCAGACAAGCGACAGGCCGTTAGCGATTGGCGGCTGGCCACAACCGGGAGGCGATCGACGGCACCTCACGCTTCCGGCGGCCCGCCAGCGGCTAACGGCTAACTGCCTTAATGATGTTTAATATTATAGCAATCTGGTTCAGATCCGGCAGGCTCCCGCCTGACTCGTCGCGCGATCGGGCCGCCATGCAAGGGAGTGAGGCTTGCAGCTTCCCCTGCGGCGGCTTATAATGGGCCCTTGCGTGCGTTGGGCTGACCTCTCTGCTACGCGCCGCATTCACGACCAGTTAGCAGGTTGAAGGAATCGCCTTGCTGCCTTACCAGACTGAAACCGAACAATACTGGACCGACGACTTCGCGATTACGGACGAGGACCTCGAGTTCCTCTACAACATATTTCTCGAGGAAGAAAAGCCTCTGACGACCCGCGAGATCGCACGGCGACTGGTCCAGCAGCGCATCGAGCAGGAAGGCCAGCGGCTCCGCCGTCTGGTTGAGCGGGGCGAAGTCTTCCAGCCGCGCAACAAGTACGAAGTCGGGCAAACGCTCGTCTTTCCGCACCTCAACTTCCGGCATGGCGAGGTGGTCGGGCAGCGGCCCGGCTTCAACCCGGAACACGGCGAGTTCACGGTGCTCAAGGTGCAGTTCGCGCCGAACAAAGTCCGCGAATTTGCCAGCGAATTGAAGACCCCCCACGCGGCGAACATTGAAATGTCGGCTGATACGGTTCTGCCGGCAGCGGATGCAGACGCCATCCTCGAACAGTATGGCGACGATATCGTGTATCAGGTTGAGCAGCGCCTGCAGGCCGAAGAGGATGTCGTCTACTTTGCGGGGCGCTGGTTCCTGCGCTCGCTGCTGGTGGATGTTGGCATCGCCAACCGCAATCTTGCCGAGGCCGTGCTGGTCGTCCACGAGGGCGGACCACTTGCCACCGAGGAGATCATGCGCGAGCTGGACCTGCCGGACGAGGTCAATCCGCGCTTGCAGGTTTTCTCGCTGGATTACGCACTGTTCCATGACGATCGGTTTGACGAGGTGGGACCGGCGGGTAAGGTGCTGTGGTATCTCAAGGACCTCGAGCCGGAAGGCGTCAGCACCGTGCCGATGCAGCTTCGCTACCAGCCGATCGAGTATCCGCGCGAGCTGCTGACCGACGACTTGCTGGCGATGGAGCGCGAGATCGACGACGAACTGTCGAACCTGCGCACGCCGCCCAAGCCCGAAGGCGCGGTGACGATCACGCTCACATTCCCGCACCGGCGCGCAGGCACGCTGCCGCTTAGCTCCCGGCTGCGGCAGCTTTTCCCGACTGCCTATGAAGCGCCGCGCGTTCTGGTGACGCTGATCGACGGGCAGACCGGCGAAGAGATGACCGGCTGGGTCGTGCGCGAGCACCGCTATGTTTACGGTCTGAACGAATTTTACCGGCGTCACCAACTGCCGGTCGGCGCGTATGTGACCGTCGAGCGTACTGATGACCCGGCGCGCGTGGTGGTGAACTTCCGCGCGCATCGCCCGCGCTCCGAGTGGATCCGCGTGGCGGTTGCCGGAGACGACGGGAAGTTACACTTCGACAGCCAGAAGCGGATGATCGGCGCGGAATACGACGAGCTTGTGGCGCTCGGCGCGGAAGACCTGAAATCCGTGGACAGCCTGTGGATTTCGCCGGACCGCGAGCGCGAGACGCTGCAAGCCACCATGCGTCACCTGATGGGCGAGCTTGCACGGCAAAGTCCGCAGCGGACGGTGCACGCCAAGACACTGTACAGCGCGGTGAACGCCGTGCGCCGCTGCCCGCCCGGCCCGATCTTCGCGTCGCTCGTCGCGTATCCTGAATTTGAGCACGTCGGCGGCCCGTACTGGCGGCTGGCGTGATCGGCTCGCAAGCAAAGGAGTTATCGTGACGCCCGCATCCGACATGGCGAAGCGCATTAAGCCGACGCTCGATACCCGTTTCCACATTGACTATGAGTGGTGGGAGCGTCAGGGGGGCGATCTGCGCGTGTACCTGATCAGCCATCTGGCGCCGGAGCAGCGGGAGCTTTTCGTCGATAACCGCGATATCGAGGAAGTGGACTGGATCGATCCGGTGACGGCTGAGGTGACGCGCGTAGATGCGCTTCAGCGTGCGCTGATCGAAGCCAGCAAGCAGCCGGACTTTATCACACACCGCACGTCCCTGGTCGATGCGGTGTTCCGCGTGTTCCTCGCGAACAATAACACCCCCCTCACCCCGGTGGAACTGGGCGAGCGGATCGGGCGCGATCCGCGCACCATTCTGCGCACGCTCGGCGGCACGACCGTCTACAAGGGGCTGCGCCCGGTTGTGGACGACGAGTAAGCAAGAACAGCGAAGAACAGCCAAAGACAGCAAAGAACAGCTTGAGAACAGAGCCCCTCGCTCTGTTTTATTGTTCGTGGCTGCTCCTGGCTGTTTTTAGCTGTTTTTCCTTGCGCTTGACGCATTCGCGCCGGTTCTTTACAATAGCCTCGCGTGCAGCAACCAACGATTGCCCCTGTAGCTCAGTTGGATAGAGCAGCCGCCTTCTAAGCGGGAGGCCGGGGGTTCGAGTCCCTCCAGGGGCGCTGGCGAATCAAAAACACCCACCAGGCGGCGGGTGTTTTCTGTTTTTGAGCGCCGGACGGCTGACGCCACTCTCACGGTTACGACATGATCGCGGCGTAAAGCTCCTGCGTTTCCGGCTCGGGAACGGCGCCCTCACTCTTCAGCCGGTCGACCAACCGCTGATAGTGCGCTGCGGCCTCGCTCCGGCGGCCAAGATCCGCGTAAAGCTGCATGATCTGGCGGTGGATCGGCTCGTAACGGTCGTTTTCGGCGACTGCACGCTGCAGCAGGCCGAGCGCGTTCTCCTGGCGGCCTTCTTCCAGGCGGATGCGCGCCATCTGGCTGAGCGCTTCGAGGTAGCCGGTCTGGTAGTCACGGCGGCGCTCCAGAATCCACTTGTCGCTGTGCCCCTGCAGGAACGGCCCGCGATACAGGTCAATCGCCTTCTGCCACTGGGCGGTCTTGTCTTCGGTTTCGGGCGCGCGACCGTTCACCAGCGCGCCGACGAAGTCCATAATGTCATAGTAGATCGCGACATCCGGGTTGACGCGATAGTACCCGTCCTCGTGCACCAGCACGTCGAAGTCGAGCGCTTTGTGCAGGCGCCGCTTGGTCACGTGGAAGACGTTGACCGCCTGGTCGTTTTCCAGGTCCGGCCAGAACGCCTGGCAGATCTCCGAGCGCGTCACTACCGGGCGATCCAGCGCGAAGAAGAACAGCAAGCGTGGCAGGTGCCCTTCCCACGTCTCGATCTGTTCCCCGTTGAGCGTGACGTATCCCGGTCCCAGGGCGTAGACTTCGAGCCGCGTGGCGCCGTCATCGGCCTTCATCCCGTAGAAGTTGGTCGCGATAATCTGATCGTCTTGCAGGATGACGGCTTTGTTCTGCGCGATCAGCGACACCCACGGCAGGCGCGGCAGCGTGCGGCTGTTGATCACAAGCTGCGCGTGCGACGGCAGGCGTACGATCAACTGCTCGATGAAGGCTTGCAGGTCGTCGGCGCTATCCGTGCGGTCGTACTCGTCAAGGATCAGCAGAAACGGCTCGTCGCTGAGTTCAGACACGTCGGCGACGAAGGCTTCCAGCAACGCCTGCTCGTCGTCGTGCGACTCAAAGTGGATCTGGTTCAGATGTCGCCCGAACGTCGGGTGCTGGTTGGCGAGGTCGTGCGTGATGCCTGACAGGAACGAGCGCATATTGACGTCGTCAGGCCCCATCGCGTAATAGAAAACACGCGTGTCGGGGTCGTTCATTAACTCCGCGACAAGTACCGAGCGATAGCGGCTTTGCGGGTGTAGCAGGACAACACGAGCATCCCGCGCGCGCTCTTTGAACGCGACTTTCGACGCTTCGATAAGATTGTTCAGCTTCATGATTGGCTCCACCCCGTGTAAAGTCTGCGAGACACATTCACCCTTAGTATAAACTCAGCAAGCTGATAAGGCAACCACTAAGCACGACGTATTTGACACTTACTGGGTTATAGGACTTTCGCATGTTTTGACAGCCTATGCACGCGGCACTACAATGATAAGCACCTTAAGCGGTCATCTAAGCGAGTTGACATCATGATGAAAAAAGCATGGAGTGCGACAATTCTGGGGCTGGGGCTGAGCATCAGCGCCATAGTGGGCTGGCTTTTCCTGCGAGACTCGAAGCGCAAGACCGATCCACGAACCGTCACGATCAAGTCCCAGACGAGCGGCAACGGATCGGATGAGATGCAGCCGATCGTTCTGCCGCGCGAGGCCCTTGAGGAAGGCGCCGAAGACACGGAAGACACCAGCGCGCAGGAAGGCGATGACTTCACGCGGATTCGCGGCGTCGGCCCGCGGTTTGCGCAGGCGCTCCGCGACGTGGGGATCACGACGTTCGCTGCGCTAGCACGCGAAACGCCGGAGAGCCTAGCCGAGCGGCTGGCGGAGCATGCGGCTGTTAGCGCGCAACGGATCCGCGCCAACGACTGGATCGGGCAGGCAAAGGCACTGGCGCGGGCCGACTGATGGCGTTGCACATTCCCAAGGAAATCACGCTCAATCAGCGGGATGGCGAGCTGGTGATCGCCTGGCAGGATGGGCGCGAGTGCCACTATCCGCTCGACCGGCTGCGGCTGGCATGTCCGTGCGCGGAGTGTCGCGGCGGCCACGACCGTATGGGCCCGGCCTACGACCCGCCGGATATTATGAGCGTCACCCCAACGCGACCCTATCAGGCGGTGAATGTCGCGCAGGTCGGCAATTACGCGCTCCAGTTTCACTGGGACGACGGCCACAACGCGGGCATCTACACCTGGGATTATCTCTACCGGTTGTGCCCGGCGGATGCGAGCCCTGACCATGCTTGAGGAATTAGGCGATCTGGAGTTCTCGATGTTCTCCGACCTGGCGAATCTGCGACTGGAAGCGATCCAGCTTCTGGAAGATGGTCTCAACAGCGGGGACGTGTCGGGCGTGATGCGGTTCATCGAGCGCCAGCTTGGGCAAGAGCCGCCTTCCCTGCTTCTGCTGACCGAGCTGACCAGCGACTTCTACCAGCGGCTGGACATGCTGCACGAACACCATGCCGACGTGCGCGAGCGGGTGGTGCGCGTGCTGCGCGAAGATTACGGGGTTGACATCACCTGCCTGGCGCCGCCGATCGCGCTCGACCAGTACCACCACCTGTCGGCGGACGAGATCCTGTGGCTGGTCCGCGAGAGCGCCGACGTGGAAGAGGATCTCCCGCTGCTCGCGTGCGTGATCCAGGCGTCGCTTGACAAGGCGGCGGAGCTTCAGCGGAAGATCGAGCTAGCCGACCAGGTTCTGCGCCTGCTGGACGACTGGCTGGACGGGATCAGCGCGACGGTCGCCCGCCGGTATGGAAGCCTGCTGGCCGGGAAAACACATCTGGACCTGTGGCACTGACACTCGCCACTGGCTGACGGGCGCCAAAGCGCGCAAGACACCTCGCACGAAAGCGGACGGGAAAACCCATGAATCGATCCTACGAGCGGTATCTCGCTGAAATCCTGATCCCCGAAGACGAACTACAGGCGCGCATCCGCGAACTGGGGCAGCAGATCACTGAGGACTATAAGAACCTGCCCAATCTGCACCTGATCTGCGTGCTGAAGGGTGGCGTGATGTTCCTGGTCGATCTGACGCGCCACATCGACATACCGCACAGCATCGACTTCATGGCGATCTCCAGCTATGGCGCCGGAATCCGCGAATCGTCGGGGCGCGTGCGTATCGAAATGGACCTGAGCCACGACATCGCCGGGAAGCACGTGCTGATCGTCGAGGACATCATCGACAGCGGACACACGCTCGATTACATCGTCAGCCTGCTTGAAACGCGCAAACCGGCCAGCCTGCGAATCTGCACGCTGCTCAGCAAGCCGAGCCGCCGCCAGGTGGACGTCGAACTCGCTTACGTCGGGTTTGAGATTCCCGACAAATTCGTGTTCGGCTATGGGCTGGACCTGGACGAGCTATACCGCAACCTCCCGTTTGTAGGCGTGTGCCGTCCGGGCGCGTTCGCCGGAGAGGACGCCTAGTGGCGCTTGAGCTTCAGCGCCCCAACCGCCCGCTGATCTGGTCGCCTGTGGTGGACGCAGTCTGCGCAGTGGTGCCGCGCGAAGCGGGGGCTTACCTCGTCGGCGGCGTAGTGCGCGACGCTTATTTGCACCGCCCGATCCACGACATCGACCTCGCCACGCCCGGCAGCGGCGCCCCGGTCGCCCGGCAGATCGCGAATGCGCTCGGCGGCGACTATTACTCGCTGGATGCGGAGCGCGGGGTTGGCCGGGCAATCATCCCCTGGGAAGACGGCAAAATCATCGTGGATGTGGCGCAGTTTCGCGGGGCGGACCTGCTGGAAGACCTGCGCCTGCGCGATTTCACGGTCAACGCGATGGCCGTGCCGGTCGAGGGCGAGCGCGCGCAGATTATCGATCCACTTGGCGGGGCGGCGGACCTGGAGCGAAAACTTCTGCGCCGCTGCGGCCCTGAGTCGATCGCCAGCGATCCGGTGCGCGGGCTGCGGGCGATCCGCGCCAGTGTAGACTTCGGCTTGCGGATCGAGCCGGACACGCTGACGGATATTCGCGCGCACGCGTCGCGGCTGGCGGACGTCTCGCCGGAACGGGTGCGCGACGAATTCCTGAACATGCTCGGATCGGCCAAGCCGGGCGCGGCGCTGGCAGCGGCAGCGTACGTCGGGCTGCTGTCCTCGATCATCCCGGAGCTGGATCCACTGCCGGAGATCACGCAGACCGCGCCGCACCTGTACGACGTCTGGCATCACACGCTACAGACGGTCGACCGGCTGGACAGCCTGCTACGGATCGTCGGCGCGCAACGCGACATGCGCGACGCGAGCAACGTAGGCTTCGGCACGGTCGCGATCGCGCTCTCTCACCTGCGTCTGCAGCTTTCCGAGCATTTGAGCAAAGTCTGGCCGAACGACCGGCCGCATCGTACACTGTTGCTGCTGGCGGCGCTGCTGCACGACTCCGGCAAGGCGGAGACGCGCACGGTCGACGAGCGAGGGCACGTGCACTTCTACGGGCACGAACGGGTCAGCCGGACGATCGCGACGGCGGTCGGGGAGCGCCTGCGTCTCAGCCGGGACGAGATCGCGCGCCTGGCGAAAATCGCCGGTCACCACATGCGCCCGCATTGGCTGGCCAGCGCGGAGCAGCTTACGGCGCGCGCGATCTATCGTTTCTGGCGCGACACCGGTCCGGCTGGCGTCGACATCTGCCTGCTGGCGATCGCGGACTATCTGGCGACGGTTGGGCCGACGCTTGAGCAGGATGTGTGGGCGGCGTACGTCGAGACGGTGCAGACGCTGCTCAACAGCTATTTTCTCGACTACGAGCGCGCGGTCGCGCCGCCGCCTTTACTGAACGGGCGGGATGTGATGCGCGCGTTTCATCTCAAGGGCGGCCCGGAGATTGGCGCGATCCTCGAGGCGCTGCGCGAGGCGCAGGTCAGCGGCGAGGTCCACACACGCGACGATGCGCTCGACTGGGTGCGGCGCTACCTCGACAACGCGGTGCGGAACTGAACCGCCCTACTCCACCGCTTCCTTTTCCACACGCTCGAAGAACCACAGCAGCGTTTTGCCGTAGCGGCGCTCGTCGTAGGGCTCCAGCGTATCGAGCATGACCGGCTCCTGCTCGGACGGATCGATCTGGACGATCACGATCCCGTCCGGGTTGAGGTGGTGCGAGTGCTCGTCTAGAAGCTGCAACGCGTCTTTCCACAGGCTTTTGTACTGCGGCGGGGCAATGTAGACGTAATCGAACGCGCGCCCCTGCGGGCGGCGCAGATAGTCAAACGCGTTGACGCGCAGCACGGTCGCGCGATCGCCCAGGCCGGTCGTCTCCAGATTTTCCTGAATGGTGCGGATGGCGAGGCGGTCGCTGTCGATGAACACGGCAGACGCCGCACCCCGGCTCAGCGCCTCAATGCCGACGCTTCCCGTTCCGGCAAACAGGTCAAGGAACGCGGAGTCGCGCACGCCAGTGCCGAGGATGTTGAACAACGCCTCTTTGACGCGATCCATCACCGGGCGCGTGGAGTCCCCTGGCACCAGCTTCAACCGGCGACCCTTAGCCGTTCCCCCGATGACGCGAAGCGGCACGCGATCAGCTCCCCGTTTCGACGACTTCGCGGGCGGCGCGAATGTTGGATTGCGGCGTGGTCGCCATGATGACGCAGCCGGTGGAGAGGATGAACCGGCGCGCGTTGGTCTGCTCGATCGCGTTGCGGGCCTGGGCGCGGACCTCGACCGGCGTGCCGTTATGCATCGGGTCCATCCGTCCGATGCCGCCGCACACCGCGCCGGGGAACAGCACCTTGCCGTTCGCCAGATCGGGGTCGCTCTCACGGTCGTGCCAGTTCAGCGCCTGGACCGGGTAGTCCTTCACGGCGTTGAGCATCGGCGCGCGGCCGTGCAGGTGCACCATGTTGAACCACCACTCTTGCGGCAGCGCTTCGAGCACGCGCAGGTCATAGGGCCGTCCGAACTCGAGGTATTCAGACTCGCTCATCACCGCGTACGATGCGTGCTGGATGGCGTAGTAGATGCCTGCCACGCCGCTGCGACGCATCGCGTCGATGAAGCGAATCGTGCTCTCGGTGATGGTGGCGAGGCCGGTCTTCAGGCGGTCGGGCGCGGTCCGCATGTGTTCGATCAGCAGCTCTGGCCCGGCGATATAGCGCGCCTGCGCCAGCGGGCTGAAGATGGTCTGAATGAACGGGACCTCATCGCCGAACGCTTCGTGCAGCAGGCGGAGCGCTTCAAGCTGGCGGCCGAGCGCGCCCTTGGTCGGGTCGAGGACGCGCAGCTCGGTCCAGTCTAGCGAGCGATGAACGGCCCGCTTGATGTAGGTGCGCGTGCCTTCGATATGGCCTTCCCAGCGGTCCTGCACACCGTAATCGACCACGCAGAAGCTGCTGGCGGGCGACACCTTCACGAAATCGAAATCCCACCGCCGCTGAAACGCGACGGTTGCTTCGGCTAAGTCGGCGGCGCGCTGGTCGTCGCCCGGCCAGTGCCGCCACAACGCCACCGGGACGCGATCGGTTTCCTGGCCGGCGATCGTCCTTTCCAGCCGCTCGCGTTTGGTCAGAGCCATGCTTGCTCCTTCGCTTGTGGGTGAAACCAGACAGTGCGTGTCAGGTCAGGAAGTCTTCCAGGCGGGCAAGCTGCTGATCGACCATGCGGTTGAGCATGTAGAAGCGCCCTGGGGTCGTGTTGTTCTCACGATCCACCTCATCCTGAATCAACTGCTTCACCTTCAGGAAGATCTCGCGCGCTTTCTCGTTCTGCTCGAGCCCGCGATAGGCGAGGCCAAGGCCCCAATACGCGTCGATATTTGCCGGCTCTTGGTTGAGGATCTCAGTGAATTGCTGGACGGCGACTTCATCCTGGCCCTGGTAATGCGCATTCCAGGCTTCGCCAATCCGGGCGTCAAGGTCTTTGTCGGTCATGGTATTCTCCGCTTCAGGCAATCAATAGCCGGCAAGAACATCATTTGGCGATCAACAGAGCGATCGGTATGTGGAATATTGGCGATCGGCGATTGGCAGCGACCGGGCCGGGCACGCAGCGCATGTTTTGCGCCGAGCGAGGGATCCGGCTGGTCGAAAAGCAGCCAACCGCTCGCCGCTCGAAAACCTACCCAAGCATTATAGCTTAGGCAAGGCAGAAGGCAAGAGAAACTAGCCCACTAGCGCCCGATAAAAAGCTCCTCATCCAGCACAACCGACGTTTCCAGACTGGCTCGCTGGCCCACCTGCGCAAACAGCGGCGTGATCGTCGGGCACGGGCCGGGGTTGATGTGGCTGCAACGGCCAAGCTGCACCGCGATCTGGTAGCGCCCGGGTGGCACGTCGGCGGGCAAATCGAGCGAATAGCGGTCGATGACGGTGCGCTCGCCCAGCGGCCAGCGCGGCCACTCGCTGGTGGAAATCTGCCCCGGATGGCGGCGCTGCGCCAGCAGGATCATCTGAACCGGATCGTCCGCGCTCACCAGCGCCAGATCGACCTGGTAATCGGGCAGATCGGGGCGCCAGCCGCGCCAGGTAAGCGTCAGCGTGATCGGATCCCCTTGCTCTGCTGGCGGCGTTAGCTCGTAAGCGAGCAGATCGATCCCGCCCTGGAAGCGGCCCAGCGGCGAGGTGTCCGCCTGTAGCGCCGCCGATTCTTGTGCCAGCCTGACACGCGCCACAACTGCCGCACCCACCAGCAGCGCCAGCATCCCCAGCAGGATCACCGGCTCGGCCCACGTCCGCGACGAGCGTTCGGGAACCGCTGGCTCGTCGAGCGCGAGCGGCGGGCGGTACTCTTGCCGCACAGCAACGCTCAGCAGGAGCAGGCACGCCACGGCAGAGAGCGCCCACCCGGCCGTGCGAGCGGATGTTGCGCCGAACGACAGCTCCAGTTCGTGATTCCCTCCCGGTACGGAGAGCGCGATCAAGCCGTCCTCGGTGGCGTGCAGAGCGACTGGCCTCCCATCCAGCCGCGCGCGCCAGCCCTCAAACAGAAACGTCCGCAGCCGGATTTCCGCCGGGCCTGCTGAGCGCACCATAATCCGCTCGTGCTGTGCGGTGTGCTCGATGGTGTCCGCCAGCGTGGTGGCAGAGAGATTCTCGCGCAGCACCTTGTCGAGCAGTCCGTTCTCAAACGCCGAAAGAAGCTGCGCCTCGACCGCGGGGAAGCGTTCGACGCCGCGCGGCAGCAGCCAGCCCGGCTCTTGTGCGGCGAGGGGCAACCCTCTTAGCTCGCGCTCGATCAACCCGGCAGGCGTGAGCTCGGGGGTGCGGATGGGCACAGGCGGCGCGGCAAAAAGCGGCAGGCTGGTCACCGCGACCCCGGCGGCCAGCGCGATCATGCCAAGCGCGGCCCGGCGCGGAGAGCGTGACGACTCCAGCCGCCAGCCGAGCGACGCGCCGCACAGCGCGAGGCAAATGGCTGCAGGAAAGCCCAGATCCGCCGGAGCGAACGGCGGCCAGGACGAAGCATTTCGCCAGACGTCTGCAACCGGCTCGACCGCGCCCGCGATCAGCAGCGCCCCTGCCAGCCCGAAGAACAACGCCTCACGCTCGGCCAGCCGCGCGCGCGGAGATGGTTCGTGCCTCATCCGGCTGCGCCCGGTGAGCCATCCAGCGGCCATAAGCAGCAGCGCGATCGCCGCCACAACCCACACCGCCACGCCCAGCGCCGGAGTCGCTTCGGGGTTGATGACGGCGCGATCCAGCGTGGGGAACATGCCGAACAACTCGCCCATGCTAACCGCGCGGGTGACCGGCCTGGCACTTTCGGCTGCATGCCAGATAACCGAATCGCGCTCCGTCCACGCGGGGAGCCAGTAGAATGCGCTCACCGCGAAACCCAGGACGTAGGCCAGCAGCCCGGCGCGGATCGCGTCGCCAGGATGGCCCGCGCGCAGGCGGATCAGCAGCCACGCCAACGTCAGCGCGCTGAGCAGGATATTCAGGGGCTGGTGCGCCAGCCAGACCGCAGCGCACGCGCTCGCTGCGAGCAGCAAGTTTGCCCCGCGACCATAAGACAGCAGCCGGTCGAGTGTCCACAGGCTTGCCAACCAGCATCCTACCGCCAGCAGGGCGCCGAGATCGCCGTCGATCAGCGGCTTGACCAGTGCGGTTTGCGGGCTGAACAGTCCGAGCGCTGCCGCCAGCAGCCCACCATATGTCCCCCAGCGGCGCCGCGCAAAGCCGAACAGCGCGGCGGCCAGCAAGATCTGCGCGCCGATCAGCGTAAAGCGGATGCTGAACTCCGCGCTGGTTTGCGCCAGGACGCGATGCAGCCCGGCCAGGTAGTGCGGTAGCGGCGGCAGGAAATTCCACAGCGGTGAGCCATAGCCGAGGTTGAAATTCGCCGCCCAACGCGGATACAGGATCCCCGATTGGATGCTCTCGCTCATTTCGAGCGCGCGGGCGACTTCGCTCCGCAGCCCCGCGCTGAACGGCAACGGTCCGGCGATCCATGGGGCGACCAGCGTGACGGCCAGCAGCACCACGACGACCAGCGGCCAGTCGACCGTGCGGCGTGCGCTGCGCATCCACGCGGGGAGCTCGTCGTAGGCGACCTCGACCGGCCACTCAGGGGCTTTCAGGGGGAGCACGCTCGGTGAGCCTTTCGATTACGTAACGTGTATTGAGAGGTAACCAGCCGGCAGCGTGACGCCCATGCCTCGACGTAGCCGGAGTTCCTGGTATAATTCTACTCGATAGAGCGGGATGATGCCGGACGCGCCGGAGAAGTTGGCGAGCGCTTCCCCGGCGTAGCACGAGCGAGATCGGGATGTCCTCACAAGAGACGCTGCTTAATGACCGCTATCGCCTGATCGCCCAGCAGGGCTCGGGCGGAATGGCGGTCATTTATAAGGCGCAGGACCTGGCGCTGGGCCGCACAGTCGCCGTTAAGATTCTGCGTCCCAGCCTGACGAACGATCCCGAATTTCTCAAGCGGTTCCGCCAGGAAGCGCGCAACGTCGCGAACCTTTCCCACCCCAACATCGTGACCGTCCACGACGTCGGGCAAGACGGCAACACGCATTACATCGTGATGGAGTACATCGACGGCGAAGACCTCAAGCGCTTGATCCGCGCGGGGGCGCCGTTTTCGATCGATCGTGCGTTGAGCATCGCGATCAAAATCTGTGCAGGCGTGGGATACGCGCACCGGGCGGGATTGGTGCACGCCGACGTCAAGCCGCAGAACGTCCTCGTCACGGAAAACGACAAGGTCAAGGTGACGGACTTCGGCATCGCGCAGGCGCTTTCGGTGACGCAGCCGCTCGAACGGCAGCGGATCGTGTGGGGCAGCCCGCACTACTTTTCGCCGGAGCAGGCGCAGGGCGAGCCGCCTACCCCGGCATCGGATGTTTATGCGATCGGGATCGTCCTGTTCGAGATGCTGACCGGGCGGCTGCCGTTCGTCGGTGCTGACCAGCAGGAACTGGCGCTGGCGCACATCCGCGAAACGCCGCCGCACGCCTCGGACCTGAACCCGAACGTCCCGGTGCACCTTGATCGCATTCTCGACAAGGTGCTCTCTAAAGAGCCGCAAGCCCGCTATCGCACCGCCGATCAGTTGGGGCGCATTCTGATCAGCTATCGCCGCCAGGGACACTCGGCGACCGATGAGATCCCGCGCGTTCCCGCGCCGGACACTTCGGCGACATTGCCCCCTACCCCGCCGCCTATATCGATATCCGGTGCATATGGCGGGCAGTCGAACGTTCCGGCTGTGGTCCGCGCGCAGGCCGCGCCCGAAGCCGCGACGCAAGTTACCGGATGGTCGTATCCTGACGTGAGCCACTCGACGGTCCCGAGCATTCCGCGCGTCGCGGCCCCGGTTGGGCATTACCAGCCGCCGCGCGCGCCGGATGCGATGCTCCAATCGCGCTATCGCGCTGCCGAGCCGCCACAGCAGCTTGACCTGGTGACGTTGGTGCTGGCATTCCTGGCGTTCATCGCGGTCGTGCTGCTCATTCCGCTGTGGATCGCTGTCTATCAGGCATGGGTTGGATAGACGGCTGAGCGGGAAACGTCCGAATTTCTTATGCAACCCTAATGCCAAACGGGCGCCACGCAGTGGTTTTTGACGATCCCATTCGGTATAATTCACGTACCGATTGTGAAAGAAATGCCTCGCCCCGTAGGGTATCTCGATAACGGTGAACAACCGCGCGTAAGATCTTTTACGCGACGACGGCTGGAGGCCAAACAGTGACAAATCGCTCCCGTAACGTGTTTGTGTACGTCCTCATTATTGCGGCCATTGCCGCGATCGTGTTTGGCGTCCGCAACAACAGCACCAATGCAAGGGAAATCAGCGTCAGCCGCTTGGTGAGTGACATCAACGCTGGCCGCGTGAGCGCGATCTCGGCTTCGGACGAAGGCGAGATGACGGCGACCTATGACAACAACGACATTCGTATCGCACAGGTCCCGGCGAATTCTGATGACCCGGTTTCGGTGCTCGTTTCCTTGGGCGCGGATCCGGAACGGCTCAGTCAGGTGGAATTTGAGTTCACCAAGCCGAGCAACCTCTTTAACTGGATCGGCCTGATCGGCACGTTCCTGCCGCTGCTTCTGATCGGTGGCTTCATTTACCTGATGCTCCGTCAGGCGCAGGGGTCGAATAATCAGGCGATGTCGTTTGGGAAGAGCCGCGCGCGGATGTTCACCGGCGACCAGCCCACCGTGACGTTTGACGACGTGGCCGGTGCGGACGAAGCTAAAGAGGAACTGCGCGAGGTCGTAGAATTTCTGAAGGACCCCGAGCGCTTCATCCAGCTTGGCGCGCGTATCCCGAAGGGCGTGTTGCTGGTCGGCCACCCCGGCACCGGTAAGACGCTGCTCGCGAAGGCTGTCAGCGGCGAGGCGGGCGTGCCGTTCTTCAGCATCTCTGGCTCTGAATTTGTCGAGATGTTCGTTGGTGTCGGCGCCAGCCGCGTGCGCGACCTGTTCGACCAGGCCAAGCGCCACAGCCCGTGCATCATCTTCGTGGACGAAATCGACGCGGTCGGCCGCCAGCGTGGCGCGGGCCTCGGCGGGAGCCACGACGAGCGCGAGCAGACGCTGAACCAGATCCTGGTCGAGATGGACGGGTTCGATACCGACACGAACGTGATCATCCTTGCGGCTACCAACCGCCCGGACATCCTCGACCCGGCGCTGCTGCGTCCCGGCCGTTTCGATCGCCGCGTCGTGCTCGACCGGCCCGATGTGCGCGGCCGCGAGGCGATTTTGAAGGTGCACGCGCGTGGCAAGCCACTGGCGTCGGATGTGGACCTGAGCGTCCTGGCGAAGTCGTCGCCGGGCTTTGTGGGCGCGGACCTGGAGAACCTGGTCAACGAGGCGGCTATCGTCGCCGCGCGCAAGAACAAGAAGAGCATCAGCATGCGGGACTTCGAGGAAGCGTTGGAGCGTGTGGTTCTAGGGCCAGAGCGCCGCAGCCGCCTGATCAGCGAAGAAGAAAAGCGGCTGATCGCCTACCACGAGGCTGGTCACGCGATCGTGTTCCACAAGCTGCCGCATACTGACCCGGTCCGCAAGATCACAATTGTGGCGCGTGGCATGGCGGGCGGCGTGACGTGGACCATGCCGGAAAACGACGGCGCGCTCGGCACGACCAAGCGCTACCTCGACCTGATCGCGGGCCAGATGGGCGGTCGCGCGGCCGAGGAGCTCGTCTTCGGAGACGTGACCAACGGCGCATCGAGCGACCTGGAAAATGTGACCCGCATCGCGCGCACGATGGTTACTCGCTGGGGTATGAGCCCCAAGCTTGGGCCGCGCGTGTTCGGGCAGAAGGAAGAATTGGTCTTCCTGGGCCGCGAAATCGGCGAGCAGCGTGACTACAGCGAGAGCGTCGCGGAGACGATCGACGAGGAAGTGCACCAGATCGTCACGACGGCATACGAGCGCGCAATGGAAGTGCTCAAGGAAAACCGCGATAAGCTCGACGCGCTGGCGGAGCTGCTGATGGAAGTCGAGACGGTCGGGCGCGAGGAATTCCTCGATCTGATGGGTGAGCGTCCGTCTGGCCCGACGAGCGAGCCGCCCACCGAGTCACCCCTGCAGGCCGAATCGACGGCGAAGGGTGACGACAAGCAGACGGACAGCGATATGCCCCCTGCTCCGCTCGGCACCGTGCCTTCCCCGGCCTAACCAGCTACAGTGAAGAGAAATCAAGAGCCTCGCGCGTGCGAGGCTCTTTTGCTTTCAGAGGCAGTAAGCGAATGGTCGTTACGCTGGCGGCTCGGCGCGCTCGCGGGCTTCCATTTCCATGCGCGCTAGCTCCCGGCGCAGGATCTTGCCGACTGAGGTGCGCGGCAGTTCGCTGACGAACTCGATCCGCGTCGGGATCTCGTAGCGCGCCAGCTTCTGCGCGGCGAACTCGCAAAGCTGCTCGACGCTAAGCGTTTCGCCCGGCTTGAGCACGACCCACGCCTTCAGCGCTTCCTGCCCGACCTTGGCTGGATCGGGATGCGGGATCGCCGCGACGCCCGCTTCAAGCACGGCCGGATGCTCCATCAACACGTCCTCGACGTTGCGCGGGTAGACGTTCAGACCGCCGATCAGCGCCATATCCTTCTTGCGGTCCACGATGTAGAAATAGCCATCTTCGTCCATGCGCGCGATGTCGCCGGTGTAAAGCCACACCTTGCCATCGGGATCCTCGCGCAGCGCATTGGCGGTTTCGGTCGGCATGCCGTGATAGCCGCGCATCAACTGCGGGCCGTGCATCACAAGCTCGCCCACCTCGCCGACCGGCACTTCCGTCTGCCCGTCGTCCAGGTCCACGATCTTCATTTCCATGTCCGGGAACGGCAGGCCAATCGAGCCGGTGCGGTTTTCGCCTCGCACCGGGTTGGCGTGCGAAGCGGTCGGCGCTTCGCTCATGCCGAAGCCCTCAAGGATTACACCGCCCGAAAGCTCCTCGAAGCGGCGCTTCGTAGCGGGCGGCAGCGGGGCCGAGCCGCTGATACAGGCGTAGATCGAGGACAGATCGTATTTGCCTGCTATCACGCCGGGATGGTTGTTGATCGCGTTGAATAGCGCGGGGACGCCCATGAACAGCGTCGGGCGGAAGGTGTGTATGTTGTCGACTACGTCATCGATCACGCGCGCATTCGGCACGAGCACCATCGCGGCGCGCAGCGAGACGGCGAACGCCATCACCGCGACCATCCCGAAGACGTGGAACAGCGGGATCGCCGCGAGAAACACTTCCGTGTAACCGGGGCGGGATAGCCACGCTCGACACTGGAGCGTGTTCGCCACCAGCGCGGCGTGGGTGGACATGGCCGCTTTCGGGATGCCGGTGGTGCCGCCCGTGTACTGGAAGATCGCCAGATCGTCGCCGGTGACGGTGACATCGGGTCGCTTGCCTGCGTAGCGCGAAAGGACGTCTTGCAGCCAGTGGTCGGCGGGCTGCTTCTCGATGCGATGGCCTTCTTTCTTTTCTTTCGCAATTCCAAAAAGAAAACGGGCCGCGCCAGGCAAGTATTCTTTGATGTTGGTCACAATGACGTGTTCGACCGGCGTCTCGGCCTGAATCTGTTTGAGGTTGTTGTAAAAAAGACTCAGCACTATAGCGGCGCGTGCGCCCGAATCGACAAGCTGTTCTTGCAGGCGGCGCGGCGGATACGTGGGGTTGAGCGCGACGACCACCCCACCCGCCTTTAGGATGCCAAAGAACGCGATCACAAACTGCGCGCAGTTTGGCATGATGAGCGCGACGCGGTCGCCTTTGCGCAGTCCGAAATCGACCAGCGCAGCGGCAAGCGCATCGGAAGCGGCGTTGAGCGTGCGATAGTCGAGCGTGGCTTTGACACGCCCGGCAAGCGGCAGCCGCGCTGAGGTGATGGTCGCGACGGCGTCTCCTTGCTGCTGGGCGGCCTCGATCAGAAACTGGTGCAGGGGATGGTCCGGGTATGGTGCAAGGGAGTGCGGGACTTGCGGATCGTAGCGCTTGAGCCATGGCTTGTCACGATAGGTGATCATGGTGCTGCGCTGCCGCGCGACCTCCTTTCAAGATGCAACCCGATGCGGTCTGACCAATGTTTTTCATCGGCTTTAACAATAGGTATAGTATTATTAACATAATTCTACGAGAAAATCGGTCAGAAACCAACTGGGTTAGCGAATTGGATACAGCTATGACCACACCTGGCAAGCAGTTACCGCTCTTTTCGTCGGATATCCATCACACGTTGACGCGGCGCAGCACGCTGGCCGATGCGCTTGGCCCCTTCCAGGAATACCTGCGGCTTGAAGGCAAAAGCACGTACACGATCGACGCCTTTACGTCGGACTTGAAGCTGGCGATCGAGTTCTTTGGCGGCGACATGGTGCTGGACGACTTTACCACGCCGAAGCTTGAGCGGTTCATGGAGTGGATCGAGTTCGGGCGCGGGGTGCCGTGCAGCCGCAAGTCGTACGCGCGCCGCGTGACGACGCTTAAGGTGTTTTTCGGTTTTTTGCGGAAGGAAGAAATCCTGCCCGACAACCCGGCGTCCGCCCTGCTCCAGCGATCCGGTGCAGCGCCCTTGCAGCCAGTGCTGACCGAGTCCGAGATTGAGCGGCTGCTGGCGCAGACTCACGCGCTGCGCACCGCCGACGAGCCGGACGCGCGACCCGATTTGCTCCTGCGTCTGCTGCTCGACACCGGGATCAAGAAGGGCGAGACGATGGCGCTGACGCCGGAACACATTGACCGGACCGATCCACGCGCGCCGGTGCTGGTCGTGCGGCACAAGCGCCGCAGCGACGTGTACAAAGAGCGGAAGATTGCGCTGGATCCAGCGTGGCTTGAGGTGTTCGACGAGTACCTGGAACAATACCGGCCGCCCGACACCATCTTCACCTGCACCGCGCGCAACCTCGAATACATCCTGAGCGATGTGGCGGACGCGGCGGGCGTGACGACGCGCGTGTCGTTCGAGACGCTGCGCTGGACGTGCGGTGTGCGCGATTTCGACCGGGGGATGGACCTCGACGCGTTGCGGGAAAAGTTCGGGCTGAGCCGGATTAGCTGGCGCGAGACGAGCGACAAAATCCAGCGGCTCTCCGTTCTGCGCCGTGAAAGGGAGAAAGGCAGCAATTAGCGGCTAGCAATTAGCGATTAGCAAAGAGAAACTTGGCTAACTGCTAACGGCTAATCGCTAACCGCTGCTCTTTCACCACACGCGGCACAGCAGCCCTTTGAGGTAGTGCCCTTCCGGGAACGTCAGCGCGACGGGGTGATCGGACGCCTGCCCCATGAAGCGGATGATCTGCGCCTCACGGCCTGAGTCGAGCAGCGCGCCAAACACGATCTTCTGGAATAGCTCCGCGCTGATCGCACCAGAACACGAGAACGTCGCCAGCACGCCGCCCGGCTTCACCAGCCGGAACGCCAGCAAGTTGATGTCTTTGTAGCCGCGCGCCGCCCCCTCGACCTGCCGCGAGGACTGCGCAAAGCGCGGCGGATCGAGAATGATCATGTCGAACTGCTGGCCGGTGTCCCGATAGGCGCGCAATACCTCGAACACGTCGCCCTGGATGTAATCGTCGTCGTTAACCGCAAACCCGTTCAGTGCCACGTTGCGCCGGGCGAGCGCCAGCGCATCGGCGGACGAGTCCACGTTGATCACGCGGCGCGCCAAGCTGCCCAGCGCATAGACCGCGAACCCGCCTGTGAACGAGAAGCAGTTGAGCACGGTGCGCTCTTGCGCGCCATCTTCCCAGCGGAACCAGTCGCCAATGATGGCGCGGTTCTCGCGCTGGTCGAGGTAAAAACCGGTCTTGTGCCCGTGACGCACGTCCACCAGGAAGCGCCGCCCGTTCTCGTCGATCTCGACCAGCTCCGGCGGCTCGTTGCCGAGCAGCAGCCCGGTCGATGGCAGCAGCCCCTCTTTGGTGCGGATATCCACGTCGCTGCGTTCGTAGATGCCTTCCGGCTCCAGCATTTCCGCCAGCAGCCGGACCAGCATGTCCTTGCGCTGGTCAATGCCAAGCGTCAGCGCCTGGATGACGAGCCATCCCGCATAGCGATCCACTACCAGGCCGGGCAACCAGTCGTTCTCCGCGTTGACCAGCCGGTAGGCGTTCGGCGTGCCGAGGCGGCTGCGGTCGTTCTCAAACTGGCGCGCGTCGATTGCCCGTTGCAGCCGCTTCCGCCAGAATCCCTCGTCGATCGCTTCATCCTCGTTCCACGACAGCAGATGCACGCGGATCGCCGACCGGCTGTTCCAGTACCCGCGCGCGAGGAAGTCCCCGCGCCGCGTGCGGAGCGCGATGATATCCCCGTCGGCGGGTTCGCCTTCCACTGAGGCGATCGCGCCCGAGAAGACCCACGGATGCTGCCGCAGGATCGCCTTCTGCCCGCGCTCGTGGATGATTGCGACCGCTTCGCTCATCGCTTGTGTCCGATCAGGTCAAGCAACTCATCTTCTTGCAGCAGGGGAATGCCAAGCTGCTGCGCCTTCTGGAGCTTGCTGCCAGGCTCCGCACCGACGACCACATACGACGTGCGCTGGCTGACGCTGCTGGTTACGCGGCCGCCGTGCTCGGTGATCAGCGCTTCCGCCTCGGCGCGGGTCAGCGTGGGCAGCGTGCCGGTCAGCACGAAGGTCATCCCGGCGAGCGCATCCGACACTGGCTGCGCGGCGGGCTCCTGCTCCAGCCGCACCCCCGCGCGGCGGAATTTCTCGATCAGGGCGCGGTTGCGCTCCTCGCCGAACCACTCGACGATCGCGCTGGCGATATGCGGGCCGAGCCCGTTGATCTGCTCAAGCTCCGCCTGCGATGCCCGCGCAATCGCATCGACCGAGCGGAAATGCTCGACCAGCAGCGCGGCGATCGTTGAGCCGACGCCGCGAATCCCCAGCGCGCCGACCAGCCGGTCCAGCGGGCGATCCTTGGCGGCTTCGATGCTGCGCATCAGGTTCTCGACCTTCTTCTCACCATATCCTTCGAGCGTCATCAGATCGGCGGGGTTCAGGGTGAACAGGTCCGCCTCGTCCTGAATCAGCCCGGCGGCGAGAAGCTGGCGCACGCCGCGCTCGCCCAGACCGGCAATATCCATCGCGCCGCGCGAGACGAAGTACTCGATGTTGCGGGCGACGCGTTCTGGACACGCGGGGTTGGGGCAATAATACGCGACCTCGCCCTCGATGCGCTGGACCGGCGAGGCGCAGACCGGGCAGATTTCCGGCGGCTCGATCGGCTGCTCGGCGCCGGTTCGCGTGCCAAGCACCGGTCCCACCACGTAGGGGATCACCTCGCCCGAGCGCTTGACGATTACCGTGTCGCCGATGCGGATGTCTTTGAGGCGGATCAGGTCGTAGTTGTGCAGGCTCGCCTGGCGTACAGTCACGCCGCTGACCGCGACCGGTTCCAGCACCGCGCCGGGAGTCAGCACGCCGGTCCGCCCGACGTTGTGCGTGACGCCGATCAGCTTGGTGGTGACTTCCTCGGCGGGGAACTTGTACGCGATCGCGCCGCGCGGGTCTTTGCCGACTACGCCCAGGTCCTCGTAGATGGCGTGCGAGTTGACCTTAATCACCAACCCATCCGTCTCATACGGCAGATCGTGGCGGTGACTGTGGAAGCTCTCGATGTATTCGAGCGCCTCGTCCAGCGTGTCGAAGCGCCGGGCGACATCGTCCGCGATCTGGAAGCCGAGCGCCTTGAGGTATTGCAGCGTTTCCCACTGGGTATCGGGCACGTCGCTGTCGGCGTCCACGATCGAATAGCAGAACGCGGTGAGCGGGCGCGAGGCGGTGATGCGCGCGTCTTTCTGCTTGAGCGCGCCGGACGCCGTGTTACGCGGATTGGCATACGGCGGCAGCCCCTCGCTGATCTGGCGCTCGTTGAGCTTCTCAAAATCCTTCTTGAGAAACAGTACTTCGCCGCGCACGATCAGCCTTCCGGGCGGCGCAGGCTCGCGCGGATTGACCGGGATCCGCAGTGGGATCGAGCGCACAGTGCGGACATTTGGCGTCACGTCGTCGCCGATCTCGCCGTTGCCGCGCGTAGCGCCCTGCTCCAGCACGCCGTCGCGGTACGTCAGAACCACCGTCAGCCCGTCGAACTTCGGCTCCACGACGAAATCGAGCGGCGTGTCTGGTGGCAGCAGGCGGCGGATGCGGTCGTGCCAGGCGCGCACGTCGTCCGCGCTGAATGCGTTGCCGAGGCTAAGCATCGGGCGGACGTGGCGCACCTTCGGCAGATCGGCCTGCAGGTCGCTCCCGACGCGCTGCGTGGGCGAGTCCGGCGTGATGAGCTCCGGATGCTCCGCTTCGATCTGCTTCAGCTCGTGGTAGAGCGCGTCGTACTCGGCGTCGGTGATGATCGGCTCGTTGAGGATGAAATAGCGGTAGATGTGCTCGTTGAGTTCGCGACGAAGCTCAGCCGCGCGGGCGGCAAGGTCCTGTTCGCTCACGGAATCCCTCGGTTGCTGACTAAGGCTCGACAACTTCAAGATAATTGCGGGCGGCCCACCCATAGCGGTTATCGTCGTTCGGGTCTTCGATGCGCCACCACTCAAGATTGTTCACATTCTGCGGGCCGTCGACCACCACAAATTCATCGTCGTCAAACGCCAGAAAGCGCGCCGTGCTGCCCGTGCCGGGATCACTGCGCACGTTCAGCCCGTTCACTCCCACGCCGACCACGCGTACCGTCGCGCCAATCCGGAAATCGCCAGGTGGAAGCGACGGGCTGGGCGCCGCGGTGGGCAGCGGCGGGATGTCTACCTGGCCGCTGGCGGGCGCGTTGATCGGCGCGGCCGCTGTTGGCGCGATGTTCCGGCTGGATGTATCGAAAAAGTCCTGGCTGAGCGTGGGCATCGACGTGATGACGCGTACCTGCGCGGGCTGGTTGCCGGGCGTGTTCGGCGCGCTGAACTCGGCCAGGATGATCACCAGGATGAATGCGATCGCGCCCACTGCCAGAACCAGCACCACCAGCGACCACCACGGAAGATACCAGCCGCTTGTTGCCGGGGAGCGCCGGGGCACCGCCGACGAGCGCGGGACCGCCTGTTGCGGCAGGTACGGGGGCGGCACGGCGGGGCGCGACACGGCCGCTGCGGTGCGCGGCTGGGGACGAACGGGCTGCGGCGCGGGCGGGCTGCTGGCAACCGGCGGTCGCGACGGCTGGACCGGCTGCCCGGCCGGAGCCTGCGGCAGATGGCGCGTCTGGTCGAT
>Ga0134095_1000679_pt1 | contig 30681 bp, 41 predicted proteins | sample 6_2taG_FD_94449 | JGI IMG/M metagenome (GOLD analysis project Ga0134095, IMG submission 94449) | Switchgrass degrading microbial communities from high solid loading bioreactors in New Hampshire, USA - 6_20_20_110_A2 metaG | ecosystem: Engineered > Bioreactor > Semi-continuous > Anaerobic >... | reverse complement strand
TGGATGATGAATTTATAGCAACAACAACCTATGTTAAGGATGAAGGCTTTGAACTATGGGCAGATAGCGGAGAAGTAATAGCATGGATGCCTTTGCCAGAACCTTATAAGCCGCATGGGAGGTGAAGGTAAATGGAGGGAGATTGATAAGTGGATTGGTTCATACAAGGTAAGGGCTTTCCCTTGGATAGACGGTAAGCGGATATATTTCAATGTGCAGTATTATGCTCCAGGTCAATCAGTAGAGAAACCGCCAGTATGGGACAAAACAGTTTACATTACTGACAACAATGCAGGGCGAAGACTTGTATACGATTTTACCGATTCGTTAGTTAATCACATTGCAAGAATGAGATTGAAAGAACATGTTGAAGTCACACTGACCGCATAAATCAGTTATTTAGCAGTATTGTACCTTGACAATTAAATAAAAGGACAGCCCAGTTAAGGGCTATCCTAAAAGGGGAATATACCACAACTAAATCCACATGCAAAGCAATGAAAGGAGTGGTTGGATGAATGAAAAAACCACAGGTAAATCCACATACCCAAAACAAAAAATTGATGCAAGCTGGAAAATCGAACGTGTAATAAAAGCTAAAAAATTTAAAGTTGAAGGCCGTAATTATGAAGAGTTTTTCCTTGAAAAAGATGAAGATGGGGAATTGAAGATCAATAAGATCGAACAGGTTAGCATGTTCGACAGCCAGGGAAATAAGGTTGTGGAGATGAGACGATGAAATATACCCAAAAGGATAAACAGGCCAGGGGAGAAAAAGGAGAGAGTCTTATTACAGACTCTCTCCGAAAGGCAAAACTTTGGAACCATAAACTTATAAATGCTGGCTTCGGTACCGTATTTGACAAACTGGTTATACCTCCGCATGGAGGTTATGCACTAGAAATAAAAGTACGAAAAAATCCCACAATTGCTTACAACGAAAAATCCATTACACCTAACGAAAGAAAAGGCCTCAATAGATTTGTAGAACTGGTCGGCGAAGATTATGCCTACATTATAGGTATTTGGAAAACAGAAGAGTTTGAAAGGGCATTTTTAATTAGATGGGTAGATGTTAGAGATGCAGTTTGTTCGGGTGTTAGGGGGAGTATAAAAATGCTAAATTTTCCGGAGCTTAAAAAGATTCCTGGCGGTTGGGATATGAGCTGGATGAAAAAAGGTGGGGTGTGAATATGAGCATTCTGCAACCAAATGAATGGAAGATACTCAATAAAGTTGACAAGGCATTTGGTGAAGTAATTACGAGGCCCATGACTGAAGAAGAAATAAAAAAGTATGGGCCACCAGTTGAAAAGCAAAATTCAAAATTTAGTACGGGGGTTGATAGTTATATGAAAAAATTAAATATAACTACTGAAGAAGTAATTGAATTATGTAAAGAACATGGTACAACATGGACAGCGTGCAAGACAATAGGTGAACATCTCGGTTTGTCGCAAAAGCAAGTATATAACTTAATACAACATAGGAAGATCCGGGAGATGTTGAATCATGAAGAAGTTAAAAAGAGTACAGCAGAATCGATTCAAACAACAGATACGTCAGAAAAGGAAATCAAAGAGCAAACCAAAGAAAATGAATCAAAAACTAGATTAATACTGTCTGAATTTAAATCCCGGACATTAGAACGCATTAAATACAAAATATTAAATGACTTCTTATTCATTTGTGACGGTGGAACGAAAATTTGTTTCGCACGGAACGAAATAGATGAATTGATTAAAGACCTTCAAGAATTTAAGGAGATTGCAGGGGATCGTCATGTGGGTTGAAATGGGAAGTTTTATTAAGTTAAAAGCGAATTTAGAAATAATTAGATCAATAAAAAAAGACTTAACAATTAAAAATCCGGAATTCATAAAAAAAGTAAGAATGGGCCTTCCTTTGTGGGGAGTGCCCGAAAAAATAGAACTTTGGAAAGAAGAAAACGGAGAATTAATTTTGCCAAGAGGATATTTCTATAAATTATGGCAGTACGGACTAACTTGGGACCAGGTTGAAGACAAGAGAATCAAATTACCTGAAATAAATTTTCCAAAAGTTCCGCAATTAAGAGACTATCAATTCCCGGCATTAAAAAAAGCAGCTGACTGGCAACAAGGAGTAATTATGATGCCATGCGGAGCAGGAAAAACGCATACGGGACTATCTGTTATTGCAGAGCTCAAACAACCAGCTTTATGGTTGACACATACATTAGATTTACTTAACCAGAGCAAGCAAAGAGCTGAAGAATGTTTTGGCCTTTCAGGAAAGCAAATTGGAGTTATTCAGGGGCAAAATTACAGCATCGGTACCCACATTACATTTGCTACAGTTCAAACTCTTGCAAAGCGTGACTTATCAGAATTGGTTAACAAGTTTGGTTGCATCGTGATAGATGAATGTCACTTGGTATTTAAGGACCATGCAAAAAGTCGCTTGTTTGAATCAGTTATATCTCAGTTTCCTGCCTACTACAGGTTTGGACTGACGGCCAGTGAATATCGAAGCGATGGACTTATTGAAACAATGTTTCATGTAATAGGTCCGAAAGTATACGAAATTACTCAAGAAGAACTGAACAATGCAGGAAATGTTGTAGTGCCGGAAGTTGAATTCATTCTTACTGATTTCAGCTATATACCAGAAGTTAACGAATATGGCGAAGTTGAAACAATAAATGTACAAAAACTATTCCAGGACATGAGGTCAGATAAGAACCGACAAAAGTTGCTTAACAATGTACTTCAGCATGATATAGAAGAAGGAGATTGCTGTATAGTATTAGCTGACAGTTTGGATCATCTTGAGGAAATGAAATTATTTGTTGAAGGACTTGGCCGAAAAGCTGCCTATATCAACGGTAATACACCAAAGAAACAACGTGAAAAAATAATGGCCGACATGAGGGCAGGAAGGTATCAATATTTATTTGCTACATATCAATTGGCAAAGTTGGGATTAGATATCCCAAGACTCAACAAATTAGTATTTGCAACTCCAAAGAAAGATAAAACATCGATACAACAGTCAGTCGGTAGAATTATGAGACCTTGGCCCGGGAAACGGCCAGCTAAAGTTTACGATTTATGGGACAAAGGAGTAGGTTGTTTAAAATACTGGGCTTATGACAGAGTTAGAGTTTACAGAAAGTTAGGATGTGAAATTATTGGTGGGCCAAAGGTCAGAAAGTGAGGCTTTAGATGATTATCAGTAGAGATAGGCTAAAACTATATTACCGGGATAGACCAGGGAAAAGTTTATCAGGCTATTGCAATATTCCAGAAATAGAAAAAGGCGAATATGGTTATATCCTAGAAGCAGGACAAGAGGTATATGCTCTTAGATACGACTTGACAAATATTGAGTGGTACTTTAACTGCAAAATTTATGAAATAACAAATGAAGGTTTGGTAATATCAGCCCCCTTACAAAAGGTAGAGAAAAAATTTGTTCCCTGGGAAAAAGAATTCCCTATTCCTCCACCTAATGGACCTATTACAAAATGCAATCTATATGTTGAGCCATGTGATACTCTTTTCGAAAAAAACAGATTACCAGATATTATATCTCGCAATATTCAATCTTGTGGAGATGGAGAAGGAATATGGTATCAACACGGTGGACGGAGAACAGTGTCAAAGTTTGAAGGTAATCTAAAATACTTCATAAAGTTAGATCAAATGACATTACCAGATGAACGTCCTGTACAACAAAAAGAGTTCAAATAAGTATCTTCGATATTGGAGGTTGTTGAAAATGATAAAAGATAGTGGAGTGCGGAGAGAATTTAATACTGGAGCTGTCCGGGATATATCTCAAGGAAAAGGAAGATGCGATTTATTGCCACTTGATATTATCTCTCGTATTTTAGATGATGATGTATTAGACAAGATAAATGACTACATAAGATGCGGAGAAATTGATAGTCTTGAGGCTGCTATTTGGCATTTTACTGGCTTACATTCAGAATGGAAAGATATTCACACTGCATTATTAGAGACTTCAAAGCAATATGAAGAAGGTGCTTTGAAGTATGAAGAGCGTAATTGGGAAAAAGGCATACCATTACACTGCTTTATTGATAGTGCTATACGTCATTACTTGAAATATAAGCGTGGAGACATAGATGAACCACATGATAGAGCAGTAATGTGGAACTTGTTAGGTGCAATGTGGACACATCAGAATAAACCGGAAATGATTGATTTACCATTTACACAGGAACAATAAAAAATAAGAATTTGAGGAGGAAAAAATCATGAATAAAGCGATTTTAATGGGAAGGTTAACAAGGGATCCAGAATTGAGATATACACAAAATAATATTCCAGTTTGCACATTTACACTAGCAGTTGATAGGGAATATACACCTGAAGGGCAGGAAAAACAAGCTGATTTTATTCCGATAGTGGTTTGGCAGAACAAAGGTGAAGCAGCTGCAAAGTATCTTGAAAAAGGCAGACGAATTTGTGTAGTTGGCCGAATTCAAACAAGAACCTGGGATGATGACAATGGTGTAAAACGTTATGTAACTGAGGTTATATCCGAAAATTGGTACTTTGCAGACGACAAAAAGAAAGAAAACACCGAAATACCACAAACTCAACAATCATCTACACCTCCGCAGCAACCATCTAAACCAGCTGATGTTCCACCTTGGATGTAAGGAGGGCATATATGTTTGAATTAGTCAATAATAAAGGGTCGTACATATACAAAATGGACGAACAAAGTAAAAATAAGCTGATTGCAGACTTTGCAAAAGAGTTTCATAACTGCAGAAAAATGATTGATTGGTTTGATGATCCAGCACCAAACGATGAAGTACGCAATCAAAAGTTAGAATATTTCTCACAAATGTATTGGATATTAGAAGGATTGTATAAAACTTTAGATATCATGCTAAAAGCAGGAATTCCTGAAAAATATATTGTTGAAAATTTGGACTTACCTTTTTAGGCGGTGTATGAAATGACTTTTGAAAAAATTCCTGAAGAGCTTAAAAAATTAGATAGATGGGTTTGCTGGCGAATCGAAGAACGAAATGGGCAAAAGACAAAAGTACCAATAAATCCACTTACTGGTGGCAGGGCTATGAGTAACAACCCTGCTACCTGGGGAACTTTTTATGATGCCATTGAACGCAAGGATGTTAAGGGGATTGGCTTCATGTTCAACGGCGATGGTATTGTGGGAGTCGATATAGACAATTGTCGGAATCCGGTAACTGGAGAAATTGAAGATTTTGCAAAAGATATTATCAATACAATTGACAGCTATACAGAAATTAGCCAAAGTGGTAAAGGTATTCATATTATTTGCAACGGAAAACTCCCAGACGGTAAAAGAAGAAAAGGACAAGTTGAGATGTATGAAACTGGCCGTTTCTTCATAATGACCGGGAATGTTATTGATGATGCTCATACGGATATTGAGGACCGTACAGAAGAGCTGGCAGTTGTACATAGGAAATACTTGAGTGATACAAAGAGAGCCAAGACTGCTAATTATGTTGAAACTGTGCTTAATTTGGATGAAGATGAAATACTCCAAAAAGCTATGAGTGCAAAAAACGGCAACCTTTTCTCTCAACTCTATGCCGGTAACTGGAAAGGGTTTTATAAAAGTCAGTCTGAGGCTGATATGGCTTTTTGCAATATGTTAGCCTTTTGGTGCAATCGCGATTATACAATGATGGACCGAATTTTCAGAAAGTCTGGAATGTATCGTGACAAATGGGACGAAAAGCGCGGTGAATACACTTATGGCGAAAAGACTTTAAGAGAAGCGATTGCATCATGTTCAGAGGTTTATTCTGCATCCAGAAAATCAATGGACCCACTAGATATCGATTTAGGATATGATCAGCTGTGTGCAACAACTAATGTACCGACTGACTCAGAAATAGAAACGCAAGATACAACTAGTGATTTAGGCAGAAGCAAAATTTTTTCGCAAAAGTATAAAGATATACTTCGTTGGTGTGGAGATATGAGGTCTTGGCTGGTATGGAACGGAAAGTATTGGGAAAGTGATAGAACACTGCAAGTTATGCAAATGGCCAAAGAAACTGTTGATTTAATGATTTTTAATGCTGCAAAAAACATATCTAGTGCAAAAGGTGAAGAAGAAGTAAAAAGAGCCAAACAAATATTTAGGGACACAATTAAAGCAAAATCTGAAAGAAGTATAAAAGCAATGATAGAATTAGCAAAATCCGATTTACCGATTACAATACAACAACTTGATAAAGATCCGTATCTGTTGAATTGCCAAAATGGTGTAGTAGACCTCAGAACTGGAGAACTTCACCCACATAAGCAAGATTATTATATGACCAAAATTACTAATGCTAATTATGAACCTGAAAAAAGATTTAAAAAGTTTGACCAGTTTCTTAAAGATATTACTTGTGGAGATGATGAGCTGGCTAATTATTTTCAACAAATATGTGGTATGGCAGCTGTAGGAAAAGTTTTTTATGAGGGAATGTGTATTTTTTATGGTAGCGGTAGAAACGGAAAATCAACTTTCTTAAACCTAATATCAAGAGTGTTCGGAGACTATGCTTGCTCTATTAATCCAGAGGTCCTCATGAGTCAGAAAGATGGCCGACAAATTACTGGCGGTGTGTCAGTAGAAGGAAAGCGTTTTGTAACTGCTATGGAAATAGAAGAAGGCCGTAGGTTGTCTAGTGCTATGTTAAAAAAATTAGCATCAGCTGATCCGATTACTGAGCGTCCGTTGTACCAGAATGAGAGAACATTCATGCCTAGCCACACATTGATTATGGCCACAAACTTCCTACCAAAAGTATCAAGCACAGATGCAGGCACCTGGAGACGTATTGCGGTGGTGCCATTCAAAGCGAAATTTGACGGCAAAAGGGAAGTCAAGGATTTTGCGAGTGTTTTATTTGCCGAGGATGCCGATGCAATTCTCGGTTGGATAGTTGAGGGTGCGCGTAAATACATAGCCAATGGATGCAATATTGTTCAACCATCAGTAGTTAAAGATGCTACAGAACAATATAGAAATGCTGAGGACTGGTTAAATAATTTTCTTCAAGAATGTTGCGAGATTGGAGAATATGAAGAGTCCGGAGGAAAGTTATTTGAGGCATATAAGGAATGGTGCATACAGAATAATGAAAGTTATATAAGACGAAACAGAGATTTTGCATTACAGTTGGAATTGCAAGGTTTTGAAAAACGCAGGACCATGCATGGTGCTATATGGCGAGGGCTTAGGTTAATCCCAAATAAGAAATCTGAAACAACATACTGGCCAGGAAAGAAGAATAGTAATTATCAAAGTACACTTGATGACGATGATTTGGACGAGTATACAAGAAAAATGATGTAAAAAAATTACATGATGGCTAATGACGGATAACCTCAAACTTTTCTATATACTTTACTCTATATATAAATTTTACTTTTATCCGTCATTATCCGTCATAAAAAGAAAAATAAATAACCTATAACACAGAAAAATAAAGGCATTGAAGGCTATGACGGATAAAAATTTTGGACCTGATATTTTAGTGAGGTGAGTAAAGATGACTCGAGAAGAACTTGATAAATTGCAAAATTTGCAAAAAGAAATAAACGTAATAAAAATGCAGATAAGCAGCATTGATATTCCGTTTTGTCATGATAAAGTTGTTGGTTCAGACTCAGTTTTCCCTTATACCAAGCGTTCATTTACAGTTAAAGGATACGACTTTGATTCTTATTATGCTAAGCTTGACAGGTTAAATAAAAAACTTGAAAAAAAACTAAATGAGCTTATGGATGAAAGGGATAAGATTACTAGCTTTATAGAAACTATTGAAGATCCAATGTTGCGTATGATATTGACCTTAAAGCATATAAATGGATTAACATGGGAGCAAATAGGGACAAAAATAGGGTACTCACCAAGGCAGTGCAGGCGGAAATATAAGAACTTTATCGAAAGAATGGAGAGTGAACGGAAATGATAGATATAATAGGAACAGGATTATTAAGTTGTAAATGCGGATGCAATGTTTATATTGTGGCAGCTGAAAACGATGATTGTCAAACATTATAAAAAAGATGTCCACCTATGTCCACTTTTAATATGTTAAAATAATATTGTGGATAAATGTAATATGTTGCAGCGATCTCCCCTATTGATTTACAAGAGCCTTATGGCTCTTGTTTTTTATCTTTTTATAGCCTAAAGAGAAGAGACGAAGTTATGAATAGTAAAATGATAATTCAAGTACCAGCCTTTAATAAAGAATATTTTAAGGTTGGAGATGCTTATAAGATAATAAAAAAACAAAGATAAAAAAGAAGAATTTAATGCTTTGTTTTTATCTTTTGATACTAATAGATTGTGCTTTATTGTTGTAAGATATGATAATTCAAGTATGTGTGGGACACATGGTTATGTGCCTGATAAGCTCTATGTAAGCTTAGAGGCAGTGGTAGGAGGAGAAGTTGATATAATCAAGCTCGTTTGATGGGTCCTTCTGGAAAATTGAAACGCTGCGGCACGGCGCGACCCCAAAAGCTTCCCAGTTACGAACATTTTTTCGGATTTCCTTCTCAAGGGGGTGAAGAGGTTGGCATTGTTTGTCACAACAAAAGAGCTTGCAAATGCACTCGATCTAACAGAAAGAAGAATAAATCAGCTTGTGGCTGAAGGTGTTTTGGAAAAAGGAAGAGATGGAAAATTTGATGTATATATAGCTATTGAAAGCTATATAAAAAAGGCTTATGGCATTGAAGATGGACTATCTTTCGATATAGAACGCGCAAAACACGAACAAATCAAAAAAGAAATAGCCCAGCTGAGACTCGATAAATTAAAGAATAGGTTGCATGATACTAAAGATGTTGAGAGAGTAATGACAAATATGATAGTGACTTTTCGAAACAGAATGCTCGGAATACCTTCACAAGTAGCACCTAGAATATTAGGAAAGAAGGAAATTGGCGAGGTAATTGATGAAATTACAAGGGAAATAAAAGAAGGCCTGAAAGAATTGTCAGAATATGACCCTGAAATGTTTACTCAAAAAGAGGATGAGAGCTAATGGAAAAGAAAACAATTAACTTGTTTAAAAAAATAGTTAAATTAGCAGCTCCTCCTAAAGAAATATCCGTGAGTGATTGGGCGGAAGAAAATATTATAATTACAGATTCTTCTATACCCGGCAAGTATAGTACACGTAGTTACCCCTATCAAAAAGAGATAATGAATGCTTTTAATGACCCAAAAGTAGAAAAAATCGTGTGCATGACCAGCTCCCAAATAGGAAAAAACGTTATTGTAAACAACATAATAGGATATTTGATTGATGTTGACCCTTGCCCTATTCTTTTTATTGAGCCAACGGAGGATTTAGCAAAGGACTATTCAAAAAGACGTATTGCGCCACTGATCAGAGAAACGAAATGCTTAGCTGAAAAAGTTTCGGAAGAAAAAAGCAGGGACAGTAATAATACGATACTTACAAAAATCTTTCCCGGTGGTATGTTAACACTAGTAGGCGCAAATGTACCAAGAAAATTGGCATCAAAACCTATAAGGGTTGTTATAGCAGATGAGGTAGATGGTTTTGAAAGTAGTTCCGGAGATGAAGGAGATCCGATTGACCTCGCAGAAAAAAGAACTACAAACTACTGGAATAGAAAATTTTTATTTGTAAGTACTCCTTTATACGAGGAAACAAGCAGAATTTACAAGGAGTATTTACAAGGTACTCAGGAAGTATGGAAAAAAGAATGTCCACATTGTGGGGAATTCGTTTATATAAATCTCGACGGTATGGAGTATCAACATACCGTCGACAAATTTGGGAACCATTTTATAAAAAATGTTACATTTATGTGCCCTGCATGTCTAGAGAAGTTTGACGAATTTACCTGGAAATCAACAAAGGGACAATGGATAGCAAATAATCCAAATGCAGAAAAAACTCGCAGTTTTCATTTGAATGTATTTGTTGCACCATTAGTTCGCTGGGAAGATATTATTGCAGAATATGAGAAATCAAAAAATAATTCAGATAAACTTAAAGTATTTGTGAATACACGATTAGGGCTTCCTTATAAGGAAAAAGGTGAAATTGAAAACGAAGATGATCTCTTAAGCAGAAGGGAAGTTTATGAGGCAGACCTTCCGGACGGTGTGCTGATTCTGACAGCTGGAGTTGACGTGCAAGATGACAGACTTGAATACGAAATCGTAGGATGGGGAAAGGAGGAACAAAGTTGGGGCATTGAATATGGAGTGATAATGGGAAGTCCCGAACAATCGAAAACCTGGAATGACTTATACGACAAATTAGACACTGTTTTCAAGTTTAAAAATGGAGTTGGACTCAAAGTGGCATGTACATGTGTGGATTCAGGTGGGCATTATACGACAGAAGTATATCAGTTTTGCAAAAAACATGAAAACAGAAGAATATTTGCCGTAAAAGGTCAAGGTGGACCAGGAATTCCACTTATACATCGTTTATACCGCAGCAAAAAAGAAAATGCTGCGGTTTTTATATTAGGCGTTGATTCAGGGAAGTCAAGTATAATGAGCCGATTGAAGGTAAAAAAACCTGAAGATGGCGAAGGATATTGTCATTTCCCATCAGATGAAACAAAAGGATATACAAGAACTTATTTTAAAGGGCTTATTTCTGAAAAATTGGTTGTGAAAAGAACTAAAAAAGGTGTCCAAATGGTTTGGGAGAAGATAAATTCATCCGGAAGAAATGAGCCTTTAGATGTTAGAAATTATGCGCAAGCAGCCTTGTATATCCTAAAACCGAATTTTGATGTATTAGAAAAAAGATTAAAAAGCATCAAAATTTCTGAAGAAGCAGAGCAAAAAGCACAGCCCAAAACACTTCCAAGACGCCGGGGAGTGGTGAAAAGAGGCATACAAATATAAAAAGTTGGTGGTTTTATGGCTTCGGAAAGGTTAAGAAGGACGATTGAGCGGCTAAATGCTTATTATGAAGCGGAATTAGCCGTTTTAAGTGGACAAAGATATAAAATTGGCACACGAGAGCTTGAAAGGGCTGATTTAGAAGAGATTAGAGATGCAATAGCAGCTTTGGAAGCGCAAAAAGAAGAACTTGAGACACTTGAAGAAGGAAAAGGTGCGCGAAAAGCTTACAGAATTACTATTAGAGATCTGTAAAGGAGGATTGAAATGATAAAAAGATTAAGATTTACTGATCGAAAAGTTTTTGGGGATGTTGATTCGATTAAGAATGCTATAGCGAACGGAGAAATTGGCGGCGGTGGATTAACACAAGAACAGGTTGAAAATATTGTTGATGGTAAGATGGGCTCATTAGTTAATCCGGTAACCGCAGGATTAACACTTTCAACTCCTAGTGGTGGAATTGTGGAAGTTGGTGCAAGTACAACACCTGTATTAGCATGGACTATAGGAAATAGTTCAAATGCAGCATCGGCAAAGATTGTAGAAACAACAAACAGTAATGCAACTATTGCCAATTTAACTGTTGCAGCATCAGGAACTTATACATTCCCTTCTGCCATAACAGAAAATCAGGCAAAAGCACATTCATATAGGCTTGACGTAACCGACAAACTTGGCAGAGTAATACCGTCAAGTGTTAGAACTATTAACTGGTATTTCGGTGTATACTTTGGAAATTCAACTAATGCATCCTTAAATGAATCGCAAATAAAAGCACTCACAAAAAGGTTGCAGGCAAGCATGGCAACATCTTCATCATCAGATTATTATAACTTCACAGGCACCGGATACAAATATATCTGCGTTCCTGCATCATTTTCAGTTATAAATCTGTTCAACGCATCCACAGGCTTTGCATTTCCGTTAATAGAAGTCGGAACAGTGAATGTAACTGTAAACGGTATAACAACATCTTATAGAGTGCTGCGTACTGAAAATCAAATCGGTGCTGTAACAGTCAGAAGCTAAGAAAGGAGCGATAATAACATGGCTATTTCAATAGATGATAAATTTCAACCAAATGGAAACTTTCCTCTTGTTGATGCTGAACATGTTCAGTATGAAGCAGGAAAGTCAATGAAAACAGCATTTCTTGAGCTACAATCAACTGGTGGTGGAGACTTGCCAGCATATATGTATTTTGGGCTTGAAAAGCCCTTAGTCACTACAAAAAAGATTTGGTATAAACCAAAGGCTTCTTCTTACTTACCTGTACCATATCCAGCGATATGGTTTGATGCTAGTAAGCTGGCATTAGAACCTGATACTCCAATAGAAATACTAACAAATCTAGGTGAGAAACCGATTGAGTTGATACAAGAAGTAGAAGAAAAACAACCGTTGTTCAAGGTGGATGAGAACGGGAAATCGTATATTGAATTCACAGGTACTCAATTTTTACTTGGGCAATTTGCTGAAGAGTGGTCGATTGAAGATCGTAGTCAATTTACAATTTTTGCAGTAGCAGATATTATGACACCATCTTCCACAAGTGGAAGTGCAGTTCTGTTTGGACTAGGTAAATATGGAACTTCTTCTGCAAGTGATTCAAGAGCAATTACTTTTAAGCGTGAGTCTAGAGAAAACGGCGAATACAAATTTTCAGTTCATATCAACAATGAATCATGCGTAGTGACTTCAAATGATTCTGTAGTTATGAATAGCACAAACATTATATATTCGATATATGACTTATCTAGCTATAAATTGTACTTGAACGGGGTATATCAAAATGAACTTACTTTTAATGATTATGCAAGACCCATAACAGGTATGTCAATTGGTAGAGATGTAAGAGACGCTAACTACATAGCTATGAAATTTAGAGAAGTATTGATTTATAGCAAGAAAGTGTTTACAGAAGAACAAATTAGCAAAACCCTAGATTATCTTAACACAAAATGGAAAGAGGTGTAATCTATGGTTGATGCTCAATTAGATAAAGTTTATGTGCATGAGAGCGTATTTCAAGCTATAGGAATAGACATAAGCACAGGGATTCCGGATTTTCCATGGATAGAATGTGATATTCTTGTTAATGTATTCGGCGAATGGTATACAATCCCAGAATCTGATATAACAATAAATATCTAGTTGGAGGTGATACAATGTTTATATCAATAAACCTTCCCGGATCAGCACTGGATGAAACTATCAACAATAAAACTCAAGATATGATTAGTACAAAAGATACTGATATTATAAAATTAAATGATCCGTTTTTCATAAAAAATGCACTTGTACAATCAAGAGGTAGACGTACAGGAAATGCTGATAATCCAGGAACAGCTAACCCAAATGTAACACTATTACACTGTTCAGATTATCATGAAAATAATACAAACATGAATCGCTTGATGAAATTTTATGATCATTATAAAACCTATATAGATGATATTATACATACAGGAGACTTTATTAAATCTTACTATAATCAAAGAGGTGATAATGTATGGAACTTTAACGGAAAAGAAAAAATATTAAACTGTATAGGTAATCACGATAGTACTACAAAAGAAGGCTCAAATCCGGTGCAGAACACAGTTACGTCAGAGCAATTATATACGGAATACTTTGCTCCTTATATAAATGGTTGGGGTGTAACATATACACCTAACGTATGTTACTACTATAAGGATTATGTAGATAGTAATTTACGTTTAATTGTGCTTGATGATATGCACTGGGATTCAACACAAGAGGACTGGTTGGAGAATTTGCTTGATGATGCAAAAACAAACAATTTGCATGTAGTGTGTGCTAAACACTACGCTAACGGTTCTGTATCACAAAAAGTTGAAGGTTGTACATTTTCAGATGCAGAATTTAATGCCGGTCCGTATACTGCAGGTGGAACAAATCACGGTGCAGATATAGTAAATGACTTCATAACAGGCGGGGGTAAATTCGTTTGCTGGCTTGTAGGACATTATCATGGTGTTGATTTTGGATATGTAGCAGGATATGAAAACCAGTTATACGTAGTAGCACCTAGTGTATCAAACAGTCGTTCTCCTAGTTCTATAGAAAGAATTGAAAATACAAAGAGCCAAGATGCTTTTTATCTGGTGACTATTGATACAGATAAAAGTTGGCTCAAGATTATTATGGTAGGAGCAGACATTGATAGAGCTATGAGAAGTAGAAAAATGATGTGCTATGATTATGAAAATCATAAATTAATTTCCTGCGTTTAGTTCGCATAAGGACACTTATCGAACTAAGTTCATGATTTGACAAAAACACTCCTAAAATGGTATTATATAGTTTGCAGGCAAGATCGGAAGTCGCGAGCCGGTCTTTGGTACCTCCCCGTAGGTACCGCCTGTATTCTATATTATACGGGGCAAAAACACACGGGGGTGTTTTATAATGAGAGAGGAATTTATCATTAAGGTCCTTGATAGGGCTTCTGAATTCATTTCTGAATGTCAAATCATGAAACTTAAGGCAATATTAGAAGAAGAGCTGTACAAGTATGACCTACAGCCAGCTACTACTGAACTAGTTCCAATTAACTCAATGCCAGAAAAGATAATGCTCTTTTTAGCTTCAAAAAAACTTGACGGTAGAGCAGTATCAACACTTGAAACTTATAAAAGATATTTGATTCAATTTAGTCAGTTTATTCAAAAAGAGCCTAGTGATATTACTACTATGGACATACGAATGTATCTTGCGACCTTCACGAAAAATAATGTAAAAAACTCAACATTAGCTACAGTAATATATGTACTGAAAAGTTTTTTTGGTTGGCTCCATGCCGAAGAGTACATAACACGAAACCCAATGGCGAAAATTCAGGCTACTAAGAAAGAAAGAAATCTGAGGAAAGCTCTTACACATGAGGAATTAGAAATGCTTAGGATGGCATGTAAAACTGACAGAGAAAGAGCAATGCTAGAGTTTCTTTACTCAACCGGATGCAGACTGGATGAAGTAGTTAAGCTTAATAAGGACGACATCAGCTGGAATGACGATAGTATAAAAGTTCTCGGAAAAGGTCGTAAAGAAAGAATCGTCTATCTTAATGCCAAGGCTAAGGTACATGTGTGGAGATATATAAGCAGTCGCAAAGATGAAAATGAAGCATTATTTGTCAGTTCAAAGCAACCGTATGGTCGTATTGGAAAGAGGGGAATTGAGAAAATAATTAGTGCTTTAGGAAAACGCGCAGGTCTTAAGCAGGATGTTTTCCCACATCTTATACGGCATACTACAGCAACACATATGCTTCAAAGTGGAGCTTCACTAGCAGAGGTACAAGAATATCTCGGGCATGATAGTCCCGTTACAACTCAAATATATGCGAAGTTGGACCGCGAATCAATTAGAATATCTCATAAAAAACATCTCGCAGGTTAAAGGACAGGTAAATCACCTGTCCTTTTATAATACATGAAAGGCAGGTGATAAGTTGAATATCGTTGATAAAGCTATAGCGTTTGTAAGTCCTCGTATAGCCTTGAAGCGTGAAATGGCACGTACAAGGCTATCTTTTATGAGAGATTTAAAAAACAGTGGTTATGACCAGAGTGGGGCCAGTACTCAAAAAAAGTCATTAAAAGGTTGGACAGCAGTTAGCAAAAGCCCTCAAGAGGATATAGATGCTAATCTTCATACGCTTCGGCAACGGTCAAGAGATTTATATATGTCATCTCCGTTAGGTGTGTCAGCAATCAAAATCAACCGTACCAATGTAATTGGTGGTGGTCTTAAACTTAAGGCTAAAATAGATTATGAGATATTAGGACTTACACGAGAACAGGCTGAAAGATGGGAAAAAAATACTGAGAGAGAATTTGATTTGTGGGCTCAATCAAAGTGGTGTGATGCTTTGAGACTCAGCAATTTTTATGAGCTTCAACAATTGGCTCTAATTAGCTGGTTAATGAACGGAGATGCTTGGGGGTTAATCAAATATGAAGATCCTACATCATGGATGCCATACGGCTTAAGAATACACTTGATTGAAGCCGATAGGATAAGTACTCCTGAAATGGGTCAGATAACATCGAGTTTTATAATGACAAAATCAAATACCGTAGGAGAAGCAGAGAACGGAAACACTATTTACAATGGTGTTGAAGTAGACAGTAACGGTACAGTTGTTGCTTATTATATTTGCAATCAATATCCAAATAGTAATATTAAAGGATATAAAAAAGAATGGGTAAGGGTTGAAGCTTTTGGGCAAAGAACCGGGAATCCAAATATATTGCAAATATTCGAGCAGGAACGATGCGAACAGTATAGAGGTATTCCATATCTCACACCGGTAATTGAAGCCCTCAAACAAATAACCAGATATACGGAAGCAGAATTAACAGCCGCAGTTGTGCAGGCTTTTTTTACTGCGTTTATAAAATATGAAGGTCCCAAAACTGAAATACCATTTGGTGAAGTTATTCCGGAAGAGCAACAAGTTGACCAGCCTGATCCAACTACATATGAACTTGGTGCTGGTACAATTAATGTTCTAGGACCAAACGAGGATGTTGTATTTGCTGACCCAAAAAGGCCAGGAAGTGGATTTGAAGGATTTGTAAATAATATTACAAAACAAATTGGTGCAGCTTTAGAAATACCTCATGAACTTTTAACAAAAAATTTCATGGCAAGTTACAGTGCTTCAAGAGCTGCACTTCTTGAGGCTTGGAAAGCATTTAAAATGCGTAGGACTTGGTTTAGTTCTGATTTTACTCAACCTATATATGAGCTATGGCTTGCTGAAGCTGTGGCAAGGGGGAGGATAAATGCACCTGGATTTTTCAATGATCCTATAATCAGAAAAGCATGGGCAAGAGCTGAATGGATTGGACCAGCTCAAGGTCAAATTGACCCTACAAAAGAGGTTGAGGCCGCAATAATGCGTGTAAAGCAAGGATTCTCAACTAGAGAAAGAGAGACTTATGAGCTCACAGGCGGTAATTGGGACGACAATATTGATCAGATTACAAGAGAAAATGAACTGCTTGCAAAAGCAAATTCAGTACAACAAAAGGAGGTGAATAAAGATAATGGCGAAGAAAATTAAGGTTAAAGGTCCGATAATTCCAAATGCTCATAAATGGATATATGACTGGTTTGGAATGGAGTCAACTTGTCCAAAGGATATTGAAGACGCCATAATCGAAGCAAACGGCGGAGATTTAGAAATCGAAATAAATAGTCCTGGTGGAGATGTATATACTGGTTCTGAGATATATACGTTACTAAAAGGCTATTCCGGAAAGGTAACAGGCCATGTTATGGGGGTGGCTGCAAGTGCTGCCAGTGTAATTGCAATGGCCTGTAATCCTCTAAAGATTTCTCCAACAGCACAAATTATGATACATAATGTTAGGTCAACCATATCTGGTGATCATAGAGACTTGCAACATGGAGCAGATTTTCTAAGAGGATGGGATAAGAGCATTGCTAATGCTTATATCCTTAAAACAGGCATGGACCAAAAAGAGCTGCTTAAGCTCATGGATAAAGAAACATGGTTAAATGCACAACAAGCCAAGGAAATGGGCTTTGTAGATGAAATTATGTTTGATGATGGCCAGCAACTTGTTGCATCTGCTGATGTAGGTGGAGTAATTCCTGTACAAGTCATTAATAAGTTCATTAATGAACTTGGGGGAAAGAATTTAGGTACATTATCAAATAGGCGCGAGCCTATTAATGATAATAATCAAATAAATCAAAATAAAGGAGTTGACAATAATATGACGTTAGAAGAATTGAAAAATAATAACCCGGAATTATATAATCAAATTTTCAATGCCGGAAAAGAAGCAGGCATACAGGAAGGAGCTAAACAGGAAAGAATCAGGATTCAAAAAATTGACGAAATTAGCAACAACATTGATCCGGATTTAGTGCACAAAGCTAAATACGTAGAGCCAATGAATGCTGAAACACTTGCTTTTGAAGCTATTAAGGCGGATAAAGCAAAAGGACAACAATACTTGAACAATGCTATAACTGATTCAAGTAATTCAGGTGTACAGAATGTTACAAGTTCACTGGCAGATGATAGCAAAGATGAAAAACCTAAAACAGTAAATGAGAAGTTCAAAAATATTGCTGCAAATCTTGATGCACGCAGGAGAGGAGTGAATGAATAATGGCAGGATATATGGAATTAGGGAAAATTACACCAGATAATTTGATAGGTGGTCATGAAATACCATTACTAACTACAAAAGTTACATTGTTATCTGGCCAAGGGATTCTAAAAAGAGGTTCCGTAATAGGAATAATTTCCTCATCAGGATCCAATCAGGGAAAAGGTAAGCTTTGCAATAAGAGTTCAAGTGATGGCTCCCAAGTAGCAAAATATATTCTATCCCAAGATGTGGATACTACTTCAGGAGATGCTCCTGGAATTGTGTATAAGACAGGCATTTTTAATAGAAATGCGCTGATTTGGGGAAGTGGCGACTCAGCAACATCAACTCACGAGGATGAACTTAGAGATGTTAATATTTATCTTCGTGATGAATATTTAGTACAAGGTTAAGGAGGAAGGATTATGGGCGTAACAAACGGAAATATTAATATTTATATACCAAGAACACAAGCACCGGCATTTGAAAAACGTATGCCGGTTACTACATTTTTGAGGGATACATTTTTCCCTAGTATCAGAACTTTTGTAACTGAGTCAGTAGACCTTGATTTTTATAAAGGCAGTTATTTAGTAGCTCCCTTCGTAGCTCCCAATGTTGGAGGAATTAATGTTGCTCGGTCCGGATATTCAACAAAGGTCTACACTCCTCCAAGGGTAGCTCCGCAAAGACCTATAAGCAAGGAAATACTTAATCCTAGACTACCGGGCGAAAATATTCATTCAGCCATGAGTCCTGAAGAAAGACAGGATTATTATTTACAGAAAGATGCGCAAGAAATGGATGATATGATATCTAGAAGAGAAGAGGTAATGTGTGCGCAGCTTCTGACGAACGGAATTATCAATGTTAGAGGTTATTTAGATGACAATAAACAAAACTATATTGATGATAATATTAATTTCCAGTTTACAAACAAGACTACATTAACAGGCAGTGAAAAGTGGGATTCAGATACAGCAGATAAATATGGAGATTTAGAAGCAGCAGTAATTGATATTAGAAAAGCCGGATATAATCCAAGGTATTGTGTTCTTGGTCAAAATGCATGGCAATATATCAGAAGCGATGTAACTTTCATGAATATGTTAGATGTAAGGAATTATAATTTTGGTGAAATTAATCCTCAATTAAGACTCCAAAATGGTAATGGGTATGCTTACTTAGGAAGATTACCAGAGTTAGGAATAGAACTATTAGCATACTTCGCATGGTATGCAGATGATGATGGTACTGTAAAACCTATTTTCCCTGAGGATCATGTGCTTATTGCGCCTGATACAGTTGGTGAAATGTGTTATGGTGCAATTACTCAGCTTGAGGAAGATAAGAGATATCATACATATGAGGGTACAAGAGTACCTAAGATTTTTGCAGATATTAATAATGATGTTATGACTTCAAGATTATCTTCAAGACCATTACCAAAACCGTTTGATGTTGATTCGTGGGCAGTCTTGAAGGTTCTATAAGAAGGGAGGAAATAACGGATGCTGAGAGTAAAAAGATGCAAAGTAAGAGTTAACGGCATAACTTATGCTGTTGGTGAAATTCTCCCTTCTATTCCGGAAGCTGACAAAAAGACTTTACTCAAAGATGGAATAGTTGAAGAAATTGAGGAAACTTCAACAATTGCAGAAGTTGAAAAGCCTAAAATGATGGAATCGTCAAAAAAAAATACAGAGGACAACTTAAACGAAGAGAATACAGAATCACAAACTGATATAGACGACAAAGAAATTGATGATGCAAAAAACGAAGAACTTAACATCGATTTGGATTTAGACGATGTTGTTGTAGAAGATGACAAGAAAAGTAAAAGCAAGAGGAAGTGATTTAATTGGCTTCCTTTAAGGATTATTTAGAGGCGGATTTGACCAATATTTTCTTTACCGATTTTGCAGAAACTCATACTGTAGACGGCGAAGAAATGGAAATAGTCATGGATGAAGATTTGATAAGAAAAGGTATAACCAAAAAAAAATCCGATATTGAAGGAATTTATGTGGCAGACGTTCTTTTTCATGTACGTAAATCTGAATTTGGCGAAAGACCAGCGTTTGGTCAGATAATAAATTTAGACGGTGAGATATATAGAGTATCTGACATCCAAGAAGATAAGGGCGTGTACTCTATAAGTTTGGTGGCGAATGAATCATGATTGAAATTAATGCGAAAGTTATAAAGGATGTAGAAAGGCGTCTTGGACAATATAAGTCCAAGGCGCCGATTGTTTTGTATCTTGCATTGAATAGAGCAGCATCGAACCTAAATACCAATCTAAAAAGAGAAACAAGAAAGAGGTATGTTATTAAACAAAAGGATATTAAGCTTGCTGTTACAAAAGCATCGAGATTTAAATTGAGCGCTGTGGTAAAGTCCGAAGGCGAAAGAATACCGTTGGACAAATTTAAAGTATCACCAAATGTACCCAGACATAAAAATCCGCCAAAATCATTAAAGGTCCAAGTAAAAAAAGACGGTATAAAAGAATTGTTCCATGCTTTTGTTGTCAATATTAATGGGAATAAGGTCTTTGAGAGAAGGGGTAAAGCTCGTTTACCGATTGATAAATTATTTGGACCTGCTATTCCTCAGATGATCAGAAATAAAGAAACAGTGGAATATGCTGAAAAAGAAGCTATTAAAACTTATGAAAAAAGGCTTGACCATGAAATTAAAAGAGTATTGGAGGGGAATTGATGATACCAACACTATTGCAAGATTTTTTAGTTGAAGAAATAAAAAAGCTTGATTTTAAAGGAAAAAATGTTGAAGGAAAGTTGGTTTCATTTAATGTTTACCCTCAATTTCTTCCGGCTAAAAAAGGAATAAAGGACACAGCGCATTTCCCATATGCTACTGTAATAGTTAAAGAAGGTGAAGATCCTAATGAAGTAGACCCGTACACTTGCAAAATTGTGCTAATGTTTGGTGTCTATGATACTGACGAGAATTATCAAGGATATAAAGATATTCTTAATGTGCTTCAAAAAACGTATGATCATTTGATGAGAACAAAGATATTTAAAAACTTATATTCTATTGAATATCCTATTTTTTGGGCAATTCACGAAGAGGATACATTTCCATATTTTTTTGGAGCACTTGAAACAAACTGGACAATTGCAAAAACAAGTATTGTAGATGCTCTTACTTAGAAAGGAGAGAGTTAAATGTCATATCTACATGGTATATATGTAAAAGAAAATCCAACCTCTGTATTATCACCAGTAAATACTGATAGTGCTATTATTTTTGTTGTTGGAACTGCACCGATAAATTTAACCGCAAATCCATCTAGTGCTGTAAATAAGCCAATCTTAATTAGTAATTTTGCAGAAGCTCAAGAAAAACTTGGGTATTCTGATAATTTCAAAGATTATACAATTTGTCAGCTAGTTGATGCAGCTTTTAGGGTGTATAATGTTGGTCCTATAGTAGCTGTCAATGTACTTGATCCGGAAGAGCATAAAATAGTATCAACTCCACAGCTTAAGGATGTTACTAATGGACAGGTTTTTCTCCAAGAAGAAGGTATTTTGCTAGATACAATTGTTGTAAAAAATTCTACTGGAGAAACAACATATGAAAAAGGTAAAGATTATACTAGCGAATTCGACAAAGATGGATTTGTAATTATTAAGAGAGTTGCAACAGGAAGTATTCCAGCTAATGCAACGCAATTAAGTATTGGTTATAACAAGCTAGATCCATCATCAGTAACTGAGAGCGATATAATTGGAGGATATTCCGGGGGAAAATATACTGGACTTGAGAATATTACACAGGTATATCCACAATTGGGGATAGTTCCAGGGATAATTGTTATTCCTGGATGGTCGCACAAGCCAACTGTTGGTATAGCTATGACAGCAAAAACAGAAAATATCAATGGTGCATTCAAATGTGTAGCAATAAAGGATGTTGATTGTTCGCCCTCAGGTGCAGACTTATATACAGAAGTTGCGAACTGGAAGAATTCAAATAGCTATACAGACAAACATGATATTGTGGTATGGCCCAAAGTGCAAATTGGAGATAAGAAATATTACTTTAGTGCCGTTTTGGCAGCTCTGATAGCGTATACTGATGCACAAAACGACAATGTTCCATTTGTTAGTCCTAGCAATAAATCGTTGCGTATTTCTGGCACGATTCTTGAAGATGGTACAGAAGTATATCTTGACCAGATACAAGCAAATACCTTAAATGCTCAAGGTATCATTACAGCTATTAACCTTTCTGGATGGAAGGTGTGGGGAAATAATACCGGAGCTTATCCTAGTACTACAGATGTAAAAGATAGGTTTATATCAGTCAGAAGAATGTTTGACTGGTGGGGAAATAGCTTTATTCAGACTTATTTTCAACAGGTTGACAATCCCATGAACACTAGATTAATTGAAGCTCTTGTTGATTCGGAAAACATTAGGGCAAATGGGTATAAAGCCAAACAACAAATTGCAGATGCAAGGATAGAATTTAACCTTGACGAAAATCCTCAAACAGATCTATTGAATGGAGTTATAAGATTTAAACAATATTTAACTCCATATCCTCCAGCTGAAGCAATTGTAAATGTACTAGAATTTGACCCTAATGCACTCACAGCATCCTTACCTGGAGGTGAAGAATAATTATGGCATCATCAAGTGTAAATCCTATTCCTGAAAAGATTGTAAACTATAATGTTTACAATGGTGCGAACAAGCTTGTTGGAGTATCTGCTGAAGTTACTTTACCAAATCTTGAATTGATAACAGAGACAATATCAGGTGCCGGCATTGCAGGTGAATTTGAATCCCCTACACCTGGTCACTTTGGAAGTATTACTATAGAAATCCCATTTCGGACTATTATGGACCAAAGTTTTAGTCTAATGGTACCCCAAGCACAGACCATATATTTACGAGCTGCACAGCAAAGTTACGATATTTCAGCCGGTAAAATTAATCAAAGAGGTTTAAAAATCACATTAAAGGTTATACCAAAAGGAATTAATCTTGGAACTGCTGGTGTTGGAAGACCTACAGAAACAAACAATACATTGGAAGTATTATATATAAAAATCGACGAAAATAATAAAACTCTCTTTGAATTGGATAAACTTAACTTTATTTGTAAAGCTAACGGTGTCGATATTCTCGAACCTATTCGTCGGTTGATATAGGAGGTTAAGTGAATGAAAAGGGTTGTAGAATTTAATAAGCCATATAAATTCGAAGGTGTGGAATATAACGAGGTAGATTTAACTGGTCTTGAAAATTTGACAGTAAAAGATTTGGCTACAGCAGACAAGCAATTCAGTGTTCAAGGTAATATAGCAGTATCTCCAGAAACTAGTATTGCTTATGCTTGTATAATTGCAAGTATTGCGACGGGAAAGCCTGTTGAATTTTTTGAAAACCTTCCTGCAGATGAGGGAGTAAAGGTAAAGATGGAAGTTATGGGTTTTTTATTCGGAAAGGATTAAAGCCAGGTGATGGACAGTTGCTAAAAAAAGCAGCTGTCCGTTTTGCTTTATCGTCATTTACATCTATAGAATTCTTTTTAAATTTATCAATTGATGATTTCTTTGAGATAGCTGAAGAAATCAAGGCGGTGACTTCAAATGGCAAATAAAAGATATGAAACAATGTTTTTGCTTGGAGCAAAAGTTAATTCAAGCTTAAACAAAAGTTTTTCACAAGCACAAAATAAACTTTCCAGCCTTGAAAAAAAAGCTGAATCTTTGAATCAAGCTTTTGCTAAGATTGGAAAAGGAATAAAAGCGGCTGTAGCTGCCGTAGGTGCATATGTAAGTGTTTCAAGTACTTTAAAGCTTATGGAATTTTCTGATACATTGGCTCAAACGAAGTCTAGACTTGACCTAATGAATGATGGACTTCAAACGACAGCTGAATTACAGAAAAAAATATACGAATCAGCTCAACGTTCAAAAGCAACATATAACGATACAGCACAGGTTGTTTCTAGGCTTGGAATTCTTGCTGGACATGCTTTTAATAGTAATGAGGAAATGATACGTTTTGCAGAGCTTATGAGTAAGCAATTCAAGATAGGCGGCGCAAGTTTGGAAGAACAAACATCAGCAATGTATCAGCTTACACAGGCTATGGCCTCTGGCAAATTGCAAGGCGATGAATTTAGAGCTATAATGGAAAATGCTCCATTGTTAGCTCAATCAATAGCAAAATATATGGGAAAATCAATTGGTGAACTCAAGGAAATGTCATCTGAAGGCCAAATAACAGCTGATGTAATTAAAAAGGCCTTATTTGCATCTGCAGAAGAAACAAATCAGAGATTTGAGCAATTGCCTGTAACATTTGGACAGATTGGTACCGAAGCAAAAAATAAAATAATATTTGGCTTTAATCCATTATTTGCAAAAATGGGGTCTTCGGCAGCTAAATTACGTCCAATTGTAATGAAAACTATAGATTACTTAATACCCAGAATAATTGATTTGTATAACAGAATTGAGCAAGGGTCCACTAAGCTGTTTGCAGAATTACAGAATTATTATGCAAAATTTATTCCTTTTATCAAGACAGCCAAATCTTATTTTGACAGCTTTATAAATTCAATTCAGCCTGGCATTAACAGTATTAAAAATATGAGGTCTTCTTTTGTAAGCATAGGAAAACAAGTAATTCCTATGCTAAAGCAAGGATTTGACATCCTTACAAAGCAAGTAATACCATTTGCTGTAAAAAGTTTTCAATGGTTTATAAATGACATTTTTCCAATCATGATAGATTTCTTGACTTATGTTGCTAAAACAGTAATTCCACCTGTTGCAAAAGTCATAAACTTTTTAGCGACAAATGTAATACCACAATTAGGAGCAAAATTCCAAGAGTGGATGCCTAAGATAGCAACAATTGTTGGAAGTGTTGCAGAACTATTGAAACTTAATATCGAGAAAATAGTTAAAACGTTTGAGACTGCATGGCCATACATTCAAGGTGTTGTAACTGTTGCAATTAATGTAATAGGTGGAGTAATCAATGGCTTATTAACAACACTAAATGGAGTAATTACATTTATTACTGGAGTGTTTTATGGCGATTGGGTAAAAGCTTGGGATGGAATAAAAAATATATTTTTCGGAGTTTGCGAAGCAATGAAAACAATTATAAAAGAAGGAGTAAATGTTATTATATCTGCAATAAATCTTTTAATACAAGGATTGAATAAAGTTAAAATTAACGTACCTAATTGGGTGCCTGGTCTTGGAGGAAAGAGTTTTGGAATAAATATTCCTTTAATTCCGAAGTTGGAAAAAGGTGGTAAAGTGCTTGATAGGGGTGCATATATAGCTGGAGAAAAAGGACCCGAGCTGATAACCAATACACCAGGAGCTACTGTTGTATCAGCAAATAGGACCCAGGAGCTACTTAAGGATGCGTTTAAGGGAAATCAAAAAACTTCAATTACTTATGCGCCACAATACATAATTCAAGGGAACGCTGATGTTGAAAAGATTAAAGAATTGGATATTATGAATCAACGGGATTTTGAAAGAAGGATTCAAAAATATTTTGCAGATAAAAAGAGAGTAAGTTTTGCAGGAGGTTAATATGAATACTTATACAACAAAATCTGGAGATACATTTGATAGTATAGCACATTATGTTCTAGGAAATAGACGATATATTAAAGAGCTGATGGAAGCAAATACACAACATCTTGAAACTGTTATATTTTCTGCAGGTACTATCTTGAATATCCCGGAAATCCCTGTTGCAGTTCAAGAAACATCAGATATACCACCTTGGAGGTTATAAATATGAATGCCAGAAGAGCAAGTATAAATATTCAGTATCAAAATACTGATATTACTGCAGAAATTGCTAATGATTTGCTTTCTTTTGAATTTAATGATAATGCTTCAGGATCCGCTGATGATATAAAGATAACACTTAAAGATGATTCTGGAAGATGGATGGGAAGTTGGGTACCCAAAAAAGGAAATATTATAAAAGCATCAATAAAAACTGAAAATTGGCGATATGAAGGTGATTCACAATTGATGAATTGTGGTGTATTTGCCGTTGATAGGGCTGAATTTTCTGGGCGTTCAAGAGTTGTCAATATTGGTGCTATTTCTGCACCTGCCAATTCAAATTTTATGACTGTGGAAAGAAGCAAGACTTGGCAATTGGCTAATATAAAGAAGATAGCTGAGAGTATAGCAAATTCCAATAATCTTGGTTTGTTTTATGATACAGATTATAATCCCACTATTGAATTTATTGAGCAAACAGAAACCTCGGATGCTTCTTTTTTACATGAACTATGTACTAAAAATGGATTGGCTTTAAAAATATATAACAACAAGATTGTAATATATAGAGAGCAAGAATATGAATCCAAGAAAGAAATAGCAACAATTAGTGAAACAGACATGATATCCTGGCAAGCTTCTTTTTCAGAAAATGATACCGGATATGACGCTTGTACTGTGGAATATACGAATTCAAAAACAAAGAAAACAATTACATATACTTTTAGGGCACCAGGAAGAAACGGCAATAAAATATATAAAGAGAATTTAGAAATAAGCAATTATGCTGAAGCGGAAAGATTAGCAAAGGCTAAATTAAGAGAATTAAACAAACAAGAAACTGTTATGAATATAGTGTTACCAGGTAATGTTGAATTGTTAGCAACAAATACAGTGGTAATAGTAGGTATGGGTTTTTTTGATGGAAAGTACTTCATTGATAAGGCAATACATTCAATAGGTTCCGGATATCAAACATCACTCGAACTCCACAAAGTATTGGAGGGATATTAGTGAATAATATTTTTAAAAACCTTATAAGGGTAGGCATTGTTTCATCAGTTAATTATTCGTCTGGAACAGTACGTGTTACACTGCCAGACAAAGAAAACATAGTAACAGATGAACTTCCAATGCTTTCTTTTGAGTACAATATGCCAACTGTTGGAGATATTGTACTTTGTTTATTTTTAGGAAATGGTCTTTCGAATGGTTTTTGTCTTGGGAAGTATTATTCAGAGAATAACCATCCATTAGAAGCTGGTGAGAATATTTTTTACAAAAATTTAGGCGGAGCATTTTGTAAATATAATAAAACAACAAAGACTCTTTCTATATCATCTGAAAATATTGTACTCGAGGGTAATTTAAGAATAAATGGAAATTTAAAAGTAGATGGAAATATTACAGCAACCGGAACGATAACTGGTTCGAATATTTAAGGTGATATTATGATAGGTTATTTCGGAGATGTTATTTTTGAAACATCAGACTCAAGAATTCTAAATTTTTCGGATTTTAAACTTGAAACTGCTTCTAGGTTTGCAGTGCATGAAGTAATAGGAAAGAAACCTAAGACAGAATTTATTGGTCCCGGACTCAATACTGTTACATTTACGGTTAATTTGAATGGTAATCATGGTGTAAAACCTCGCGATGAAATGACTCAGTGGATCATCAAATCAAACTCAGGAGAAGCCCACACTCTTGTAATCGGAGGCAGAGTACTTGGCGCGGATAAATGGGTTGTAAAATCGGTATCGGAGGCCTGGGATACTATTTTCAATAAAGGAGAATTATTTTCAGGAAAATTGGAAGTAACAATTGAAGAATATATTTCAACTTTGGAAAGCGTTGTAGTATCAAGAGCGCAAAGCAGCACATTATCAAATACTACCGGAACAGTTACAGCAACTGTATTAAATGTGCGAAATGGACCGGGAGTAACTTATAAAATAATCGGAACGCTTATAAATGGCCGAAAAGTATCTATAATTTCTTCAGAAAATGGATGGTACAAAATAAATTACAATAACGGAATAGCATATGTTTCCCAAAAGTATGTAAAGGTGTGATGCCGATGGAAATAAATTTAAAAGATATAAAATTTGAAGCAACCGGTAATGAAGAAATACTTCAAAATTTAAAAGTTTTATGTACGACAGTAGCTGGTACAGTCGTTTTTGACCGAAATTTTGGTATTGATCATTCTATATTAGATTTGCCAATGGAAATTGCTAAAGCAAGACTTACAACTGAGTATATAACAAAAATATCAATATATGAGCCAAGAGTAAAAGTGAAGGAAATCACTTTTGAAAATGATATTTCAGGTACATTAACTCCGAAGGTGGTGATAGAACTTGTCTGATATAGAAGCCTTTAGAAACCTTCCTGAAGTAAATTTTGTAGATAAAAACATAGAGGATTTACTTGCCGATATGGTTGCAGAATATGAACAGGCATATTATGAAACCACAGGAGTGCAAAAAAAGCTTTATCCTGGTGATCCAATTCGAATATGGATATATACTCAAGCATTGAGAATTTATACAGCATATCAACTTATTGACTTTGCAGCAAAACAAAATTTACTCAAATATGCTGAAGGGAGCTATCTTGATAATCTGGGTGCTCGTGTGGGAGTCACAAGATTACCGGCATCTGCAGCTGTTTGTACAGTAAGATTTACTCTTTCAGCTGTTCAAACTTCAGTTGTTTCGATACCTGCAGGAACGAGAGTTAGTCCGGGAGGTAATATATATTTTGAAACAATAGAATATACCGAAATTGCAGCTGGTGCTACATATGTAGATACAATTGTAAGGTGTACTGAGCTTGGCACTGTCGGAAATGGGTATATTGCCGGTCAAATAAATATTCTTGTTGACCCTATACCATTTATCGCAGGGGTGGTAAACCTAGATACAAGCCAAGGAGGATCTGATATTGAATCTGATGATAGTTTAAGGGAAAGAATTTTCCTAAAGCCGGAGTCTTTTAGTGTTGCAGGACCGAAAGATGCGTATGTTTTCTTTGCGAAAGAATTTAATCAGAGTATTTTGGATGTTTCAGTTTCTTCACCAGGTCCGGGAGAGGTTGATGTCAGGTTTATACTGCAGAACGGAGAAATTCCGGATTCGACTTTAATTTCTAGTCTTGAGGAATATTTAAGTGATGATACTCGCAGACCATTAACTGACCATGTTACAGTAAATGCACCTACACAAGTTAGCTATGATATAAATATTACGTACTATATAAGGACTAGTGATTCTACTTTTGCAAGTACTATTCAACAAGCTGTGAATAATGCTGTGTCTGAGTATGTTGTGTGGCAAAAATCGAAAATAGGAAGGTCTATAAATCCTTCAGAACTTGTTAGGAAAGTTATGCAGGCTGGAGCAAAAAGAGTTGAAGTTACATCTCCAGTATATACTGATTTAAACGATACTCAAGTTGCGGTTGAAGGGTCGATATCAGTAACTTATGGAGGTCTTGAAGATGGCTAAAAGCATATATGATGTAACTTTACTAGAATTACTTCCTGAAAATCTTCGACATGATCCTGATATAATTGCAGCATCTAAGGCAGTAGATAAAGAATTTAAAACTTTGGCTAATTCAATTTGCAAATGCCTCACTATTGCTGATGTTGATAATCTAGATAATGATGTATTGGATCATTTAGCGATTGAAATGAATACTGACTTTTATGACCAAGGCTTTGATATCTCTAAAAAAAGAGAATTGGTCAAGAATTCTTATTTATACCATTACAAGAAAGGTACTGCATCAGTAGTGAAGCAGCTGCTTCAAGATGTTTTTGGCCAAGGAGAAATTCAAGAATGGTGGGAGTATGGAGGTCCACCATATTATTTTAAAGTTGTTACTGATATCACGGACCCGGTAGCAATACAACAGCTAATAACTGCAATAAATTCAGTAAAAAACGAAAGAAGCCACTTAGATGGATTCTTTCAATATGGTACTCATGAAAGTCTTAGATCCTTCACACATTCAAAACTTTCTGCTTTTTCACATGCTACTATTGGTAGCGGTATGCCACTATAGAAAGGATGATAAATATGCCTAATTATACAAATAGGCTAAAATTAAAGAAACCTTTGCAGTCAGAATACTACAATGTAGAAGATTTCAATAACAATTTTGAAACTATAGACCGGAATATTGTACTTTTTAGCGATATGGCAAACTGTTTTACGGATCTGATTAGTAATGGTGTTGTTAGTCTTAATAACGATTTTTTGATAACTTACAATGGAGATATGAGTATAACAATTGGTCCTGGAGTAGCATGGGATAATGGATATAGAATTTCTTCGACTGGGATGAAAATTGATATTGAACCTGTTACAGATGATAATATATATTACTATGTAATTTCAATAGCGAGAACTGAAACAGGCGGAATTAGGTTTTATACTATAAAAAGTACTGTACCGACACCGAATCCACCTGGAATATTCCTTTATGAAATAACATTAAATAAATCTACTGTAGAAATTACTCCTAATATTGTTATAGATAAAAGAACTGAAATTTTTTTAAAAGTAAGATTGCCTTAAATAACCTTTTTAATTCAATCTTGACAAGACGCCTAGCGTCATAACATAGATACTTCATCAAGAGAGCATCGAGCTCTCTTTTTTGTATTCGCAAAAACGAAAGGAGAATATGTATGAAACAAAGCATATTAACGATTATAGGAGCAATAGGAGCGTTTGTGTCAAGTATTTTCGGCGGATGGGA
>Ga0134095_1000673_pt1 | contig 30977 bp, 28 predicted proteins | sample 6_2taG_FD_94449 | JGI IMG/M metagenome (GOLD analysis project Ga0134095, IMG submission 94449) | Switchgrass degrading microbial communities from high solid loading bioreactors in New Hampshire, USA - 6_20_20_110_A2 metaG | ecosystem: Engineered > Bioreactor > Semi-continuous > Anaerobic >... | reverse complement strand
CGTCCGCTCGACGGGCTGGCCGTCTTCATAGCGTACGCGGACCTCGCGCGTCCGCTCGCCCCGCACGCCCGCCTGTACGACCCGCTGCTCCCCCTGCGGAAGCGAGAAATCTGGCCGGTAAATTGTGGTATAGGGCACCGGCACCGTCTCAATTTCCAGCCGGTCGACAACGCGGATCACGCGGATCGTCATGCCATCCTCGAAGCGCGCTTCCAACGGCGGCTCGGTGTAATCCTCGCCCACCGGCGCGACGCCAACCGCCGCCAGCACATCCCCGACCGTCAGCCCGGTCGCGCGGGTGGTCAGCGTCCGCCCATCGACCATGATCGTCACCGGCTGCGAGCGGCGGAGCGTCACCGACATGCCGTCCTCGACTGTGGCACTCAGCCCTGGCTCAACGGTGTCCGCCAGGTAAAGGTCGATCCCCGCTTCGTCCAGCGCCTGCCCGACCTCGCGCTGCGTGGTGTGGATCACGCGCAGCGTCCCGTTTTCGAGCACACGCAGGGTCGCGCTACGCAGGACGAGAATGCTCGCCGGGGCGATATCCCAGCGGGTGCGCTCAAGCGTTTCCAGCCGGTAATCGTGCCCGTCCACGCGGATCACGTCGCCCTTGCCGATCGAGATGCCCTGTTCGTGCAGGATGTCGAGCGGGTGCACGGCCACCGTGACCACGCGGCGGATCTCGCCATCCGCTTCGATCACGACCGGGTGCGCGCGATCAATGGCGATCGTCATGCCGCCTTCGAGCGGGGTATCGGGCGCGGGGGAGACCATATCGCCCGGCGCGAGGATCACGCGGCGCTCCGCCAGCAGGTCGCCAACCGTCTCCGCACGGGATGCGATACGGTGCACCTCACCGCCGATCTCCAGCGTGACGTCTTTATACGTTAGCCGGTAGATCGCGTAGACCGCGCCCGCCACGATCAGCGCCAGCAACACGCCACCCATCAGGCGAGCCGGGAAGCGCCGGGTCGGATGCGACGCGGGCATCGGGGAAGCGTTCACAGCGGCTTACCGTCCCTTGAAACAAAAAGCGGGGATTGCGAGCAGGTTGCTCGGACCAGGCACTCCTGCGGCACCCAGGGTGAAGTCCTTAGTGCTGCTGCCTTCCGGCCCTGACACGGTTCGGACGCCCTGCCGCGCAGGACCCAGACCGAGCAACTTGCCAGCAATCACCCGCTGGACGAGCATGCAAAACGCAGCCTCGTATCAGGCGACGATGTGTTCCCGCGATCCCGCAGGATCGGGTTGCATCTTAGCGGATTCACGGGCGATTGTCAACGGTGCTGCGCCTGGGAGCGGGCGATCATACACGGTTCTTACGGCGAGAGCAATTAGCGGTTAGCAGTTAGCGATTAGCAAAAGCAAGAGCAAGAACCAAGAGCATGTGCAAGGATGAAACTAGGGGACAAGGTCGCGCCGGACGAGCCAGGTGATGCTTCGCTGCTACTCCTGGCCGTATTTCGCTCTCGCTAACCGCTAAAAGCTAACGGCTAACCGCTGCTCTCTCAATACGCGTGGTTCTGCACAAAATCGACCACGGCGACGTTTGTATCGCAGGTAGCGCCTGTCTCGACCGGCACGGCAGGCGAGATCGGCGCGCCGGTCGGGCCGAGGACGGTTAGCGTGTACGACTCGGCGCGTGGCTCGCTGCCCACCTGGACCTCGAACCCGCCCGCGCCCCACTGCTCGGCAGTGCCGGAGATCTCCACCCGGCGGAAGCTCTCGCCCTCGACCAGAATCGCCAGCCCCACGACCGGATCGCCGTTGAGCGTGCTCAGCGACCCGGCGATCCCACGCCAGTTGCAGCCCTGATCGTTCTCATTCGCCTGGAGACGCACCTCGCCGGGATCGAACGGGAAGGGCGAGCGCGTCGGCAGGGCGCGCGGGCCGCCTATGCTGCCGGGGATCGCGCCGCCGTTGCCATCGTCAAGCGGCGCGGGCGTCGGCGTGGCGAGCAACAGCTCCCCCGCCGGAAGCTGCGATAGCGCGCCGGACAGTACCGGCGTCGGCGTGATGGTCGGCGTGTCGGTCGCGGTCGGCGTGGCCGTGGCCGTCGCGGTCGCCGTTGCGGTCGGCGTCGGGCTGGCGGTCGGCGTGCTGGTCGGCAGCGGGGTGTCGGTCGGCGTGGGGGTAAGTGTCGCGGTCGGCAGCACCACGCGCGGCGGAAGCGTCGGCGGCGGGAACGGGTTCAGCGGCGTCTGTGGATCGCGCCACACCAGCAAAATCAACCCCAGCGCCGCGACGGTCAGCACCACGAACAGCGCCGTGATCACATCGTAGACCGGAGAATTTCGCTTTGACGCCATGCCAACGCCACCTTTTGCCAGATGCGCCCGCTCAGAATGCCCGCGTCTGGACGAAATTGATCAGCGCGAGGTTCTGCGTGCAGGTCGCAGGAAAAACCACTTCCACCGCCGGGGAAACCGGCTGATCGTCCGCCCATAGCGCAACGGTCACTTGCTCAGCGCGCGGCGCCCCGCTCAGGCGGACTTCCCAGCCCGAGGGGCCGTAGTCGGTGTCGGTGCCCGCGAGCGCAGTCTGCTCGCCGCTCGCGCTGCGAACGCGCACCTCGACACCCACGACGGCCTCTCCGCGCTGGTCAACCACCGTCCCGGCGACGCCCTGCCACTCGCACCCCGTCGTCCCATCCGCAAAGCTATCCCGCAGCAGCGGCGTGCCCGGCTGCACCAGGAACGGATAGGGCGACAGCGTCGGCGGGAGCGGGCCGGGGGGCGTCGGCGTGACGGTGTTGGTTGGGCGCGGGCCGGGGGTGAGCGTGATCGTCGGCGCGGGGGTGCGGCTGGGCACCGGCGCCAGGGGCGTAAAACTAGGGAGCGCGGCTAGCGCTGCGCTCCCGACTGCGTCGTCTGGGAATTCACCGGGCGGCTCGTCCGCGCCGCTCTCCGGAGTCACCTCGGGGGTTTCCTCGGGCGGTGGCTCAGTGGGGGCGGGCGTATCCGTTGGCGGAGCCTCGGTCGCGGCCGGTTGCTCCGGCGTCGGCGTTTCGGTCAGCGTCGGCGTCAACGTCGGCTCGGGCGTTTCGGTTGGCTCCGGCGTGTTGGACGGGGTAAAGGTCGGCAGGAACGGCGTCGGCAACTCCTCGCCGATATCAGGGACCAGCGTGGGCGTCGGGACGTCGGTGGGCGGCAGCAGGAACGGCGGCTCCAGCACGTCGCCCGCGATCGCGAGCGTAAAGGCGGCCACCACCAGCGTCAGCACGACAAAGATGATGGTGACGAAGTTAAACAGAAAGTTCGCTGCCCGCATTGGGTCGGTGCCCTCCCCCTGAGTAGGCGACGCCTAGGGCGTCTCAAACGCTCCGAATAGTTGGATGTCAGCCGCGGCACGCTGCTGATCCAGCCAGTACAGGAATGCCTGCTCCCGCTGCTGCGCCATCGCGGCGGCGTCAAGCTCCCGCCCCTCGGCGACTTCCAGCACCTGGATGATGTGATAGCCCAGGCTGCTGCGAACCGGTTGCGGCGCCAGCTCGCCCGGCTGAAGCGAGAAGATCGCGGCCTCGACCTCGGGCTGGAGCAGGTCGCCCCGGCCCACCCAGTCGAGATCGCCGCCGTTGTAGCTGCTCGACGCGTCGAGCGAGTACTGCTGGGCGAGGGCCTCGAAGCTCGCCGCGCCCGACTGGATCTGCGTCAGCAGGTCGCGCGCCAGCGCCTCATCTTTCACGAGGATATGCCGCGAGTGGACCTGCTTCTCGACCGTCGAGACGTTGGCCGTCACCAGCTGGCTGACCTTGCCCCACAGCAGCATCTGGCGGGTCGCCTCACGATACTCGTCCATCGTGTAAAGCTGCTCCGCCGCAATCTGTTCGAGCGTCATGCCGTTCGCCTCGGCCAGCTCCGCCTGGATCGCGAGCTCGTTGTCGATCTCCGCATCCGTCACGACGATCTGGCTCTGCTCGGCGGCCAACTCGATCAGCACCTGGTCGATCAGGCTATCCAGCACGGATGCAGTGAACGCGTCGAGCGTGGCCGGTTCGACCGTCAGGCCGAGCATGCGACGGTCGCGCTCGCGCTCCAGCTCCGCGACGGTGATCGGCACGCCGTTGACTGTGGCGACCAGTGGCTCTCCTTCGGGCGAGATGTTGGTCGGCGTGGCCTGGGCCTGCGCAGGGGGAGCGGCTTGCTCGCCAGAATTAGCGGGTGGGTTAGCAGCGGGCGGATCGGCAGAGGCGCCCTGAGCGCTTTCGTCGCCACACCCCGCCAGCAGCGCGGCCAGAATCAATGTGAACAGCGCGGCGATCAGCCGCGTCCGGGTGGTTTGCGAAGGATATAAGCCCACTCTGGTTCCTCAACTAGCTATGAAAATACGGTCACCAGCCCAGGAGACCGGCGCCGGGTCGGGGATGGCCGACCGCCCTTATTATGCAGAGGCGGGGGAATGCTGGCAAGTTAGCGGGCGGCAGCTAAAGACAGCCATCAAGCAGCGCAAAAGCAGCTAAGGCAGCTTACACGGGTCCGCTGCCCTTCGCTGCTCTATCGCTGCGCAGTGGGCTCATATCTCGCGCACGAAGGCGAACGTCATCGGGCGGCGCTTGGTTTCGTTGTAGAACAGGCGCGAAAGCGCATCCTGCACGGCGCGCGTCAGGTCGCCGTTGGATGTCGTCGCGATCGTTTCCTCGATGACGTGCTCGGCTGAGGTAACGAGGTCGGCGGCCTCGCGCAGATATACAAACCCGCGCGAAATGAATTCCGGGGGCTCGATCAGCTCGCCGGTTTCGCGGTCAATCAGCACCTGCACCGCGACGAAGCCGTCGCGCCCCAGAATCTCGCGGTCGCGCATGACGATCGGGCCGACGTCGCCCACGCCCGCGCCGTCCACAAACACATACCCGCCGGGCACACGCTCGCCGATGGTCAGCGAGTCTGGCGTCAGCTCGATGACCGTGCCGTTCTCGACCACCGCGATATTCTCGGGCGGGATGCCGACCGATTGCGCGAGGCGGCTGTGCTCGGTCAGGTGGCGAAGCTCCCCGTGAACCGGGATGAAGAACTTCGGGCGGACGAGGTTGATCAGCAACTTCAGTTCCTCGCGGCTGGCGTGGCCGGAGACATGCACCGGCAGCAGCGGGTCGTAGATCACGGTCGCGCCGCGCTGGATGAGCTTGTTCATCGTGCGATGGACCATTTCCTCGTTGCCGGGGATGGGATGGGCAGACATGATCACCGTGTCGCCGTGCTCGATCTCCAGCACGCGATGGCGGCCCCACGCCAACCGCCCCAGCACCGCCGACGGCTCGCCCTGCGTGCCGGTCGCCATAATCACAACTTCGCGCGGCTTCATCTTGACCGCCTGCTCGACGGAAACCATCAGATCGGGCGGAAGATTGAGGTAGCCGAGCCGCGTGGCGACCTTGATATATTCCTGCATGCTGAACCCGGCGATCGCCATCTTGCGCCCATATCGCTCCGCCGCCCTGGCGACCTGCTGGATCCGCGAGATCAGCGAGGCAAAGGTCGCGACAATGATCCGGCCGGGCGCGGCGCGGAAGACTTCGTCGAACGCTGCGTCGATCACGGTTTCCGAGGGCGTCCAACCGGGGTTGTCGGCGTTGGTGCTGTCGGAGAGCAGGGCCAGCACCCCACGCTGAGAGAACTCAGCCAGCTTGGCGAAATCCGGCGGCCACCCGTCCACCGGCGTGTGATCGAACTTGAAATCGCTCGAGTGAACGATCAGGCCAACCGGCGTCGTAATGCCCAGCCCTACGCCGTCGGGGATGCTGTGGCAAACGTGGAACGTTTCGACGTCGAACAAGCCAAGTTGGAAGCGATCCCCGGCGTGGAAGACGATCAGCGGGTGCTCGGCGTGGCCGGACTGGCGCATCTTGACTTCGAGCAGGCCCGCCGTCAGCGACGTGGCGTAGACCGGCGCCTTGATCACGTCCAGCACATGCCCGATCGCGCCGGTATGGTCCTCATGCCCGTGCGTGACCACAACGCCGTGAACCGTCAGCCCTTCTTGCAAGCGGTTGACCACATATCCGAAGTCCGGAATGATGTAGTCGATCCCGAGCATGTCGTTCTCGGGAAACATGATGCCCGCGTCGATGATCAGCCCATCGTCGCCATATTCCAAAAGCATCATGTTTTTGCCAATTTCCCCCAGTCCTCCGAGGGGGATGATTTTCAGTGGTAGCATTTACAACGTACTCCTCTAGCTGTGCGCGCTGTAAGTCCTACAGGTGATGCATAAGCTTATCATAAACCTGTTTCACAATTTGCCATTCTTGCCAATTTAACACAAACGGGGTCGACGCGACCCCGTCCAGTTTCCTATCAGATTGCGCGATCAAACCGCCCTCAATCGTGCGCGGGAGGGCAGTTGTGAGCGGCCTCGCATGGGCTGTCCCTTCCAGCGAAGCCGCTCGTTATGAAGTGTCGCGCGTTATTCCTGCTGCACGCAGACTGCGCACAAACCGCGCCGCGTTTCCTGTAGCTGGAACGAAACCGTCTCGCCCTGCTGCAGAACGCGGACACCGTCGCCACGGATAGCCGAGTAGCGGACCGGGACTTCGCGTCCATCCGGTAGTGCAATGGTGCCTGCACCGTCATGGCGATCGTACGCCTTGACTGTGCCGCGGTAGCGTGTGGTAGATGGATTCATGGCCGGAGAGTCCTTCAACGATGATTTGGTATTGCCTCTTGTACCCTTAGGGTACCTTATGCAACTTAATTTCTAATAAAAACATAAAGGTTATGGGTTGTTGGGACAGCATGAACCACGAATATAGCATAAATTGTCAAAGTGCGAAAATTATTCAAAAGCTGCGTTTTGCAGGCACGATAGGAAAATTGTCATGGGCCGTGAAATCCGGTACAATGGAGGAACTGTTAATGCACTAGACGTTTGTCCGTCTCAACAAAAGTCCTTAGGGGGCTACTATGCAACCATCTTACCCGCAAGATCTGGCTCCGGACAACGAATGGCTCTCGGAAAAACCCGATGCGGCGGACATTATCAAGGTTTCTGCTCGCTCGCGCTCGACGGCCGTCGCGGGCGCAATCGCTGGCGTCGTGCGCGAGCATCGGCGCGCCGAAGTACAGGCGATTGGAGCGGGCGCGGTCAATCAGGCGGTCAAGGCCGTGGCGATCGCGCGCGGTTATCTGAGCGAGGATAACATCGACGTCATCACAATCCCCTATTTCACCGAAGTGGTGATTGATGATCAAGAGCGCACTGCGGTGCGTTTGGTTGTCGAGCCTCGTTAGGTTCTGGCTGCAGGCCGGAGCGTCAGTGTCCTTTAAAGTTCACTGGTGAAACCCTCACTTAACCCGACCCTTGGCACGCTCAACGGTCGGGTTAGGTGAGTCCGGACTTCACCTCAGGCTATTCTGCCCTGTTGAAATTGAAATAAATTCAAATATAATCATAGCAATTACTAAAGTCGCTCCACCCCGTCCGCCGAAGTCGCTCACCTATTTGAATCCCCATTAGCAGGCGATCCCTGCTCTCACGCCGTCCACCGAGTTGAAGGAACTGGTCGAGGCGATCGCAGAGGTGATCGAACAGGAGCGGCAGTCCAAGCGAGCGCAAGCCGAAGGCCCCGCCCAGGCAACTCCGGCGGACACTGCCGCATAACTACCTGGAGCATTCGGAATGGTGAGTGGGGAGTGAAAACTCACCAGTCCGCGTTCCTCTTCGTTATTACCCCTGCCGGGTGATGGCGCGCAGCGCCTCGATATCGTGCAGAATCAGGCGGCGCATCCCGGTCATGCCGATGATCCCATCACGGCTCCACTCGGTCAGCATGTGGGTGACCCATTCCTCGCTAGTGCCGATCGCCGCCGCAATATCCTTCCGGTTGAGGCGCGAGGTCACCAGCCCTGTTTGCAGCTCGCCGTCACGATCCGCCAGGAACAGAATCACGTGCGCCAGACGCGATGCGCTACCCCGCGCCGACACTACTTCCGCCTGGACGACGGTCTGCCGCAGGCGCATGCTCACATTGCTCAGCAGCGCGATCGCCACGTCGGGCCGCTCCATGAGGTGAGCGAGAAACGGCTCGCGATCCAGCGCGAAGATCTCACAATCCGTCTCTGCCTGCGCGTAGGCCGTGCGCGGCCGCCCGTCGAGCAACGTCAGCTCGCCCAGCACGTCGCCCGGACCAAGCACGTCAAGCAACACCTGCCGTCCACCCTCGCCCAGCGTGTAGACCCGCAGCGTGCCATCATCGACAATAAACATCGAATTGCCGGGGTCGCCTTGCTGGAAAAGCATCTCGCCCTGATGCAGCGAAAAGTGGCGTAGCTGGCTACACACGTCGCCCAATGCATCCGACGATAGCTCACGAAAGAGCGGCACCGTCCCCAGGCAATCTATAATCCCTTCAGCCATACGTGCTGGCTCTCCTCTCCAAAGAAGCGCAGCTTCGCGAGCTGCGCCGGTTTCAGGCTATAATGCGGCTGTTCCTCGCGACTACCCAACGGTTACACTTCATGCGCCATCTCACGATAAAACTACCGACCGCCGCACCGCGCGCCCCGTGGATCGCGATCGCAGTGAGCGCCGCGCTGGCTCTCGCCTATGCGCTGACGCTCCAGACGCACATCGCAGGTAGCTTCAACGAACAATTGTCCGCGGCCACTCGTCTTAAGAACGAATATATCAAAGATGTCAGCGAAATCCAGGTCGCGCTGAACGTCTGGGGAACGATTCACCACACCGGCTACCCACTGTTCACCGTGCTCGGAAACCTGTTCACGTTCCCGCTGCGTCTGCTCGGCGTGGAACCTGCCGCCGCTGCGAGCCTGTATGCGCTGGCATGGGGCGTCGTCGCGCTGATTGCGTTTGCGCGGTTGGTGCACCGGCTCACCGGGCGAGTCGCGCTCGCTGCGTTGAGCACCGGCGCCCTGGCGCTGACGCGTTCCACATGGGTGCATCACGTCGTCGCGGAAGTTTACAGCATGAGCCTCGCGATCGCTATGCTGTGTTTGGCGATCGCGCTGTGGCCGGGGCCGTGGCGCGGCGCGTGGGGCGTGCGGCGGCGGGTCCTGGCGATGGCGCTACTCGGCGGGATCGGCGTGGCGCATCATCGGGCGCTCCTGTTTATCGCGCTGGGGCTGCTGGCGGCGATCTGGCTGCACCGACATGATGAGCCGGTCCACTGGCCGCGAACGCTGCTCACCGCCGCCGGGCTGTTTCTGCTCGGCTTCATACCTTATATCTATATGCCGCTGCGCGCGTGGCAGGGCAGCGAGTGGGTCTACGGGGAGCCGGGGACGCTGCGCGGGCTGTGGATCGAGTTCTCGGGGAGCGAGGCGGACCGGCTGATCGCGCTGCCGCCGGACGCCGCCGGGTGGTTGGACAACGCGCGGCGTGTGGTCACGATCTTGTCGCGGGAGTTGACGCCGCCGGGGCTGATCGCGGCGCTGGTCGGGACGGCGCTCGTGCTGGCACGCGGGCCGCACCGCGCGGCCGCACGTCTGATGGCGCTGGCCGCGCTTGGACCGTTGCTGTTCGCGGTTGCGTTCCACACCGCTGTGCTGCCCGAAGCGATCCTGATGCCAGTCGTCGCCGCGCTTGTTTTCGAAACGGCGCTCGCGCTGGACCGACTGATCGCCCGGCGACAGCCAATCCGCCCGCTCGCGCTGGCAGGGCTGGCGGTGTGGATGATCGCGCTGGGTGTGGTGCACGGACCCACAGTGCGCGAGCTGGTCCGCGAGCCGACCGGGCTGCGCACCATCGAGCGGTTAGCGCGCATCCCCACCGGCGAGCGGATCGTCGTGTTCTATCCGTGGGGGCCGCGCAACGCTGCTGCCTCATACGCGCGCCTCGTGACCGGAGAGCGGCGCGATCTGCAGATCGTCGATCACAAGGCCGACCTTGCCCGGTTGCTGGACGAGGGCGCGACGTTGCTAACCGAGCCGGAGACGTTCTACACCTTCCCGCCGCCGTGGAACAGCGCCTACGGGCCCGCCTCAAGCTGGTGGACGGACCGGCTCGGCTCGCTGGCGCTGCGTGCGACCATCCCCGGCTATGTCACCGTCGCGCGCGCACCGGAACGCGACGCCCCAGCCGGGATCGAGATCGCAGCCGGGATCGCGTGGCGCGACGCGTGGCTGGCGTGTGACAAGCGTACGATCGCGCTGCACGTGGTCTGGCAGGCGCACGAGCCGCCCACCGCCGCGCTGAGCGTGTTCGTCCACCTGATGGGGAACGCATCGCCTGTGCCGCTCGCCCAGGCGGACCAGTCCGCGCCTGTCTTCGGGCTGTACCCGTTCACCCGCTGGGCGCCCGGCGAGGTCGTGCGCGACGTGTACCTGCTCCCCCGCTTGCCTGAGGCCGAAACGGTCCGCTTCGGGCTATACGAGCAAAGTGCGGCGGGCGAGTTCGTCAATTACCCCGCTGCGACGCTGCCCGTCAGCGCCTGCCAGGCGCCAAGTATGGACTGATACACCAATGCCGGGCCCGCAATTCGTGCTATACTGTGCCCACTCCCAAAACAGCCGTAGGAGCGAGCAGTATGCGCGACTTTGTTTCCCAACGTGTCCGATCGATTCCCCCTTCCGGCATTCGCCGGTTTTTCGACATCAGCGCGACGATGCACGATGTCATTTCGCTGGGGATCGGCGAGCCGGACTTCGTCACACCACAGCCAATTCTGCAGGCCGGTATCCGAGCTTTTGAGCAGGGCCAGACCCACTACACCAGCAACAGCGGAACGGCTGAGCTGCGCCAGGCTGTCTCGCTCTATCTTGAACGGCTCTACGGCATCCACTACGACCCGGAAACTGAAATTCTGATCACCGTTGGCGTCAGCGAGGCGCTGTACCTGGCGCTGGCCGCGATGATCAACCCCGGCGATGAGGTGCTTGTGCCGGAGCCGTGCTTTGTCTCGTACACGGCGGACGTTATGCTGACGGGCGGCGTGCCGGTGGTGATTGGCACGACGGTTGAGGACGAGTTTCAGGTGAGGGCGGCGGACATCGAGCGCGCGATCACGCCCGCGACCAAAGCCCTGCTGATCGGCTATCCAAACAACCCGACCGGCGCGGTCCTGACCCCCGAACGGCTGCACGAGATCGCCGCGGTCGCGGAGCGCCACGACCTGTTTGTGATCTCAGACGAGATCTACGACCGGCTGGTTTACGGCATCAAGCACACGCATTTCGCCACGCTGCCGAATATGCGCTCGCGGACGCTGGTGCTGGGCGGCTTCAGCAAAAGCCACGCCATGACCGGCTGGCGGCTGGGCTATGCGGTGGGACCAGCCGAGATCATCGCGCCGATGCGGAAGGTCCACCAGTATCTGATCATGTCCGCGCCCACGACCGCGCAGATCGCCATCGCCGAAACGCTGCTCACCGTCGATGAAGACGTCGAGGAGATGCGCTGCGAATACGATCGCCGCCGCCGTCTGCTGGTCGATGGCCTGAACGAGATCGGGTTGACGTGCTTCGAGCCGCGCGGGGCATTCTACGCGTTTCCGAGCGTGCGCGCGTCCGGCCTGGACGATGAGACGTTCTGCGAAAAGCTGCTGCTCGAAGAGCGGGTGGCGGTCATCCCAGGCAGCGCGTTTGGCGCGTCGGGCGCAGGGTTCGTGCGCGCGTGCTATGCGACCGCTTATGAAAAACTGGAAGAAGCTTTGGAACGAATGAGCCGTTTCATGCAGCGCTACGGATAGGTGTGGAACGGCGAAGGGTCTACTGCTCACGAGGAGTTAGCCGTGAACCCCGAAGATCGCCAAAGATTGTTTGATGCGCTAGACCGGGTGATGCGCGAGGACGAGCAGGCGCGCGAGCGCCTGAACGTGCTCCTGCTAGACTTCTCGAGCCGTCTGTTCAGCGCGCTCGAGAAAGCGCTGGCAGAGATCAGCGCGCGGGGAACGCCCGGCATCGGCAAGTGCCGCCGGTTAACGCACCCGTCCGGCGGTGGCCGCGAGGGCCTGCAAATTTATATCCACGACTGGAGCATCATCTTCGTGCCGATGCTCAGCTTTGCCCGACCAAACCCCGCCGACGAGGCGCGCATCCCCCCGATTCAGTTCAAAGAGCTGTGCGGGCGGATCGCCGTCTTCCTGACCGACGACCCGCAGGGCAAAGCGTTCTACGATTTCATTATTTTTCAGGACGAATCGTGGTTTGCGTGGGGCTATGGCTGGCCGAAGCAGCAGGACGCGATCGCGAACACCGATTTCGAGGCGCTCGCCTGGGATCTGCTGCACAGCTTCACGCGAGACATCGCCGTGACGTGGAACACGCGCGACGAGACGACGCTCGCCATGGCGTTCGATCCCAAGCACCGGGGGTACACCTTCGGGCTGCCCGGCGACGAGCGTCACGGCGGCTGAGCCAGGCGTCACCCTTTGCCTTTTGCCCGGAGCGAGTCTCCGGGTTTTTTGTGCGCACCCGCCCCAATTTCGAATCCCAAAATAAATCAGAGGAATCCCTCGCAAAACCAGCGCAAAAAGCGATTCTGATGCTCATGATTCACGTCTGGGGATGAAAATCGCGAACCTTAAAGTTTTGAGTTGGCCCTCGAATTTTAAGGTTGGGCATTCCCCACATTTCCCACTTTACCCACACACCCCAACAAATTAGCCCTTCTGGAAGACTCGCCCCCCAGATATGGCGTTAAAGAGCGGTGTGACTCTGAATCGGATTCGCGGCTTTCTGAGTTCGCTAGATTCAAACCTGGAATCGAATCTGCCGAATCTTAAAAAACCGAATTCTTTAAGGTTCAAACGCCGAATCTGATTGAAGTTTGATGGCCGGATCAGGTAGAATGGAGTCACTCCAGTCGGGGCAAGCACTGGTCAGCGAACCGGATGCAAACCCACACAAAAAGCCGGTACCACTCGCACCGAGGCCCCGACTATCGGCTAAACAGTCAGCAGTTCAACTTGATATGCCGCAAGCATCATGCAACCCTTGACGGGCTGTAATGGGGGACTTTTGTCTCTGTCAAGGGGCGGCAAATTGCGCGGGGAAGCAGGACCAATCCGATGCTCGAACCTAAGCAAGCGTGGCAGGCAACGCTGGGCCAGCTCCAGCTTCAGCTCAACCGGGCAACGTTCGACACGTGGCTCAAAGGCTCGGAGTTGCTGGCCTACAACGACGGATTGTTCACCATCCGCGTGCGCCATGCTTACGCCAAGGACTGGCTCGATAAGCACCTCAAGCACCTGATCAACCAGACGCTCTCGACCATCTACGGGCAGCCGTCGCAGGTGAATTTTGTGGTGATCCTGCCGAACCGCAAGCGCCCCGACCTCAACGAGGCCAGCCCGCTGTTCCCCGAAGCAAGCGGGGAAGGCAGCGACTCGGCTTCGGAGCAAAGCGAAGCGTCCGCTGCTACAAGCGCCGCGCTCAACGTGCGCCCGGCCGTGGGCACGAAAGTCTCACCCCGGCTGACGCCCTCGCGCCCGCGCCCCAAGCGCCGCGTGAGGACAAAAACCCTCGCCGCGAAAAGCGCTGTGGCCGCGGTCGCTCCAGTTCCCGACGAGCCGCGCCCTGCTCCAGAGCCGGATTACTCCGAGTGGGATCCGCGCTTTAACGAGATCCGGCGCAGCCATCCCGGCCCGCTGCCGCCCGTCGAGACGATCAAGTTCGACCGGCGCTGCACGTTCGCCTCGTTCATGACCGGACCGGGCAATCAGTTCGCGTGGATGGCCGCGCAATCCGTCGCAGAGTCGCCGACGCGCAAGTACAACCCGCTGGTGCTCTACGGACCGGTCGGCCTGGGCAAGACGCACCTGCTCCACGCGATCGCGCAGGCAATGACGGCGGCGGGGTGCGAGGTCGTCTTCACCACAGCCGAGGCGTTCACCAACGATCTGGTCGGTTCGATCCGCACCAAGACAATGGAAGAGTTCCGCGCCAAATATCGCGGCGCGCAGACGCTGATCATTGACGACTTCGACTTCATCGCGGGCAAAACCAGCACCGAGGAAGAGTTCTTCCACACCTTCAACGCTGTGCTTGCCAACCAGGGGCAGATCATCGTCGCATGCAGCGCAGCCCCGCGCCAGATCGGCGGGCTGGACGTGCGGCTCCGCGCCCGACTCGAAGCCGGTCTGCTGGCCGATCTCCAGCCGCCGGACTACGAGACACGCCTGAAGATCGTACGCTCCAAGGCCGCGGAGCAGGGCGTCACGCTGCCGCAAGACGTGGCCGAAATGCTGGCGCAGCACGAAGCCGAGAACGTGTGTGAGATCGAGGGTCTGCTGACGCAGGTCACGGCCCGCGCCTCGCTCGGCAAGCAGCCGATCACCAAGGCGCTGGCAGAGCAGGCGCTCAACCGCACCGCCGCGCCCCAGCCGAAGCGACGCGCCAACATGCGGGACATCCTCGAAGCGACCGCCAGCTATCACCAGCTTTCGCTCGACGACCTGCTCGGCAAGCGCCGCACCAAAGAGGTTGTCCGCGCGCGGCACATCGCGATGTATCTGGCGCGCGAGGAAACGGAAGCCTCGTTCCCGCAGATCGGCGAAGCGCTGGGCGGGCGCAATCACAGCACCGTGCTGCACGGCTACCAGAAGATCGCCAGCGAGCTGAGCGCAGACGAGACGCTCCGCCAGGAGCTAAGCCGCATCCGCGAGCAGTTGTACCAGCTTCCGCACTGATCCTGCCGCCATATTTCGGAGCGCATCCACACTATATGTAGCGCAATCGTCGCCGGGGAATTGCCCGGCGCGTTGTGTTTTTCTGTCGAAAACTCGCCCCTGTGAACTGTCCACGCCGCTCCGCCTGCCTGTTGATAACTCGTCGCCGTTTTCACGGCTTATCCAGCATCAAACCGTTTTAACATTCGCGCCCACAGAGCTTGAATCATCCCACAAGTGGCACGCCGCAGCGGATCCAGCGCCACATATGGGGGTGCTCCGCGCCATGCCGCGCGGCATTGATTCCATCGCTCAAATTGTGCACATCTCCGGCTGTGGATAAGCGCGCGCTGTTGTCGACAAGCTGTGATCTGCTTGCCGCAGCGCGATTTGTGAGTCCAATATATAGGGCGTGTTCGCGGAATCAGGGGTAGATAGCGGGATGCCCTGCAGGCTGCTTTTCGGCGGTTTTGAAGGGGTGTTCAAACTGTCGACAACTGCCTTCGCCTGTGCACAACGGCTGTTGACAGCAGGAACAAGCCTTTTCTCAGCGCAGAGCAAAATGAAGCCGTAAATGCAGGGGCGATTCAGAACGCCGGGGCCACATGTGCTGCCCCATATCTGGCGCGGGGCAGACAGCATCATGCAGCGGAGCGTGTTATGCACATATCCACACGCTCTACTGCGATTACGATTCTAAAAAAGACCCATCATGGGAAAACTTGATCTTGTGGACAGGCGAACCGGTGTGCACATGTCATGAAGTGCTCAGGATGCAGGGGGATAGTCCAGCATCAACACTTCGAGCGCGAGGCGGATGTTGACATTCCGGCTGAGACTATCGATGGTCCGGCGTGTGGCTTCGAGCGCACGTTGCGCCGCATCCCGACCGGCACGCCGCGCCAGCGTGCGGATGTCCTCGGCGTGGTCCGCGTTGATGAGTGGCGCGCTGCTCCCACACGCCACCAGCAGCACATCCCGCCAGTAGCCCTGCCAGTAGTCGAGCCAGGGGGGAAGAAACGACTTGTCGGCAGATGCCTTCTGCGACAGCGTTTCCGCAACCGCGAACCGTTCCCGCAGCGTGCCCTGCAGCGCAGCACTCAGCGTTGCGATCGCCTCGTCCCGCATTTGGCGCTCGGCCGGATCGTCGCACGCCGCCAGCGCCCACCCGATTCGCCCGGCGGAAAGCTGCGCTAGCGCTTGCGCGGTGTCGGGGTCAATGCCCCGCTCGCGCTCCAACGCGGCGCGGACCTGCTCGACAGGCAGCGGGCGCAGGTGTAGCGGCTGGCAGCGCGACACAATCGTCGGCAACAGGGCGTCGGCGTTGTCGGCGGTCAGGATCAGCACGGAGCTAGGCCCCGGTTCTTCTAGCGTTTTCAATAGGGCGTTCGCCGCGGCGGGGTTCGCCTCGTGGAAGCGCTGCAGGATCGCGATCCGGTAGCGGGCTTCGTACGGGCGCAGCGACAGGACCTGCTGCAGATCGCGCACGTCGTCGATCTTGAGCGTTCCGCCTTCCTGGCCCGAGTCCACGATCGTCACGTCGGGATGCACGCCTTTGAGCGTCAGCTTGCAGGCGCGACACTCCCCGCAGGGGGGATTCTCGCCGGTGCAGTTGAGCGCCGCCGCAAACGCCAGCGCCAGCCGCGTCTTCCCGATGCGGCTCGGCCCGGTGATCAGGTAGGCGTGGCGGGTCCGCTGGTGGCGCAACGCGCGCGCCAGGTGCTCGACCGCCCACTCGTGCCCGATGACTGGCCACTGGCCGTTTGCCCCGGCTTTCCCATTCCCGACTGCCAACTCCCTACTCCCTGCTCTTATCGCTTTTGGCTAACCGCTAACTGCTAACTGCTAAGCGCTTCTCACCTAAAACCCAATGTAATTCTGCGGATTCAGCGGGTTAAATCCGACGTCGCGCACCTCAAAATGCAGGTGCGTGCCGGAACTGTTGCCGGTGTTGCCCATCCCCCCGATCACCTGCCCCTGGTCGACGTATTGCCCGCAGCGGACGTTGATCGAATTGAGGTGCCCGTACAGGCTGAACGACGAGCTATGCGCGATCACGACCACGCGCCCATAGCCGTTGTTGTTCCATCCGGCGTAGACGACCGTCCCTGCGCCCGCTGCCAGCACAGGCTGATTGTCTCGCCCGGCCAGGTCCACACCGTCGTGATAGCCGGGGATGAACCCGCGCATCCACGTATAGCCACCCAGCGGGCGGTTGTACGGCTCTGTGCCGCCCTGAAGGTTCGCCGTGCAGCCCCACAGCGAATACGTGCCGCTCAGCAGGCCGCCCGCCGCGCTGCCTTCAGTGAACCCACCACTGCCTGCGATGCGCTGGTTGAAGCGCTCGCCTTCCGCGCCGGGGATCACGACCCACATCCCGACCGGCAGGCGCGTCTCGGGCACCGAGCCGAACAGCGAGTCGTTGTACTCCGAGTCGATGATCACATACGGATCGACGTTGTACTTCTCTGCCAGCTCGCGGATCGTGATTTCCTCGGTGACTTCATGGTAAACGCCATCTTCCGGCATGATGTTGAGTTGCGTACCGGGTTCAAGGTCCGCCAGCTTGGTCGAACTGTTCGACCAGATAATCGTGTAATGGTCGTTCAGACCGAACTTGGCGGCGATGCTCTCCAGTGTGTCGCCCGGCTCGACCGTGTACGGGATGACGCCGGAGCGTGTATTTTCACGGCGCACGGTAAACGGCGCGGCTTCGCGGCGAATGACGCGCGTTTCTGGCGCCGAGGGCAGGGGCGCGGCCAGCGCGGCGGCGATCGTGTCGGCGCCAGCAGTGGGAAGCACGATCGGCTCCCGCGCGGCGGGCGCAGCGTCTTCCGGCTCCGGCACCTGCGCGACTTCGACCGGCGGCTCTGTTGCTTCTGGCTCCGCCGTGACGGTGGGCGCAGTCGTGGGCGCGCTGGTCGGCTCCTGGGTGTTACTGCTGGCTTCGGTGGGCGCGTGCGTCGCGGTCGGATCAACCGCAACCGGCACGGTATCGGGCTGCTCGTCGTCCGACAGCGCGGCGTTGAGGATGATTCCTGCGCCGACTGCGATCAGCGCCAGCGCGGCGAGCGTCACCGCAATCCACAGCGCGCGACCGGGGCCGTGTTGGGGCGGCGGAGCCGGGCGGATCGGGCGTGACGGATTCGTGTCTTCCAGGGTGATCGGCGGCTCGTCCAGCGCGAGGCGATCGTGCGCGCTCAACACGGGGTTAGGGCTGGTATCGTCGGCGGTGGGAGCAGGTTCCTCGGCGGCGAGCCGCTGCGCCGGATCCATCCGGCGGCTCGGACTGGTGTCATCGTCCGCGATCGGCGGCTCCTCGCGTCGCAGCCATTCGTCCAGGCCCGGCAGCTCATCCGCGTCGTCGCGGCGGTCCTCTGGGTCAAACTTCATCGCGTGCTGCTCCATCCCCGTACCAGTTTATCCCCCCGCTTGGCGCGGGATCGTACCGCACGGGGCGTGATCCTGCAATCGCGGCGCGGTTCCGCGCGATTTCTGACACAGCATTGATGGAAATCTAATATGGCGCATTTATAATAGTACGAAGTTCGAGATGGACAGGGGGAAGTACCATGCCTCGGTATGCCTATCGGTGTGATGAATGTGGCGTGCAGTTCGAGCGGACGCAGCACTTCACCGACGCCCCGGTGACGGTGTGCCCAGAATGCGGCGGTCATGTACGCCGGCTAATCGGACCGGTGGGGATCGTGTTCAAGGGCAGTGGATTCTACGTGACCGATCACCGCGGGAAGTCGTCGTCAGACTCGGACTAGCCGCATAGAGCCTTCAAACATGGCAAGCGCCCGATTACACTGATCGGGCGCTTTTAGTTTTAGGAGAGAAATAAAAAGGCGGAGAGGGCGGGATTCGAACCCGCGGAGCGGAATGACCGCTCACGCGCTCTCCAGGCGCGCGCATTAGGCCAGACTATGCTACCTCTCCGTTCGCAGCGCCATTATACCCACACGCGAGGGGCGGGTCAATCCTCGCTACGACGCGCTCGCCTCATCTGCGAACAACCGCGCCAGCCCTGGATAGGGAACCAGCGGCATGATCTCGAACTGGACGAGCCCCGCCTTGACCAGCGGTAACGAGTCCAGCGCGGCGCGGGCCTGTTCCACGCTGTCGCACTCAAGCACCAGCACGGCGAGCGTTTTGTCCGCCCGGAAGTAGATCTCGCGCAGCGTGCCTTCCAGGTAGAGTTCCCATACGCGCCGCGCTTCGGGGATGAGATGCGGTTGGAAGTCGTCCGGCGATACGTTCGGATTTTCGACCTCAAGAGCCAGAAATTTCATAGCGGGTCTCCCGGCGACTGGCGCGCCACTCATGACGACTGGCAGGTAATGGGGCGTTCTGGCCGCTCGCTGATGTTCAGCGGCATGCCGAGGTAGGGCGACGGATCGAGCGTGTTGTCCAGCTTTGCCTCGTTCTTGAACGACCCGTCCGGCTCGCTCTGGACGATGCTGAAATGTAGGTGTGTGCCGACCGGTATCGCATTGCCGCTGTAGTTCCCCTGGTAGCCGAGCAGCGTGCCCTGCTCGACCCACACCTCGGACGTGCCCGGCGGAAACGCCTTGTCGATGTACGACGTCTCGCCATCGCGCGACGCCATGTGCGTGTAGTACGTCCAGATCGTGCGGCCGGGTTGCAGCGGGTCGTCGTGACGGATGATCACGCTCGACACCCAGCTATCCAGCCGCGTCAGGTAGCCATCGTACGCCGCGACGACCGGCACGGTCCCCGGCGGGCCGTCCCCGAAGATATCCAGCCCGGTGTGCCGCCGGAAGATGTGATACGGGCCGGACGGATCGCGCCACAGCAATCCGATCAGCCCTTCGGTCGGCAGCAGGAAGGGCGCGCCCGGGCACGGCGCGCGCAGCGACGTGGTCAGGTCGTCGCGGCTGTCGGGATCGCTAAACCAGCGCCGGATCGCTGCGCCGCTGTTGCTCTGCGTCTGGCTGAAAAGAAAGAGCGCCAGCGCGCCGCACCCGGCAAGCGCCGCCACCCCAATCAGGGCGAGCGCGATCTTGCCCCGGCGGGAAAGGCGGCGCAGGCGAGCGCGCAACCGGCTCAGCATCGGCAGGTGCTTATTCCCGGACGAGAAAGCCGTGCTCCGCCAGCCAGTTCTCAAGCTGGATCTCGCCCGGCTCGGTGATCATCGTGCCGCGATTGATTCCGCGCGGGCTGGCGCCCGGCGCCAGCGGCTTCGGCTCTTCGTATGGGACGATCTCACCGGGGCGCGCGAGAATGATGGTCGGCACGGACTGAAAGCCGGTCCACTCGATCACGCGCTGCTTGGCGGCGGGGTCTTCGTCGATGAAGATCTCACGGTAAGGGATCCCTTCTCGATCCAGCACGCGCTTCGCGCTGCGAACATACGGGCAGGGCGAGAAGCGGCTATACATCACAATTTCGTACTCCATCGGGTTCGATCAACTCCTTGCGGGTGTGTGAAAAAAACGTTGGCTGCGCCCTTTAAGGTTGCAGAGACGAAGAAGGGGGACGTCCGTACACGTCCGGGCGCAGAAAACAGCGGATGCCGTTCGCAACCCCCTGTGCGAGCAGATCCTGCTGCTCGGTGAGGATGCGGCGATCGTTCAGCATGAAGCCTAGCTCGATGATCGCGACTGGCGTGTCGTCCGAGACTTCCGCGAACGTGTGATAGAATGTCATGTCGTCGGTGATCCCGAAATGGCGCCGCAGCCCGGTCGTCGCGCCGTACTGGTGGATCAGGCAGTCGAGCAGGCGTTCGTCGGCGCCGCGCGTCGTCCCTCGTGAAGCCGCCGATGCCGCGTTGTAACCAGTGCCTGCCGGGCCGTAGTTCGAGCAGTCGTTGGTGTGGATCGACACCAGCACGTCGGCGCGATAGTTTCGCAGGCGCGGGTCGAACTCTTCCAGCAGATCTACCTCATAGTTGTCACGTTGCAGTGCCGCGACGACCGCCCGCGCCACGCCAGTATTGATGCTCAGCTCTGTCAGCCCGTCCGGGCAGACTGCGCCGGGATCCTCATCGAACGTCTCATCCTGCGGCTTGCCGCTGTGCCCGGCCACGATCCCGATCCGGATCTCGCGCACGTCAGTCGGCAGCGGCGTGGGTTGGATGTTCACAAGCTGTTGCGTCGCCTGGACCTGGTTCAACTCTGCGCGGAAGGTGTCCGGCAAAAAGGTCGGGCGCGTCCACAGCGAGAAAATGGTCGAGACGAGCACCGCCGCCAGCAGCGACAGCACGATCGTCCGTACCATCTGCAAGCCGGTCTGCCGGGCAGTAGATGTCGTGCGGCGGCGCTGGCGGCCGCGCGATGTGCGGCGCGGACCGAGCGTCACAGGCGGGGCGGGCGTTGCTTTGAGCGTCTGCCCGTCGACCGTTACCGCCATGAAGACATCAGCCGGGTCCGGGTCGTCCTCGTCCGGATCGTCGTAGTAAGCGGGCGGCTCGTCTGCGGGAGGACTGGGCGGCTGGCCGCCGTCGAAGCTGTGGAAGGTAAACTCGTCCCGCCTGAAGCCGTCGAAGGGTGAGCGGCGGTCGTCGGGACGCGAGGAATCGGCGGGGGGGATTGTCTCGTCTGGCATGAAGTCATCTCTACCGGCTGCGGACGTCCCCCTGTTTATACCACAACTTCGATAGCCCGCGCAGGCCAGAGACGATCGCGCCGCGATCGGTGTGGATGATCGCGGCGCGGGTGCTTTGTTGGGGGGGCAGCGTATCTCGTCAGCGCGCGTAACCTCACCCCTGGCCCCTCTCCGTTTACGGAGAGGGGAAAAGGGGCCGGGGGTTAAGGGGTGAGGTTTCCCGGCAGCGCTGCTTGTAGCTTTCCTACGTCGGCGGCTGGTCGAACAAGTTCTTGTTGCGGACGTTGTCCACCTTGCCTTCGAGCAGATATTCCACCATCTGCCGGGCGGCCTGGATGCCAACCGCTGCTTGCGCCTCGTACGTGCTCGCGCCGAGATGCGGCGTATAGATCACGTTGTCCAGCCCCATCAGTGGGTTGTCCGGCGGGGGCGGCTCAACATCGTACACGTCGATCGCCGCACCGCGCACCTTGCCGCTGCGGAGCGCCGCCGCCAGATCGGCGCTGTTGATCAGCTTGCCGCGCGCCGCGTTGACGATCAGCACGCCGTCCTTCATCTTGGCGATCGACTCGGCGTTGATCATGCCGACCGTTTCGGGCGTCAGCAGAGCGTGGAGCGAAATAATATCGGCTTTGGCATACAGATCGTCGACCTTCGGCACCAGCGGCAAGCCCAGATGCCTCGCAAGGCGCTCCGGTACGAACGGATCGTAGGCAATCTCGGTCATGCCGAACGCCTGCGCGCGCTCCGCCAGCGCCCGCCCGACGCGCCCCAGCCCGATAATGCCGAGCGTTTTGCCGCGCAGTTCCATGCCCATAAACTGCTTGCGATCCCAGCGACCGGCGCGCACCGAGGCGTCAGCTTTGGGAATGTGCCGCGCCAGGGCCAGGATCAGCCCGAACGCCAGCTCGGCGGTCGAGACGGTGTTGCCGTCGGGCGCGTTCATCACCACGATTCCGCGCTCCGTGCATGCCTCCAGGTCGATATTGTCCACGCCGACGCCCGCGCGCACCACCGCCTTGAGGTTCGGCGCGTGATCGAGCAATTCGCGGTCGACCTGCGTCCCGCTGCGAACGATCAGCCCGTGCGCCTCTTTGACTTGCTGAAGCGTGGCCTCGCGGGTCATTTTGCCGGGCGCGTAGACCTCGATCTCGGCGCGGGCGCGCAGATAGTCCAGCCCTTCCGGCTCCAGATCGTCGGGAACAACTACCAGATACGTCATCGTGCTACCCTACCTGTGCCAGAAAATCGTCCATCGCCGCGAACAATTCTTCGAGGTGCTCTGGCTGCGTGTCGCCCATGTGCGCGATGCGGAACGCCTGCCCCTTCAGCTTGCCGTACCCGTTTGAGATCATCATGCCGCGATCTTTCAGGAAGTTGTTGAGCGCCGCCACGTCGATCCCGCGCGTATTGCGGACGTTGGTGACGGTCTTCGAGTGGTAGCCCTCTTCCGAAAACAGCTCGAATCCGGCGCGGCGCACCCACTCGTGCGTCATTTGCTGCATGCGCTCGTGCCGCGCGAAGCGGTTGTCCAGCCCTTCGGCCAGGATGTCGTCAAGCTGGCGATCGGCGGCGTACATCAGCGCGATCGGCGGCGTGGCGGGCGTGTTGTTCTTCTGGTGATGGCGGTCGATCTCCAGCACGTCGAAATAGTAGCCGCGATTCTCGACCTGCCGCGCGCGCTCCAGCACCGCCGGAGACACCGCGCCTAGCGCCATCCCAGGCGGCAGCGCAAACGCCTTCTGCGTGCTGGTCAGGCACACGTCGATCCCCCACTCGTCCACTGGGATCTTCTCGCCCATGTAGCTGCTGACCACGTCCACCAGAAATAGCGTGTCGGGATAGTCCGCCAAAATCTCGGCGTACTGCTCGATCGGGTTGCGCACGCCGGTGCTCGTCTCGTTCATCACGACGGCGACCGCGTCGTATTCGCTCCGGCGCAGCGCTTCGGCGAGGTCTTCCGGCTTGTTCGCCTGCCCCCACTCGACCGCCAGCACGTCGACCTGCTTGCCGTTCAGCTTGCTGACCTCAGCCCACCGCTCGCTGAACGCGCCGCAGGTCAGGTGCAGAATCTTGCGCCCCTCGCGCACCGTGCAGCGCGACGCGGACTCCCAGATACCCGTGCCCGACGACGTGTAGATGTAGACGGGGTTCGAGGTGTAGAAGCTCTGTTGCAGTTTCGGCTGAAGCCGCGCATACAGCTCTGCGAACGCCGACGACCGATGGCCGATCATCCACTCGGCCTGCGCCTCGAGGATTTCCGCGCGCACTTCGACTGGTCCGGGGATGAACAGGCGGATGTGTTCAGACTGCTTTGGTGACATGTCGGTTCCTCTCCATCTAGCACTGGTGCGAGCACAGCGTACAAGAACGAGAGCATCCGCCACCTGCCGCGCGCAGCGGACCGGAATGGCAGAGCAGACGTGCCGGACGGGCGGTCAGTCTCGCGCGGCCAGCAGCGATTTCAGCTCGGAGATCTGCGGGATGCTGGTCGGGTCCGTGTCGGTCGCGATCGCGGTGTAGTAGCTGACATAGTCGCCGTACTGGATCGCGTGCAGCATCTGCGCCAGGGCGCTGTTTCCGTCTGGCTGGAAGGCGTCGGCCATAATCCCGTTTTGCAGGCACATCTGGTAGGTGAGTTCGTGGCGCAGGCGCACGCGCGGGTGATCGTACTGGGCAGAGGTGATGAACTGAGCAGACAGCATCAGCCCGTTGTCCATCGGCCAGCCGAACCCCGAAACCGTGTTGTGATTCGCTTCGGGCAAGGGCTCAAATTCCGCCCACGCCTTCGCGTTCTCGTTGAATTGCCCCTTCCAGCGTCGTGCAACCGGCTCGAAGATGCCCGCGCCGAAGATCAGCGGCACGCGGCCAATCAACTGTCCCGCGCCGCGCTTGGCCGGGTTGTTGACCGTCGGATTGTCTGCCCCGTAGAGCGCGCGCTTTTCCCGCAGCAGCGCAACGCCTTCCTCAAGGTCCGCTTCGAGCGACGGCGCGAGGTTCAGCCGGTGCGCCAGCCCGATCAGCAGTCCGAAACTCCACCCCAGCGCCGCGCGCGGCTGGCTGGCGTAGGAGAACGCCCACAGCGGATAGCCGTGCCGTTCCGCGTGCTCGGCCAGCGCGCCGCCGGTCGTGATCGCCAGCAGGCGGACGCCGCGCTCCAGCGCCAGGTCGGCGGCGGCGAGCGTTTCCTCGGTGTTGCCGGAGTGACTGCTAGCGATGACGAGGGTATCTTCCCCGCGCACGTAGGCGGGCAGCGAATAGCCCCGCACGACTGTGAACGGCACCGGCGAGGTCGACGCCAGCAGCGCGGCAGTCAGGTCGCCGCCAATCGCAGAGCCGCCCATCCCGGCCAGCACGATGTGGCGCGGCGTGCGGTGCGTCTCCGGCAGCGGCAACGACTGGGCGTGCTGCCACGCGTTGGCGAACTGGTCGGCCAGCGCGTCAATGTGTCCAAGCATGTTGTCGCGGTCAACCGCTTCCATGTGGGACCGATCGTCTAAATTCATTCGTGTAACCCCCTGCGCGGTGCTGGCGTGGTTTCTATTCCGCGTTCAATAGTAAGCGCATTGCATCATATTGTCCATTGTCCTATTAGTCGTGCCAAACAAAAACCGGGCAGGGCGCCCGGTTCCATGTTCGCACGCGGGGAATATCAGCCGCTGCAGTAAGTACCATTGCCGTTTTGGCCCTCCTCGATGACGCAATCCAACGTAGCCAGCAAATTGCCGTTGGTATCGGTCGCTTTAATCGTTATCGGAAGCGGCAAGCCCGAAACATCGACATAGTTCTTGATCGAGTAGTATTTGCCCGACTCATGTTTCGGCACGTAGAGCGATTTCCCGTCGAAATAGGCGTGAACGAGGACATTCGGTTCATAGCCGCCGTTATACCGCACATCAAACTTGATCTTGGTATTCGGCTTGTTGGTGTTGATTTTCGTGATGCTGAGCGTTCCAGGCTTCGGCTCATCCTGCGGCGGCTCGTTGTTCCCCTCGTCGCCCTGATGATTGCCGTCGCTGCTGTCGTCGTTGTTGTTCTCGTTGTTAGCGCCTTCGTCGCCGGAGTCGCCGCCTTGCTCGCCGCCGTTACCATTATTGCCGGGGCTGCCTTCGTCTCCGGTGTTGCCGTTATTCTCGCCGTTGCCCGGATCGCTCGCACCACCACCATTGCCGGGGTCGTTCGCAGTACCGGGATCGCCCGTTTCGCCTTCGTCCCCATCGTCGGCGGGACCGCCGCTGCTCGCCGGGCAAAAGTCCTCGGTCGTGCCCAGGCCGTTCAAGATTTTGCAGTATTCTGCTTGCACCGTCTCGCCGAAGATCTCAAGAGCCAGAATGGCCGACACGCTGACCAGCATCAGCAGCAGGGCATATTCGACCAGCCCCTGTCCGCGTTGCAATAGGTTCTTCTTGTGTTTCATCGTTAAGAAATCCTTGTGATTGAAAGATGATATCAATCTTAGATTAACGAACTGAGGTTTAAACCCGATATATGTGAAATTAGGAACAGATCAAAAAAGATCTTAACCTGTGCGGAAGGTCGCAAAGGGGCGTGTGTTGTTGTGGTTGGGGGGTGTTGGTTGCTTAACGCGCGGGATAAAACGCGTTGTACATGCGCCGGTTTTTCTCGTAGAAGCGTATACCCGCCTCGGTGATGGCGACGTAGTAGACGACGGTCTGAAGCGCTTCGTCGTGGCGGAATAGCTCGCGCGCCAGGGGTGGATCGGCGTCACGCAGCGCGCGGACCACGTCCCACGGCCCTGCGCCGGGATAGCGCCCGCCGACTGCGTCGATCCCGTGTTTGCCCGCGCCATACAGGCGAGTCAGCGTTTCCCATTCTTCGCGGCTCAGCAATGCCATTATGCGCTCTCCTGCGGAATCGGCTGCCGCACATACAGGATGATCCCCATGCTGATCAACGCGATCGCGCCGCGCCAGAGGGCTGCCGCCCAACCTGCGTCGGGTCCGAGCAGCACGATCATGATCTCGCTGGCGGCGTGCAGCCCGATCGCCACAAACAGCCAGCCGATCTGCCCGCGCAGAAACACCTGCAACACCAGCCAGCTCAGCGCCATGTGCAGCGCCAGCACCAGCACGCCACCGACCAGTTCCGCCAGCGCCCCGCCGATCAGCGCGCCCGGGTCTTCGGGCGGCGCCGCGCCGTAGCCGAGCATCGACACACCCAGCCCCAGCCCGACGATGCCGGTGTAAAACGTCTCGACAATGCCGTGCCCCAGCCCGATCATCAGCGCGTGCGCCCGCGTGACCGCTCCCCTCGCCAGATACTGGAAGCCGAGCAGCCGCGCGATCTCCTCGCTGAACCCGGCCAGCGCGCCGAGAAGCACCGCGCGGGTCGCCAGGATGTTCATCAGCCCGCCGCCCAGCGCTTCCAGCGCGACGTACTGGACGATCAGCGCGACGGTGTACGTGATCACGCCGACGGTCAGCAACGCATAGGACGTATCCCAGCGCCGGTGAATAGCGCGTGCGATCGCCACGCTCGCCATCAGCAGCCCGGCGCCAACTACCAGCAGCAGAATCCCGTAGACCATCGACTGTCGCTCCTCTCCCGACTGAGTGTCGCCGATTGCCCCGGCAGCGTCAAGCATTTCCCCGACCGGTGGGAACTTTTGCAGGCGGAAAAGCGTCACGTAATCGGAAGGCAGTCATACGGGGAGCGGCGAGTGACCGTGCAGGAGCCACCGCGCCCGTTCTGCTACGATAATGGGCACGCAAGGCTGCTCGGCCCTGCGGCGCCGGAGTGGAATCTGACAATATCAAGGAGAGACCGGTATGTTAAGGAAGTTGATGCTGCTAGCTGTTGCGCTGCTGGTGGCGATCCCTGTGCTGGGCGGCGCCGCGCCGGCGCTGGCCCAGGATCCGCCCGAGGGCGAGCGCTCGATCACGGTGACCGGCTATGGCGTGGCCTACGGCTCGCCTGATATCGCCCGCGTTGGGTTGGGTGTTGAGACGAGCAACACCGACGTGCAGGTGGCGCTCGAAGAGACGAATGAGAAGCTGGAAGCGGTGCTGGCCGTGCTGCGCGAGGCGGGCATTGCCGACGCCGACATCCAGACCAACTACTTCTCGATCTACCAGGACTACTATGGTGGCAGCCCGGAAGGGCGCGGTGAGCCGACCTATCGCGTGGCGAGCAGCGTGAACGTGCGCGTGCGCGATACGAGCATGGTCGGACAGTTGATCGCGGATGCGGTCAACGCCGGGGCGAACATCGTGAACTTCGTTGAGTTCGCCATTCTGGACCGCGGCGCGCTGGAAGCCGAAGCGCGGGATCTGGCGATTGAGGATGCGCAGGCGCGTGCCGAGGAAATCGCGGAAGCGCTCGGCCTGACGGTTGGCGAGCCGCTGCGCGTGGTCGAAGGCTCGCAATACGGCATCCCGTACGAGAACTACGGTCGCGGTGGCGCGGGCGGCGCCAGCGTGTCGCCCATCGAGCAGGGCGTGCTGAGCGTCAACATGGCGATCACCGTCACCTTCGCCGTGGAATAACCCTCCAGACGTCTGATTTCGCGGGGGTGGTGGGCCGTGTGCAAGCCACCCCTTTCATTTTTTTACAGATACTTCGCATTTTTTAAACACGACTCTAATCTCGCCCTATTGTCAGGCTCCGCTGCCTGATGTTAAAATTAGGTCAAGATGATAAAGACGCTTCCCATTCTCTATCCGTCAGTTCCGTGCGGAAAACCCCTGACAAGGTTACACGGCAACTTGTCGAGAGAGAACGCTGCGCTAGATCTTGGCGGCGCAGCGTTTGTTTAGCGATCGCTATCGCTCTCACGCCGGGAAACGGGTTAGGGAGAATGTGAGAACCGTGAGTAAGTCGAATCCGCGCCCAGTGTCGGCCTTGGACCTGCTGACGGTGCGGCGACTGGTCGAGCGGAGCCTTCCGCTGGACATGGTGGCCGCGCTGACCAACGGGATCGGCGGCGTGGAGCATGCGGCGCTGTCAGCCGTGCCGTTGACCGACCTCGGCGCACCGACGTTCATTCTGCGGAATGGTCACGGCGGCTACGTCGGGCAGTTTCAACACCGTCTGGGAGATCAGATCGCGCAGCTTTCGTTTTTGGCGCCAGAGCCGCAAGAAGGCGATTGCCGCGAGTGGGGCGTGTTCCTCGAGGCGCTGGTTGCTCGGGCCGGGCAGCGCGGCGCCCACCTGATCAGCGCTGAAGTAAACGAGGATCATCCGGCGCTGGTGGCGTTTCGGATGGCGGGCTTCGCGGTGTATTCGCGCCAGGTGTTGCTTCGCCGGGATCCGGCGCCGGTCCACGACGCCCCGTCCGAGCTTTTGCGCCCGGCGACCGATCAGGACTCGTTCGCGATCACGCTGCTGCGTGCGAACACTGTTCCCCGGCTGCTTCAGCAGGCGGACCTGCTGCCAGACGACGTGACGACAGGGCTGATCTACGAGCGTGACGGGCAGATCGCCGGGTATCTCGCGCTGATCGAAGGCAAGCGCGGCGTGGTGATCAAGCCCTACTTTCACCCGGAAGTGTACGATCAGGCGGCCGCGGTCATGGAAGCGGCGCTCGCGTTCATTCCACGCGTGGCAGAGCTGCCTGTGTACGTCTATGCGCGAGCCTATCAAGACTGGCTGCGCGGCGTGCTGGAGCAGGTCGGATTCTTGTCCTGGGCGCACCAGGCGTTGCTCGTCAAGTATACGATGGTGCGCGTAGAGCGGCTGGAGACGGTCACCGCCCCGGCGTTGGAAACAGCGGCCCGGCACACGCCAGCGATCGACGGGCCCATTCGCTATCATCCGTATAAACGAGACCACCGACTCCCGCCGGGTAATCGCGGGACGCAGATACAGAGTGACTGAAATCCTAAACCGTCCAATAACCCAACAACAGACCGCTATGGAACGCCGAATCACGGATGACCTTGAAAAGCTCAAAGCGGTTCTACCTCAAGGGGTGGTGCAGGCGCTTGAACGGGTCGACCGTCCCGCCGATGATCTGCTGGAAGTGATCCTCGACCTGGGCCGCGTGCCGACCGCGCGCTTCGTGGATGGCGAAGTGGTGCTTGATCAGCACGAAGTTACGGCCGAAGAGATCCGGTATGTCGAGGAGCGGCTTGGCGCATTTGACGACGACAACCGCGCGGGGATCGAGCGCACGCTTCACCGCATCAGCGCGATCCGCAACCGCCGTGGAGATATTGTCGGCCTGACGTGCCGCGTGGGCCGCGCCGTCTACGGGACAATCGACATCATCCAGGACATCATCGAAGCTGGGAACAATGTCCTGATCCTGGGCCCGCCCGGGGTCGGGAAGACGACCCTGCTGCGCGAGGCGGCGCGCGTCCTGGCTGAATCCCGCCGCGTGGTGATTGTCGACACCTCGAACGAGATCGGCGGCGACGGCGACGTGCCGCATCCGGCGGTGGGCCGCGCGCGGCGCATGCAGGTCGCCAAGCCGCTGCTTCAGCACGAAGTGATGATCGAGGCGGTCGAAAACCACAACCCCGAGACGATCGTGATCGACGAGATCGGGCGCGAGCTGGAAGCGTTGGCGGCGCGGACGATCGCCGAGCGCGGCGTGCAGTTGATCGGCACCGCGCACGGCAACACGCTCGACAACCTGCTGCTCAACCCGACGCTCTCCGACCTGGTCGGCGGGATCGAGTCGGTGACGCTCTCCGACGAGGAAGCGCGCCGTCGCGGGACGCAGAAGACCGTGCTGGAGCGCCGCGCTCCTCCGACCTTCAACGTCCTGATCGAGATCCAGACGCGCAACCGGCTGGCCGTGCTGGAAGATGTCGCCGCCGCGGTCGACGCGAACCTGCGCGGGCGGCCGCTGCCGGTCGAGATTCGCACGCGTCAGGAGAACGGCGAGATCACGATCGAGTCGGCCCAGCCGGAGTACGGCGCGTTCGGCCAGCGGAACGGCGGGCGCGGCGATGGCCGCGGTCGCGAGCCGCAGCCGGCCGGGCGCGGGCGGCGTGGGGCAGAGCGCGAGCGTCCACTTCATAGCGAGCCCGCCGCCACGTTTGAGCCTGGGCAAGCTGGCCGTCGGGGGATGCAAACGCTGCGCGTCTACCCGTATGGCGTGGCGCGGAACCGGCTCCAGCAGGTGGCGCGGCAGTTGCACGTCCCGGTCGAGATCGTAGACGATCTGGACGAGGCGCAGGCGATCGTGACGCTCAAGAACTACTATCGCCGCCGCCCCCGGCTGATCGTGGATGCCGAGCGGCAGGGCGTGTCGATCTACGTGCTGCGCGCCAACACCGTGACCCAGATGGAAGACTTCCTCGTCGACGTCTTCCAACTCTATGGAGACGACGAACACGACCCTTTTGGTCGGGCCATGCTTGAGGCCGAGCAGGCCATCCGGCAGATCCGGAATGGCGCGCGCTCGATCGATCTGTCACCTCAAGCGGCCCACATCCGTCGCAAGCAGCACGAGATGGCGCGCGCCGCGCGGCTGGTTTCCCATAGCTACGGGCAAGAGCCAAACCGCCGCGTGCGGATCTTCCGTGACGAGCCGGTCGGCCCCTAAGCCGCCGCGCTCCTGTGACTGACCCGTCAGGCGAGGGGAACCCCCTCGCCTTTTTTTGTGCGCGGTCGCGGGCGTTTTGCTCAGTTGCCGCGCGGCGCGCCTGCCCGGTACAATCGGACACAGCCGCATGTGACGCGGAACAACTCGGAGCCTCGTAGCCCAGGAGGGCAAGAAAAATGTCGAGACGAGGATGTTTTTCAGGCATCATTTTGCTGCTAATCCTGGTAATTGTGGCGCTGGTAGCGGTGCTGATCTGGTTTGGCAGCGAGCCAAACGGCATCCGCACGCGCGTCGAGGCGGACCGGACGATGCTTGCGATCGGCGAGACGATGG